>Ga0247779_1001469_pt1 | contig 11326 bp, 12 predicted proteins | sample UWRJL221509R5_FD_179925 | JGI IMG/M metagenome (GOLD analysis project Ga0247779, IMG submission 179925) | Plant litter microbial communities from Arlington Agricultural Research Station in Wisconsin, United States - UWRJ-L221-509R-5 | ecosystem: Environmental > Terrestrial > Plant litter >...
TATGTGGTATGTAAATAAGCGATCGCGTAGGGATTGTTAACGGATAGCAGGCCAAGTAGCCGAGGGAGCTATCTGTCGGCCAACCTGCCCGAGTAACCTAGCATGGGGATGAGTCATCCCTATGTCCGGATTGGGGATTTGCAAGCAAATTACCCGAGGAGGCAGGTCACGAGAAAATTTCGGGCGGGCTGAACCCCGAAAAGCCCAATTTGGGTGGTCGCAAGGGCCGCGTCCGCTCGCACAATCCTGATGCATCAGATATGCGCTTCTAAGGGGATGAGGCATTGTTGGAATATTTGGGTCAAGCGCGCCACGAAAGTGGTCACCTGATAGCCGCAGATTATCTCGAGGAGATAATCTGCATTTCATTCTTATATTGGACATCTTCATATTATGTGCCACTGTTCCCCCTGTTTTATTTGTTTATCTCCTTATTATATTGGTAGCTACATAATTTGTATTTAAGGTGTAGCTACATGAATTATAAACCTCGCCTGATTGCGAGGGTCCCTACCCAAAGCCCGAGTGACCTCGAAGACCCGGTCATTTTAACAGGCATGTACTCATGCACCTCTTCTGATGAGAGGTGTATGATGCATCAATATTACAGTACCGCCTGTCACTGTGCGATATATTGTATTATCCTCGAAGAGCTCGAAAAAGGAGAATCCATCAAATGCGCTTGCCATATCTGCCATGAACGTGACAGGATTATAGTAAGTGATCAGAAAGTTGACCACAGTTTCTGCGCTGTGACTACGAGTAGCCTCTGTAATGAGTCGCCTGTAAGAGTGTAAACATGTTTGTTCAATAGACTAAACGCACTGGAAAGGAACTGCAAGCAGCGGGTGACATGTTTTGTGATCAGCATATTGCCTGGGATATGAAGATTTTGTGACCTCAAAGGATCGACCAAGAAATCCAAGATGGATGCATGAAGAACTTTGATGACGTCTCGCCCTCTGTAATCTGTTTTGATTGCAACGAGTGCGCCAAGGTCACAGAGAATAATTTGAAGGCTTCCTGGTTCGAGATCGTGAATCTCCTCTATGTCCACTAGCAAAGGATCACCGTTGAACAGATTATTAGATCTTTTAATTTGAGCTTGATGAACGAGAAAACTAAGTATTTCCACGACATGTGATGGGTTTTCGATGGAAGACAGTATATGTGAGTACAGAGCATCAAGCTCTGCAAAAGGCATATCAGAATCCCCTTGTCGCGGGCGGAGATTTCGGGCAATCGCCAGGCGGTTGTGAGGCTGATGCCGGATGGATTCAACGTATTTAACCACTACTGAGGCATAAATAAACTGGCCAGAGGATTTTTTAGTGATCTCCTTCACGGCGTCATCTCCTGGCCATTCTTTTGGGATGAGTTTTCTGAAAGGGTGCGTTTTGGTGATATCTTTGAATTTGTCGGTCAGGAAGAGTTTAATATCCTCATAGGAATGATAGTCGTCATCCAGTGCGAGCCTCGCCAGAACCACTTCGACGTTCTTCGAAGAAAAGGCGTTTACAATGTCATGTTCGGGTCGGCTGGCAACAAGGAAGCGTATTCGACACTTGTGTGTTTGGATGGCGTCGAAGAGTGTGCGGAGGATAGTTACCTGTGATGCACGGTCAACGCATTCGTCCAACCCATCGATAATAATGACGTGTTGAGAGACGGTGTCTCCGAGATGCTTCAGAGGTTGAATGACGAGTGACATGAGCTGGATCAGGAGCGACTTGTTAAAGATCAATGGGTCGGTGTTAATGACGGACGCTATATCGTCGCGGGTTGCTGGAAAGTTTGCATAGATCTGACAAGCGATGGTAGGAATAAGGAATTTAGCATGGTTTCGAGTACCATCGGAACGTCCGAAAAAGAAACTGCCCAGGAGACGTCCTTCAGCCTCGCAGCGTTCTGCCATTGTTTGCCCGATGGCGGATTTTCCTGCACCAGCGCCACCATAAAGCCACATAATCCACTTGTCCTTGGTTTCCGGATCGCAACCGATGATCCAATCCATTATCTTCTGTAAGATCGCTACCCGCGTGTTTTTGTGACACTTTGGGGGATCGTATCGCTCTCCTGAGTTATGGAATGCACTGGGAGATGATGTATCTTGTAGAATCTTCAACGGGTCTGAAGCAGATTCCTCTTAACGTATCATGATCTGCTTGGTGTTTAGTACGTACCACGCAGTATCCCTTGGTGTATAGTTTGCACTACACTATATGTGCCACCGGTTACTACGGCATTGCTGAACGTCATGTTGGGCTTCGTCATTGCCTGATCGCCCATTTTCTCGCTGCTTTTGAGAGTGGTAGTGGAGGTCGACGAAACCAGTCCCAGAGGCGCCCACGGGCCACGAGTTTCATGTTGTTCAGTGGTGCCCTACACCAAACATATCCAGAAATAGATCACTGGCAAATTGTGTGTAGTCTGTTAAAAAGCACAGCATCATAGAAGAATAAGCGCTTAAAAGGAGTATCTTTTCCTATAAAACGGTGCAAAAAACAACGTCGAGATAGTCCGCACATCAACCAAATAATATACACAAAGACCCACATCTCATCCATATCCACCTACAGTCAAACATCGCCATCCCGACTCCGACTAGGAACCACTCTTCGTCTTTGCAGACATTGATGACTTGGAAGGAAACAAAACACGCGCGTACCCTCCTCCTCCTCCTCAGCTCCGCCAGACCCAGACGCACCCAACATCTTCCGCACCATATTCCTCGTCCCAGGCGACTCAGGCATGAGCACAAATATACTGCTCAAATTCCCATGCTTACCAGACGTTGTGCAAGAAGGATAAGCAGGATCGCGTTGCTTGCGTACCGAGCGTATTGGGTATGTGCATTGGTGGTGCAGGTAGCAGTGGAATGTGAAGCAGAGGCAATGTTGGTGGGGTACAAAGAATTATTGAAGTAGAAATATGGCTGAGGAGAGGAGAGCGACAGTCGTATATGCATGTTCATGACCATCCTGCTGTTGCTCTGGGGTTTATTCGGATCCTTTCCAACGATCTTCATCGGTGAGAGCTCTGCATGTGTACGCAAAGGATGTTGAGAAGCTGGAGGAGACGAGACCGACCCGTCGACGGCCCAATATTAGGAACGAGCGGAGTAGGCAGTAACGGGGACGCGAGCGAGGGGTTTCTCGTTATCGTTGTAGTAATAGTAGTGGTCGTCGTGGTCGTGTGCTTGGTGGTAGCTGAAGATATGGAATCTGGAACAGGTACAGCAGACGCAGACACCGCCCTCCCAAGACCTCCTAACCCCCGACTACTCTGACTCTGACTCCCTCTACCATCCCCCCTCGCTTCATGCTCACTCTGCACATTCCCAGTTATAAAAAAGGTCGTCGTCGGCGTTGAACGTTGAACTTCAACGAGTGTTCCTGTGACAGTATCTACTACTGGTGGTGATAGTGGTCACAGTTCTGCAAATACTGATAATGTCATATCGGACTATCATGTTGGAGTGTTCGTAGCTTGTTTCCGTTCGTTCCGACTCCCATCGCCGTAGCCGTAGCCGTCGTTGGCGTATTCGTATTATCCATATTCATAAAATGTCACCTCGATGTCGTCGTCTACTTGCAGTGATTACTCGTATAGCGAATATATCACAATTCCGAGGTTTATTGAGAAAACTAGAAACGACGAAGACAAAGGAAGAACGTTAGTTCTACGAAAAAGAAAAGGAAAGAAAACATGTGGAGGAAGCAGCGAGTAGTCCGCGGTAGTGGTAAAAACGAGGTCGTGAGCGAAGAACACCACAAGCGGAGTAGTGTAAGGGTATCAGCACAGAACGAGGAGGATAGATGTACGTACCAAGAAACACGTGAAATAATCAGGGCATAGGTCGTTTTTCTCCTCTTCTCCTCTTCTCTTCATATCCCGTCCTCCGTTCGTGTACGAAATTGAAAAACGCATGCATCGCCCAACATTCAGCATATCCACCAGCAAGCAAGCAAGGAGGTCTACAGAATCATCGCTGGCTCCTCCGATTCGTTGTTTGAGTATGGAGTATATATGCAATTTAGTCCGGGTAACCCTATGTAGTAAAGGTGGAAAGTAATAGAATGTAATCAGGATAGTAAACGTACATATGGTCCCCACCCACCTCTCAAGTTTCTGATGAGAACAGATATACTATGATGTGCGTGTGTGGATAGATAGATAGTTTGTGACCCGACTTAATGCGTGAGCGATTCGAGGGAAGTCGACATCATATTCTGCGGTGTGTATAAATGTTGTCCTGGATAATATACAGTCACAATGAGGGGTTTGAGTGCGTAAAATATGTCGCCGAAAGTAGCAGCCAACGTTGTCTAAACAAGGGAGGATTTCTTGGGACTTCCAGTGCGTCCACTTTGAAAATTCGAAGTTCGAACAGTACATTTCTATTGAAAGTATCCGTGCATAGTTTTGATGTTAGTTTTGATGGGCGCAGCCGTTGCACATAGTCGAAGTACGATACAACTGTGTTTTCGAGAAGCGTTGAGACGAAATGAATAAAAGAGTCGAATTTAAGATCATAAAAACTGGAGTGAATGTGCCGGTGGCATGCCGAGTCAATAGTCAGGTGATACAGCTCAGAAACAAAGAATTCGAAATTGGTTAACTAACTCTTGCACTATTCTTTGGTTTGATTTGGGAGGCGAAGAGATGACGAGGAAGAAGACCATTCAGCCAGTGCATCATGCATCCTCGCCGTAGATGTACCGAAGGCCGCGGAGCCCAGGTTTGAGGAGATGAAGGAGAAGCGTTGTCGCCTGTACCTGCTGGTGACTAGGCGTATTTTGCGGTATGTCCTTTCTCATTTTTTATTTCTGAAAACTGATCATGTATTTTAGCATCATTTCCTCTTTCTCAATCATATTCGCCTTTTCTTCTCTCCACCTCATCATCCTCGGGTTGTTCGTCACCTACACTACTAACTTTCGCTCTATCCGCTGCTGCTGTCACATCCACGTCATATTTAAGCTTGAATACATCATGCATCATGCTTGGGTTCTTCATCGACATTACCACCAACAGCCCCAGCTTTGGCTGCATCTGATCTTCTGGTATACTAAGATTCTCATCGTAGGTAACATCCTCATTGCACCTACCGCATCCAACAAGTCACAATGCCAATCTATCGCCTGGTACATCATGCATTATTCCCTACATTATCCACACCGACGTGTACACCCATTTCTATTCGAACCTCCACGAAATTTCATGCACATGCGCCTCCAACCTCAGGACCGCCGTCGATGTGTTCGTATCAACTTCACCTCCACGTCTGCCGGTGTCTCAGACGCGTTGCTATCCAGCTCGTCGACCCGCTCTTCAATGCTCCGCAGAGACCACGGACACAAAAATGCACAGGTCAGCATCAGCATTGGCTGTTACCCCCACACCTCACATGAAAATTCCGTCAATGAAAGCGACAACTTCACATTCGAGTTCACGCTCGATAGCTAACGCTGCGAGAAGAAGGTTCTTCTCGATTATCCTTACCTCAACCACAGTACCAGACGTTGTCCTCGTCGTCATCTCGTCCTGGGATGGAGGGATGTCGATTCGTATTACAGCGTTCTTCCTTCTAGTGGAGATGCGGTGAAAAGAGGGTATGTTGATACGATGGATGATAGAGAGGATGTGGAGGAGGTTGAGAGGTATTGGAGGATGCAGTTGGATAAACACGGTGCTGGGCGGATGAATGACATTGGTATGTCTCTTTTTTTTCTTTTTCCTCACCTTGCCTTTTGCGAGGTCTTTCTCTTATTTCCTTCTTCTATTTTCCTCGTTTTTGTCTTTCTGTTTCCTTTTTCTTTCTCTGTCACTCAATCCATTCCAATGACTGACCTCGGTTTCATGTTGTTCTTATAGCCTCGAGGTACATCAATTCAGTGCCAGCACCAGGTGCAGGAAAGGAGGAACGAGGGGAACGAGAACGGGAAACGGAAAATGGACATGGAAATGTGTTAGGTACGTTATAATCTTTCTTGGTTTTTCATTTCATTTTCAGTCCGTCCCTTTCATTTCATTTTCTCATTCCTCTTCTATCTTTCTGGCCTGCACTACTTACATGTCCATTCACCACTCGCGCACGTACATTCGTACAAGATTTCTCGTTTTGTCCTCTTTCAATTTTTCTCTCGTATTTTTTGATTTTATTTTATTTCATTTTATTCCCCAAAAAAACTTATACTAATACCGATCCTTTCAGGACCATCTTCGTCTTCGTCTCCTCCTCAACCCTCTTCTCAAGAACTCCCTGCTCAACCTCAACACCCTTAACTTCAATAAACCTCTCCGCAACCTCAACCTCAACACCCAAAATACATCCGAAGCACACCCCTCGAAGAGCGCAACGCTCCTGCGCAATCTGCAGAGGTGGACAGCGTGTTTGATTTGCTCGCCAGGGCGCGGAGTGGGAGTTTGTACGGTTGATACTGGGAGTGGTATGTTGGGTCGGGATGATAATTGTGAGCAAGGGTGAGCAAGGAAGGGTTTGGTGTGTTGGAGAGGATTATGGTTTTGGTTTATGCTGCTTTGCTGGCGGAGGTGGAGTTGCAGGTAGAGGTGGAAGGGTCTACAATAGCGATGTTACGACAACAACGGCAGCAGGAGCAACCACAGTCGCAAACCGAACCTCAACTCTCCGCTAACCTCTCTCGCCATCTTTGTTCATGAACAACAACAGTAGCAGCGGTATGACGACGACGAGTTTGGGGAATATGATTGTTCGGCATCAATCATATCCGCCTGTTGGCGAGCTGCTAATTCCGATCGACCACCTGGGTTTGGTGGTGCTGGATTGCCTGCTCGGATGATTCTTTGATTATGATAATCCATCTTTCCTTTTGGAAGGCGAGCAAGAGAACGGAGAAGACGCGTCGGACTGGTGCTCGTCTTCGACGTGGACGGACCGGACGTTGCGGAGCTCGATCATCGGGAGAAGTAGGAGGCAGAGAAGTGTTGTCCACCAATAATTTCAAACCTGCCGTTTGTAAGCCGCCATCGAAGATATTGAAGGGTTGACTGAGGGTCGCCTGTGTCTGCTGGTCTGTTTGGTTGTATGTCCTTTTATTTTCATTTTTATTTTTAAATCTCGAAATTGATCATGCATCTTAACATCATCTCCTCTGTCTCAATCCTATTCTCCTTCCTCCTCCTCCTCCTCCTCCTCGGGATCTTCTTGGCACAGACCACCAGCTTCGGTCGTATCCGCTCCAGCTATCACGTCAACATCGTACCTTTTGCCTCAAGCCTCCTCAAGCTCATCAAAACTCAAACGCATCGTCACCTGTATCACCGACGCCTACGCCCATATCTATTTGCGTTTCTCGTGTGCCTTCGGATTTTCACACGCATGTGTTCTTGTCGACGTCGCCTCGTTTGCCGGTGTCTGCTTTGTTGTCTAGCTTGCCAACTGCGCTGCCTCGACCACAGAGGAGCGCAGAGGCCTAGAACGACGAGTGCTCGCGCAAGTCCTAGTACCACACACATTACTATTACTACTCCCTACTCCTTCCACTAATTCCAAGATGGCGGGTACTTAAGGATGTATCGACAATGCGCACATTCCCTACTAGTTGACCGAGTTTTTGTTTGATGATGTTCGCTTTTCTTTTGATTTGCGTGTTGGAGAAAATGGATCTGGAGAAGACCGTAACCCGCCTATGGCTACGGAACTTTGTGGAAAACAGTACCAGCACCAGCAGAGGACGAAACATGATAGTGCGATGAGCGATGCCAGTTGTGGGACGGTCGGGACTATGGTTTTTGTTGATACTGGGTTTGCTTATCTCGCTTGATTCCTCCGCATCGTTGTCGCCTTCGAGGTTGGCTGTGGTGGCGGTTAATACTGCCTCTCGTGCTTCTTACTGCTACTGCTACTGGTACTGGTACGAATATCGGCCTACTCCAGGGCCTATTTCCAAGTCAACGCCTACGGAGTCCCCTACGACTCCACCACCACTTCCACTTCTTCCACCTCCGCAACCACCTCCATAAAATCAACCACAACCTTATTTTCCACCACGGCTTCCGCTGCCTTGAACTCTCACACAAGCACTCCGCACTTTTCCCTTTCTCCTCCTCAACGCTAGTAGATGATACAAAGGACGGTAACGTCCAGTGCGACAGCCACTGTCATTCTCAACTTCAACGCAAATGGAAAATTTCACAAGCCACGCTAGAAATCGTTTTCATTATCAGGGGGTTTATATTTGAGCCCTGGTTCTAGTTCTGGTTCTGCTTCTGGTTCTGCTTCCATTTCCCACTCTTCGGGAACGAAAGACCATGCATCTTGTGGAACGAGACCGTCGACTGCAGGAGGACGGGAATTGTACATTCGAGGATGACATCTGAGGGTGCGTGAAAGTCGACTGCTTTTCAGGTGTGAGGAGGCCGTCGAGAGCTGGTGGGACGAGGAATGGTGGGCAAAAGGAGTACATGCCTGTACCGAGGTTGTCGTTGCCCGTTTCCTTTTCCTCTCATCATCACGGTCACAATGCATCAACGATGAGTGAAAGAGCGGGTGGGAGGTGGGGTGGTTGGTGTTGGGCTAGGGTATTAGGTTTGTTGTGGGTGTGGGGATTGAGGGAGGGGGAGGCAAAGGGGATTCAATTTCATTTCTATGCATGATTACATGATCATGATGATTTTATTTTTTCACGTATGAGATAAGCTAGATGCTTTTTTCCTTCTTTTCCTTCTTTCTTTCTTTTTCTTTGTTTGCATGGGTACCAGGTACTATTACTATCATCGTCGCTCTTTTTTTTCTCGTCTTACTGTCATGCATCACATCGCATTGATGAGTTATTCTTTTACATTCATGTTGCAGTTGTCGTTGTTTTTTCACGTTTTTCGTTTCATCTTTCATTCCTACTCTTCAAGGCACACCACTACTACGTTGTACATACATACTTATCCTACTATATCCATCATCATCGTCATTTTATGCAACCACATAGTACATACTACATACAATTTGTTGCTTTACTTAGACTATGATGAAGATCATAGTTAACGAAATTTGTAATGCATTATATCATCTAGAGTCGAGTCAAGTCGAGGTTCGAGGTTCGGATTAATCGATGTTTAAAAAAATGTTGACGTTTTGCTGGTAACGCGTTTAACGGGTATGTTGTTGGGAATTTTCGAATCTGAGAGGTATTAAGAAGTTGGATAATTGACAAATTGACACGTCGACAAGTGCACACATAAGTTATAAATTTATGATGTAGAATGGGAGGATGGGAGGATGTTATGATGCTCCAAGTCGTGAGTTAGAACAATAATCGCCCGTTCGTATGTAGTGTAGTATGCTGTACAGCCGGACCCGTAAAAATGACAATAGTGTGCGTCCTGTGAGTACATTATACCTGCCTCAGGCCTCAGTCCTGACTCCTCTCTGAGAGACAGGTTCCCGCTCGAGGTTAGAGTTGATGGGATAGGATGCTCTTTAGTGGCCACCTTTGTGTATTTTCCGCTTATTGCCGTTTGCCACCGCCATTTTACCACTTCCACCCACGTCTATCTCATGTGCTTGGTAAGTAGGAAACAATTAGATAACCCAGGATTATCATCTTCCGAACCTATAATTTTTACAATAGCATGCATTGTGTATTTGTGGGGGCTGGATGAGATGTACAGTAGACGGTAGTATGTAGCTATTAGAATGAGTTATTGACATTTATATTAAATCAAATTTACTGTCCGATTACTGAAGATAATCTGAATCAAAAGATACAAGTAAAGATCAGTCTAAAGACATCAAAGACCCGCTCGTAAAAAATGTCTTAGTGCCATTCAAAGACGAGAGAAGTCTTTCCAAGAGATGGACCTCGCTGTCTTCATCCTCCAATGCCTCGACCCTCTTCACGTAGGCTGCCATGGCACGTTGGGCTCTAACTGTGTCCTCGGGAAAAAGAGTTACATCCCTCCATAGTACGGTGGTCTTGCAGAGTTCGATGAGTTTTTGAGATATATCAGCTCGTGGGAAGAAGTAGATCATGTAACCCAACATGAGTTCGTAACGCTCAAGCGAAAGGGCCGACGGAAAATCAGGATATGGATCAAGCCCTATAAGTCATTTGAGAACATTAGCCATCGAAATCAGAGTAAAACAATATTAATTTAATTCTTACTTTTTCTAAGCGTTGGGCAATTCCATGATTCCGAATTTTCCTTGTAAACAACTTGATGCCAATTTGTGGACCAAGCTTGGATATCCTTTTCGGTGTCCACAATGTCGACATTTTCTGGGTTATATGTGAAGTATTGTTTCCAATCTTCATTTTTGGTCTGATGGGCTTCCAATTCCAATTTGCTGCCTATTGTGTCCCCGGTCTCGTCGTTATGAAAGAGGGCACGTAGATTTTTCTTTGTTTCTTCCATGTTAAATGGAATTAACCGAAGCCCATCCACATAACAATCAGGACAATAATCGTAACGGAAGAGCTGAGTATCCAGAAAGCCGAAACAGGCCAGCAGAGACTTTGCATACATCTTCCCATTTGAGCGCTGGAAGTTATGATGTCTCGATCGGGCGGAGTCCAGAACAAATTCGCGTAGAGCAGCTCTGTGTTCTTTAGACACCTGTACAGCATCAGCAAGACCAAGAGTGGGATAGAGAAGAGAAAAATGTTCTCGGATAATGCACAGGGTATCATGCTCCACATAGGACGTTAGAAGTTGGAAATATTGCTCTGTTGCTTGAGAGGGAAAGATGTTTTCATGTATGATTATGGATAGCAGTAGGGCAAGAGAATCAGGCGGATATCTGTCCAGAAGCGCGATGTAAGACTCGTCCAACATAGTCATGTACTGCAACAAGAATTGGTGTTGATCTGATCGATGGATGAGTTCCAAAAGCATAGGATTCAGCTGTAGTAAAAAATTGTGCTTCACCGCGTGATATATTGTATTATGCTGTAAGAGCTCGAAAAGGGAGAATCCATCAAATGCGCTTGCCATATCTGCCGTGAACGTGACGCGATTACAGTAAGTGATCAGAAAGTTGACCACAGTTTCTGCGCTGTGACTACGAGTAGCCTCTGTAATGAGTCGCCTGTAAGGGTGTAAACATGTTTGTTCAGTAGACTAAACGCACTGGAAAGGAACTGCAAGCAGCGGGTAACATGTTTTATGATCAACATATTGCCTGGGATATGAAGATCCTTTGATCTTGAAGGGTCGATCAAGAAATCCAAGATGGATGCATGAAGAACTTTGATGACGTCTCGCTCGCTGTAATCTGTTTGGATTGAAACAAGTGCGCCAAGATCACAGAGAAGAATTTGAAGGCTTCCCGGTTCGAGATCGTGAA
>Ga0247779_1001470_pt1 | contig 11325 bp, 9 predicted proteins | sample UWRJL221509R5_FD_179925 | JGI IMG/M metagenome (GOLD analysis project Ga0247779, IMG submission 179925) | Plant litter microbial communities from Arlington Agricultural Research Station in Wisconsin, United States - UWRJ-L221-509R-5 | ecosystem: Environmental > Terrestrial > Plant litter >...
ACTCCCACCCTTTCTTCTGCGTAGTTACGCGCCGTGAAATCACCTTGTTCTAGCGTAGTGTCAGCTTCGCACAGGGTCCACTGGCGTAAGAGATTAAAACAGTGATGGAGGTGTGTCCAGTCGACTGCGGACGAATTCGATATCGCAGTTCTCATGTAGTCCAAGCAATGGAGCTGATGAGACATCGGGAAAAGGTAGACTTGATGATCGTTCTGTGAGCGTATGAATCCGGCCCCCGGTAAAAAACGAGTTGTGGCCCATTCCGCTTCTGCGATAGGGCCATGTAATGGGTAGTGAACGCTTTCTTCGATTTGAATGATTATTTTTTGAGTGTTGACTTGTGTAACTCCTAGGCTCCTTTCTGAGGCAATGTCTATACCAGAATATTATTACCATTATTCTGAATTACAGCTTGCATTTAGAGAGAGAAACGTACATGGCCATTGCTTCACATTTGATGATAGGTCTGCATTGGGGCTGTTGATTGCCATAAGGAGAAAGGCTGTGTTGACGAGGGCGGTGAGTGCACCGAGCGCCAATACAGAGCACACTCGTAGAGATGCAAAAGTCATAGGGGCATAATATGTGCTGCACCGGCGCGTCGAACGACGATTCTTTATTAGATTTGTACAAGCTTAATTGGGAAGTTTCTTTGGATGATATTATTGATCAAATATTCAAGATCGATTTAGCTGTATCTTAACAAAATATAGAGCGTATAAAAATGTATCCGTAACAAACCGATCATCGCAATTAGAATCGGACATAAATGTAACTAAAAATAATATACAATTGGAACTGTATTTACTCGGCGCTCGACATCATTGTGCTATTTTTACGATGAATCCACTGCTCTATGGGCCATGCTTGTATCGATAATTGGCATCAGTCATATGGACTGATATTGCCACATATGCAGACCTATTTTTTATGTTAGTACCCACTGTGAGATGGTAAGAATTCAGGGTAAAAACGTACCGGAAGATTGACTTCCCAGTCCCTTGATGTCGATGTTGCAATGTGGGGTGCTCGCCGAACATGAGATCTCGAACGTCTGGTAGGAAAGCGAAGCACACGAGAACCTTGGTGTCTCGAAACTCGCGCCATAATCCACTTTCAGTGAGTAAAAGAAACTCCTCTCTCGGGGCTTCGTCGCCCAAGTCAACCGCTCGTGGTCTATCTTATCCTTGACGCTGGGCAAAGACCATATGTCAATTAATCCCGGTCCATTTTCTTGACCAGAGATAACGTCCTCGGTTTCGTTTCTGGGTGAAACGGTTATCATCAACGTGCAGAGCTCCATCCCAAAATCCATGACGCGAAACTGAGCTATGGACGAGGTCTGCGATAATTAGAATACTGAAAAGGATTGCCAGCGTCTGAGCTTACCGAAGCGTTAGCAACTAGACGGCGAACATATAGTGGAGCTACCCCGACGTTTATAAGACGAAAATCCGTGTAAACTGGCTGTACTTCGTTTGGATGTGCGGAAGATACTTGATAGAATGCAGGAGCATGGTTTATGATTGGGCCAACTTGTGTTCTTGGTATCGATTTGTTACGGTACATGACATCCAAATTGACATATGAGCTTCGGAGCTCGGGTTGCTTTGCTGATGACGATCCCGAATAATTCTTTCGCAGTAAAAGACCGACGATGAACACCGTATCGACAATGGTGCAAATGAAGATGATTGCCAGAAAAAAACTCGAAAGCCAAAATTTCTTGGAGGGGCGTTGAGATGGTTTCTCCGGTACACCGTACACTAAAAGGTACAGTTCAGTTTGTCAGTTATATGACAGTTAATGGTGTATCAACACACCTTCATTATCCTCCTCTTGCTGTACAGGCTCATATGCCTCCCGGAATCTTTGGATGCTCACCATGGTTAGAGGCAGAACTAGGAATACGGCGATCAAAGTAAAGGGGCGCTGGACTACGTTTTTCTACAATCACAGATCTAGTTTTTTTTAGAGAAGAAAAGTAACCATGCGTGCATCATATCTATTCTTGCAAGATGCCCGAAACAACAATTGTGTAAGCGGATAAATTCATACCTTAAAAAGCCTGCATCTATCGGTGAGTAGTGCCGCCGAACTCGACGCCCAGAATGATTCACTACCTGCAAAGACACCCAATAATCCTCTATGGCTTTCTACTTATGCCGATATCTGTTCTACTTACCTTTCAGATTATGAAAGAAGTGCTGCCTACCAACCAGAACTTCGTTTCTTCCGGTAATAGTTGAGTCACATGACTTGGCCATTAACCCTTAGCATATGTTTAACGTTTATTCCTTAGTGATTGCTGGGCTAGTCTACCCTGAAAATTGGGACATCAAAATTTCAGACGTTCTGCTCCAAGTAGAGGAGTCAGTCCACTACAAGGTCGCTCTCCCAGAGTCGATGATGGAGTGGCGGCACTTGGAACAAACGAGAAGCAAATCATCTGTCCGATTGAACGGGTCGACTCACCAAGCCGCGATAGTATCGTTATTCCATCAAGCCCACTGTGTGAAGGAATTTCGATCTTTGTTTTTTCGGAGAAATCGGGAGAGTAAACCGGAATTTATTACGCACATAAACCATTGCGCCAATTACCTGCGACAGTGGGCTCTGTGCGACGCGGATTTGACACTTGAGCCAGGTGATTTCACTAAGAGAGATTTTGAGTCCGACAGGGTAGGAGAGTTACACGAGTGTCGAGACTGGAAAGAAGCCTATTCAATGATAGATGTTAATTGGGACGCGTGGGTACAAACATGGAGCCAAATCCAATCTGGTAGGTGAGGCTTCTAACTGATTATTTACGACATTTTTTGCTGATAAAACATCTTTATAGATGACGGGACCAGGTAGGTAGATTCTATTATCATAGAGTATCCAGTGGAACCCGGATACTCAATGACATTGCATTATTTTGAATGAATCCGTTCGTTACAGGTTATTTTGACCTTGCGGAACCCCTATGTGCCCTTTTAATCAGTGTTTTAGTCTATAAAAAGTCACTGTCTCCCGCATCATCGACTCATACCAAAATTGAACAATCACATATTTCGAATAATTCATTGAAATAGTACAGCAGGCGCGTACGGATCCGGAGACGCGTCACGAAAAGATCTGTCTATACTTAATCTTTTCAGCGTAGCATTATCATATGCTGTAATGTCAAGCTTGTCATACTACTCGAGTAGTACTTACATAAAGAGAAACTGTAGGCATCATTATTATGCAGCCTGCACTATGAGGGAACTGTTAATAGTTCATTTGTTCTTAGCAAGTCCAGTTTACCATCTCGTATGGAGGAGACTGATCCGTTGGAGCAGTCCGATCTGCTCTGGACTGGGGTAGCTGGGCTCGGGAACGCGTCGAGCAGCCTCGCACGATGGCAGTTGCGGGCAAGAGTGATTGTATTCGGCTAAGACGCGTCGCGCTGTCATACAGGATATGTGATCTAATCTAATCTACTGTATGGATCGGGCAGTCGGCCAGACTGCACTGCCACACCGTGTGCATATCGAGTCTTATATCACCGCTGGCGGTAATACCTGTTTGTTGTCAAAACAGAATCAGTCAATATGTAGCACGTATCTGATACATATTTCGCCAACAAATAGGTGTTCGGGCTTCCCATATGTGGAAACCTCGAAGGCTGTTTGACGGCAATATAGCCCAAAAATATATGATACCTATTTTACTTCCAAACAGGTCGGCGAAACAGGAATCGGTCATACTATATATGGAAAGCCCGAGTACCTACATGTTGGCGAAATAGGTATCAGATACATGCTACATATTTCCTGATACTGTTTTGACGACAAATAGGTGTTGCTGCCAGCGGTGTATAGATCTTAAAATCAATCCATGCGAGATAATTAAATCTGGATTTATATTCTATTTCTTTATACAGAAATTTTTATAAGCACTTCCAGAACAGTGTCATAAAAACTTGGAGTGGAAATTAGGAGCATGGCATGCCTCACTGATTCATGATCATTGCTTCCCAAATAAACTCTCATTCGGAAAGCAGGCGATGGAGCAGTCGAGTCTGCTCCGGCTAGTGGACCAGAGTCTGGCAATACTCGGAAACCCGTCGAGCAGCCACGCAGGATGACAGTTGCGGGTGGCAGGAAGCAATCTGATTCGGGTAAGCTCGTCGCGCTGGCATACAAATAGCTGATCTAATCTAATCTATGGACTGGATCGGGTTGTGCAGATTGCACTGCCATAATGGATCTTTGTATCTATGAAGTTGATATCCGAGAAAATGGTTATTGCACGTAGCCAATTTACTTAAAAATCAATATAATACGACCTGTGGGCTCTATGTTCATTGTTAAGCATCTATCATGTCCATGAAAGTGGGTCTTACCGATCTGGCTCTGGGTTGCTTGGGGGACAAGCATTATATGCTTGAGGAGAGGTCCAAATCGCTCTCGAGGGAGGCTGGAATAAATAATTCTGGGATAGGCACTTTTGCAGTCCCTAGAGAATATTGTTGAGCATTGAGCTGAAGTTTTGATATGTGTAAACCGACGATACCTAATGCCATGGCCCTTGCGGGAAGCGCAAACGCAAAAGACATAACGGCGAGCGCAATAATCCTAATACGCATGATAATGGTGTGATAGTAGGAGATCGTTAACAGCAGGGACTTTGTTGGGTACTCAAACATAACAAGTACAGCCCATTCGATATTTTATACCTTCATAATGCTGAGCATCTTTTTTTATGGTCTGAATACTGTTACTACATGATCTTTTATCTAAGGCGCCAATGATCATAAATAAAAGATTTTGAGATACACAACCCGCTCGTTATATCCACCATTTTATTCTTGTCCTGTGATACTTATAATCGTTGTGGGACCAACGTTCGACATAATCGGCACAGCCCCCAGTTGGGCGCTGATGTGGATGACTCGGATATGATCCATCGGTTGTTCACTTCGATAGCTGAATATTTGCCATACAGCCCACACAAATACACGTTATACTATTTATTACTTCCGGACATACTATAGGTATATAGTAAATCTGAGCTGAGACAGAGTGCTTTACTGGGCTAGTCTACCCTGAAAATTGGGACATTAAAATTTCAGACGTTCTTCTCCAAGTAGAACAGTGAGTGAACTACAAGGTCACTCTCCCAGAGTGGCTCAAGGAATGGCGTCGCTTGGAGCAAACGAGAAGCAGATCATCTGTCTGATTTAACGAGCCGACTCGCCAAGCTACGATAGTATCGTTATTCCATCAAATTCACTGTGTGAAGGAATTTCGATCTTTATTCTCAATTACCTGCGACACTGGACAGTGGGCTCTGCATGACGCGAGTCTGACACTTGAACCGGGTGATTCCACCCCGAGAGAGGCATCAAGCTCAAGTCCGACAGGATAGGTGAAGTACATGAGTGTCGAGATTGGAACGAGACTTATGCAAGAATAGATGTGAATTGGGACACGTGGGTGCAAACATGGAGCCAATCTGGCGGCTCGGGTAAGGCTTCTAAATGATTGTTTACAGGATTGTTTGCTGGTACGATATTTTTACATATGACGGGCCTAGGTAGCTGCATACTATGTTATCATTATGATTCTATAGTACTACACGGGACTTCAAATTCTGCGAGAACACAATACGCGCGTAATAAGGAGCGCGTCGCACAAAAATATGTCTGTAATCGTCGCATAGGCATTGTCATATAATGTCATACTACATAATTCTCGTGTTACGTAGGAAATCTGTGAGAATCGGTTGTTATGCACTTTGAGGGACCTGTAAAGTTGCCGCGTATAAGCGAGAGTGATCGGCGTGTGCATGCCGAGTCTTCGGTCTTGCTCCTTTTAATCATATTTATTCCATTACTTAACACATATAATTTTTTCTATCTGCATATGGACCTCCAGAAGAGAGTCATCAATAATTTTGGAATGGAAATTTGTAGCGCTACGCCTACAGTCGATTCACCACAATTGCTTTTAGATGAACTCCCATTCGGCACACACACGGATCTTTTTTTTTCTATGACGTTGATATTCTGGAAAATAAACTAGAGATTGAGAACCATTTTCGTGTGTGTATTCATAAGAAAACAATAGTGCCACCTTGTACGTAGCTACAATCGATATGATATGACCGGTGAGCTCTAGCCTCCATGTTAACGGTTGAATAACTATTACGTCCTCGAGAGTACTGATAGTGCCTACCGATCTAGCTCGGGGGGCAAGGAATTAATCGTCGGTGCAGTCAGGATCCTCCTCGCAGTTGCCCGGAATAAACATTTCGGGGATGGGTCTATTTGCAGGCCCTACAACATAATATTGTTGATCATTGAGTTGAAGCTTTGAAATATGATATGTGAACAGTCAATACCTAATGGCATAGCTCTTGTGGCAAGCGCAACGGACATAACGATAAGCGCAAAGACCTTGATATGCATGCTGATAGTGTGATACTGAGAGATGTGGTTAATGGGTACTTTCGCTGGGTACTCAAACATAATAAGTACAGCAATTCGATATTTTATACCTTCGTGATCTCAGTATTTTTTTAAATGGTTTGAATACTGTTGCGTGATCTTTTATCCAAGGCTCCATAAACCACTGATATCTTAAGAGTTTAAAATACACCATTGCTTGTTAAATCTGCCATGTTATTTTTGTGGTGGGATCAACGTTCGGCGCAATCAAACCTGATGTGTATGGTATGATCCACCACTGTTCACTTCGGGCTTTGAGAGGTGTACCATGTGACATTCAGCCCAAAAATATACGTTATCTAACTTCGGTCATGCCATATATGAAAAGACCGAAGCCTTAACGGGTATATTTTGCCTGGATGTCCTGACAAGTAGGGATATCTCAAAACCCGAAGCCACCTTACAAACACCCATGAGAGGTTTGCTCTAGCCACTTTTGATATGCTACTCGTGGACGGATGCACTCGTCGTTGATTGACAGATCATGCGACTGTGCCACCGTGTTATATCAGGGTATAAAGAACTGGGAAAAAACTTGAGAACCAGACAGTCGTCCAAGACGTCCGACAAGCTCTGAATTACCGCTAAACGCTAAGGCTCCAATGTCTTCCGCAGAACTGATTCTTCAACGTTCTATTTACATCGGGAATGCGTTTAGCGCAATTCTATATGGTGAGTGAGAATATGTAGGTATACCTTCAGAAACTCGACGAATTTATGCATCTTTTTATGGCTATCTAGGTGCACAGCTTGTAATGGGCTTCCAATCTATTTATTATCTTCTGCGCGCTCCGAAGGGGACGCCAAGATCCAGACAAACATTCCTTATATTGTACACTCTTGTCCTCGCGGTCTTAATTGCAATTGGATTCGGCGCGAACATGCTCTTTGGACAGTACATGTGGATAGAACGCGGACCCAACACACCCGGAGGAGCGATCGCTTATTTTGCCGAGAATACGGCTTGGTGGGTGAACACATTCGGATCATCGGCAGGAGTAACGGCAAACTTTGTCGGGGACAGTTATCTTGCAAGTCTACTACGTTCACCACAGTATTCCTTGCGACTAATTTGATCTTCGTTTCCGCTTTTCTGCTAAAAAAAAACAGCTCTACCGATGCTACATTATTATGGGCTCATCACTGTGGATAATGGCATTCCCAGCTCTCATTTTTCTGAGCTCCACAGGTAATATTATTTCTCGAAATAAATCGTCTGGTACAATTGACCAATTCTTTGACGAGCCTTGGCAATTGTTTCGACCATCGAGAGTGCTCGTCCCAACAGTTTCCTCCTCAGCGGACATCCTGCCAACTTTGGTGTCCCCTGGATTTCTTTGACCGTTTCCTTCAACGTGATCGTGACCTGTATGATTTGCTGGCGCCTAATTTCAGCTCACTATGGACTGAAAGGAACCGTTCCCCAAAAGTACATAGATACGTATACAGGTGTTACCGCCCTGCTAGTGGAGTCTGCACTCCCTCTAACAGTCTCTGGACTTGTCCTTGCCGTCCTGTACGGTAGGAATAGTCCGATAACGTACATCTGGGCTGGAATATGGGGTATCTTTACGGTAAGAGTTGACCACAGGGAATTTATATGGACATGAAGTTCTCATGGAGGGGCATATCTAGGGTATTTCTCCTCAGCTTATTATTCTTCGAGTTGCGATGGGTATTGCGTGGTCTCAAGAAACTCTACCCAACGGTAGGAGTGAGATCATGTTCGCAGGAGATCATGCAACGTCGACGGATTTTACCGGATACACCGATAACCTACAGTCGGATGCGACCGCTTCCTCAGGAGACAAAACTCTTGTTCGCCAAAACCATGGAGATGGTCTGAATTCGAGCGAGAAAATCGATGTGTAATTCGTCATTAATTCACTGGCTGGCATTTTTGTCTGTGATTCTTTCTTCTTTATCTCAATGGATTATCGTGCAACAGAGAAATTACAGTAACAAAAATTACTGGCACGTATTACGGGTAGACGCAGTTCTTATTGAGAGCTTTGGAATATTTTCACATTAAAGTCAACGCCTACTCCACTTCCGCAAAGATATTCTAATTTCCCACCAAGCGACTGATCTTTTTACATGCCACTTTCAGCCCTTCTAGATCGTTTAAAAGGACGCAGACCTGGCTCCATTTATTACTTGACATCAGGTATGAAATCTCGATGCAGACCATGGATACTGGTCGGCCTATATATACTCTTGCGTCTTTGCAAGAAGGCTAATAGATCTTGCAATGCCGACTGAGAAGGTATTGGCGAATCAAACATTAGCACTACTTAGTAATGATGAACCTCTTTTAAATTGACCTGATAACGAGCGAGCAAGAACGAAGAAAGCCTCTTGATTATCAATGGCTCCTTTGACCTTTCACATTTTCAGGGCTCTCGTTATATATTTAAATAAATGTAGTCTGCGATTTTTTGAGTTGGCCTGGCCCATACGTGAAATCTCGAAAAAAAATAATTCCATAGTAGATGTGGATAAAAACATAATAGATAGAATATACAATCAATTATAGTCCAAATGCCCTCGAAGAGAAAATAAAACGAATCTCAGAACTTGAATCCACCGGCAAGACCCATAACGTTGTTAGGATCAACAGTAGTTTTCAAGGCCTGCAGAGCTGGAAGGTTACTTCCATACATATTGACTAATGGAGTATCGTAAATAGCGTAGTTAGGGTAGACTGGGGATCCGACGATGGAGGCTTGTCCTTCAGAGACAGCGGCATTGAATACAGAGGCAGCGGTCAGCTTGGCGGCCTCATGGAAGTCGTCATCGAAGAGGGAAGAGGTCCAGGCATAGTAGATATTGAAAGGCAGCAGACCTAAGGATCGGACGGGAGGGAAGGCGGTAGTTTCAAGGTTGTGGGAATAGATATTAGGAAGGAAAGGCTCGACGTCGTAAGAAATGAAGACACCTCCTTTCAAGGAAAGACGAGTTCCCCAGAACTGCGATTGTGATTGAGTATACAGTAAAATTACTGCAGTAGGAATAGTCAACTTACAATCGTCTCATTTAATATAACGTCTAAAAGGTGTGGAGTGAACTGGAGAAGAGAAACTGTGTTGAAGATACCTCTGTGGACATGGTTATTTAGCGCTTGAGTAGTGAGACATTGGTCCAGTTAAACGTACCGAGTTCCAGATGTGGCGTCGGAGGGGGAAGCCTTTACAAGCGACAGGAAATCCCTGGTTGAGACATCCTTAGTGAAGAAAGGGATAGCAAGGAAGTCGTCGAAAATTCCAGGGGGAGGGGTTGGAGCATCATAGAAGAGAAGTAACGAAATTCCTGGTTGTCCAAGTAAGAAATTATATGTCGTAATAATTCCAGCCTTTGGATCCGTTACAGATGCACTGAACGCCGCAGTAGCTGCAGCGACATCATCTATAAATGGAGCAACAATTGTGATCAGTCCGCCCTACATACAAGTTACTGTTGGTCAGCGAGTGGACACATTGCCTATTTTGAGGACATTCCACTTACCCAAACTGGCGTTTGTGGGAAGGTCTTAAGAGTGAATTTAGTAACGACTCCCTGTCAAAAAGTCATGTTAAGGACGTAGGACTAACTGTCAGTGTTTATGGAATGAAACTACTCACGAAGTTATTTAATCCTCCCTGAAGTAGGTTAAACGATCAGCACGTGAAGCGCCGCCAATACGATACTATCGCAAAAGCGCTCACCTTCAGCCCGGAGAATAAAGCTGGGTCTGAGTTCTGGGTGACTGTGGCGACAGTTCCATCTGGTTTGACAAGTTCATATGCAGTGACTGTATCAATGGTCAAACCATACTGGTTAGTCTTCCAAGAATAACCTGCGTAGAAGTGATTGGTTCATATGAGATGCAAATAGCTGCAGCGATATCAGTCGTACCTCCACCGAGGGTAAATCCAGCTACACCAACACCGGTAACGCGGCCGCCGACGACGTTGACATTGTGGGGAGCCAACGCCTCATACACATCGTCCCAGATCAGGCCGGCGCCCACAACGACAGTTTGAGAAGCTGCGTTGTATGTAACCTCGTCGAAACGGGTCATGGAGATGTGTACACCGGTTGTTGAAGAGAATCCAGGATTAGAGGCATGTCCTCCGCCCTTGACCTGTAGAAAAATACGATATATTTGAATGTTCGTTCTGACTATACGGTGAAATCGTCAAAGCTCACAGCAAATGGGGTTTGGTTTGCAGCTACAATGTTAAGCTGAGTTTTGCGGATTAATATGGCGCTAGCACAAAAACTGAAGAAATAATATAGCTTACAATCACACCGACATCTGCAGCGGTACCTGGTTCGACAACACATTTCGCAAGCTGCGTGCTGGAACTTGCCCAGTGATGAATGCCTTGGGTATAGTGTAGTTGGCCTAAACGGCAGGGAAAGTGAACATTTAGAAATTTAGGGGCGTGGTTTGATAAAAACACACCAGGATAGTAAACGGCGCTTGCTGTTGAAATAGTACTGGCTATGGACAGGCAAACTGGATCCAAGATTGTGAGCGTTTGGTTCTCTTGGCGTAAGTTATGCCTTGCTGCGAGTGCAGCCAAAGGCAGAGAAATGAGAGCAAAGATCACTGTGGATGGTGGGACCATCGTCGTCGTTCGCAAGCAAGCGGATCCTCGAAGCAAGGAAAAGTGCTCCTTTGTCTAGTACCATCTCACTTCCTTCCGCTTTTATATATCTTGTGCCCGATGCAGCTGTTGACGGATTAGATGCTTACAATGCCAGTTCACACTGATGATACATAAGTGGTTTGACAGCGCAAATTTTCCCCGATTGGTTTTCTGCAAAAAATGTTGGAGATAAATTTCATCTTTCACATGGAC
>Ga0247779_1001471_pt1 | contig 11319 bp, 19 predicted proteins | sample UWRJL221509R5_FD_179925 | JGI IMG/M metagenome (GOLD analysis project Ga0247779, IMG submission 179925) | Plant litter microbial communities from Arlington Agricultural Research Station in Wisconsin, United States - UWRJ-L221-509R-5 | ecosystem: Environmental > Terrestrial > Plant litter >...
TAATTGTTAAAACTTACGCATTCCAAACCACTCAAGGCATACATTAGGGAATAGAGAGAATGCACTCCCGTATGCGAGACCTAAAATCGAACTTGCTACCCATAGGTTCTCGATGCGGTCCTCGATAGCAGTCATGACCTGAGAGATAAATATCAAGGAAGCGACCAACACTAGGCAATGAGAACGAGGTATATCAAATTTATTCTTAGCAAAGTCCGATACCAAGCCTGAAGAGCACATAACGGTTCAACGTAAAGCGCAAGTGAAAATAGTCTCCATGCTTACCAATGAATATCCTGCCAGAGAAATTCATTAGGCTGATGGCAGAAACTTGTGCGGCTTGCCATCCCGCTGCATCTTTTTCGTCGTAAACAGGATACTGATGGGCGTATAAAGCCTGCGACATAGATCCTACGTTGTTGATGTCTAATGCTAGATTAGATGACAATTAATTAGCAAACGTAAAGGACCTACACATCAGGCCAGTCCCGCTCACTGTGAAGAATTTGTGGTAAGCGTTCTAGTCCTTAAGCCTATCAGCAAACTTACCAATTGAAAGGATTGTAAAAAGTAATAAAAATTCGCCATTAATAAGTAGCTTAAGTCCGTGCAAGTTTGGCGAGACGTCTAGCTCCATAGCTGCACCTCTACTGAGACTACGATTTCTGAGAGCGAGCCTTTGGGAGTTGAGTTCGACATCTTCTGCATTCTCTAGATCGGTATTATCATTTCTTCGTCTAAGGATTTCTTCCTCCTCATCTAAAAGAGGGGTATGGCTTGGGTCTCGAGTGGCTTCTTCTTCAAAGTCGTCCCGTGTATTTTCTATTTCGTCGTAACCTTCTGCCTCAGGCAACGGAATGGGCCGCACAAGGAAGAATCCCATAATCATAGGAAATGATGTGCCCAATGCGAGGACAAGGAAAAACGCAGACGTGTTTCCAGCATAGAAAATATGCGATATAGTTGAATAAAAGAAAGCTGATAGGCCAAATCCCGATATTACCACACCAGTGGCAGTTGCCCGCTAATTCGGTATTAAGTAAATGATTACACCGTAAAGGCCCTTACTTACAGCTTTGTCTGGAAATGTCTTTGCAGTAGAGTTGACAGAACTGATAAGCCCTCCGTTGCCACCTGTTCCTGTCATATAACTAAAAAAGACGAGTACGCAGAACCCCAAAGTTGATAGAGCCTCTACGCCTGGGGAAAGGCCGGCATCGTAAAGGTAACGCATCCCAGAGTATCCTCCAAGGAGAAGAGCGAACGAGGTGGCGAGAAGTATCCGAGGTCCTCGAGTATCGACGATCCTACCCCAGAATGGCCCAGAACTGTATACACCAACTGTAGAAAGAGTAAGATACGATGAATGAGGTTATTATCCGCTGAAACACAGAAGAAGTCCTACTATTTCCCGCTAATCCAACAATATTGAGTTGGGTGTGCGATATTCCGAGCCGCGCACCTAACTGTGGGGCATAAGCTAAATAGTAAGTGCACAGTCAGCGGGCATCAAGGGACATTTCGAGGCAAACTTCTCGCTGAAGCGGATAGACGAATCCCAGATATAATATCCTTCCTACAGATGTGAAGTATATTCACCTGAGAATACCTCCAATGAAGACTAAGCCAACGGTTCCCCTGAACAACGCATACAGGCACACTCACATAATTCGTCCCAGAACTTAAAGCAACAATAAGAGAAGCGACCAAAGTGGTTATGCGAGGTGCGCTGACCAAAGGAGGGACTTTCGAGGACATGATAGGGATAGAGATAAGGAGCTTCAGGCCGCCAACGCGTTGCTCTCTTGCATAGGTGGTAAGCGAAAGCGGCCACTAGTGGTGGTTTCGGTTGATGAGCCGAATTAGATTTCGGACCCCCGCTTCTACTCCCAACTTCACACGCTTAATTAATTCTCTGGACTTGCTTAATTTGGTGTATACTATGCTATGCTATGACATGCTTGTGTAGAGTAGGGTGGAAAACGAGAATACACTGGTATATACAAAAATCTTTCAAAAAAGTTCAATCGTCCATGATGTTGAAAAGAGGAAAAGGTCCAATGGATAAAGTAATACAGATGACAATGTGTGAGGATTTATGGAATTATATGGGCGTAATAGGATAGTATAGGCTATACGCAATAGCATGCGAGTACAAGACCTCTTGAGAGTTCAAATGAGAGCTTGCTGGATGTAGAAGGCCGTCATTGACTGCAATAGACGTTTTTGTTCTTCTACCCATTCTGCCTGCAGGATGGCCTTTGTTTTCTCTCGCGTCTCGTTATCGAAAGTCTTGACGGTGAGAGAAAAAGCAGCCGACACGGGTCTATGGTCTGAAACATTTGTTTCGTATCGACGATAGTGGATTTGTCGAACTCTATCAGCCACACGAGATCGCCAAAGTATCCTATCGCACCAAGCAGGGGAACGACGCTTCTCCGAAGTATCGTACTCGTCAGAATATTTGTCATACTTATAAGTTGGATTAAATGTCAGAGGACCCTCTGAGAAACCTCGCAATCGGCATCCGCGGTTGAATTTTATTTCACGGAGAAGCTGATCGTGCATGAGAAGGCTGGATAAATCGCCTGCATTAACGGCTGCAATGATAGCATCTCGGCGATGGTCAATGCGGTAATTTAAATCACCGTTCAACTGATAGATGAACAATGAATACAAGAAAGCGTAAAGATTTGGAATGAAGAACTTACTATGACAAACTCATGGTCTAATACCATTGACCCGTCCCCACCACCTATGTAAGCCAACGGGTGTTTGGTGGCCGGGAAGACGGCTTTCTCCTCTAACATCCCGGCAATATCTGCGTTCCGTTGCCGTACTGCACTTTGCCCAGCGGCGAGATGACAGTTGATAAAGCAGATGGAAGAATCTCCGACCACAAAACGCGCAACAATTCCACCCTATAAAACGAAACATTAATATTTTTCATCGTCCAAGATGAAGGCATTAACATACCTTATTTCCATAGCGCCCACCCATACCTCTTTTAACAGTGGTAATTGCAACATCATCAAATGTTTCTCTTTCTGATGACCTTACAAAGATGCAAGAAAAAAGTCCAACCAAGCTTTCCGTATGAACCACGGAGTATGTTACATCGCGTGGCATAGTCGCCTTCACAGCGATAGATAACCGTTCATACCAGCGTTTGTAAGCTCCAGTGACCTTGTCTGACAGGCCTCCATCTTCGGATTTCTTTTTGCCACCAAGGAGGACATTTTTTGCGGCCATCTTCCGACTCTCGAGATCTATGACTTCTTGGAATCCGAAGACAATGACGTCAGGGGGTTTGTCCACACTTTGAAGAATATCGTGAAGGAAATTAAAATTCGCAGGGTCGCCAGATAACGAGTCTGGCCGCGCCGAGTCACAGTTCCAAGACGTAACAAGGATTGTCATATCCTTAAAATGGCTGAAGGAAGCTTCCAACTGCGTGAGCTGCTTGTCTAAGGAAAAAAAATTAGTTAGTACTTGTCATGCATGATTTACATAAAAGGCAATGGATACCGACCGACCCAATCTGAACCAAGTAGGCCATCCCAGAGCTTGAGCTGTTCATCCCTGCCGATGCTAGCCACGCATAGTCTTTCTGTATTGACGATGGCAAAGTGATTTATCATCAACTTCATAACCGGTAGCCCTGGATGCGCATTCCAACAGTTTGTGACTAGCCATGGCTTTTGCGAGACATCGTAAGCCGAGATCATGCCATTTCTGCTACCGGCCCAGAGACGGTCATTCACTCCTTCCAGGCTGAGAATATCGGATGTTGAGACTTTTGTCACCTCTACGCATAGCGGATGGCCATCATCCGTCTCCAGTTGCCATATTGAGATATAACCTTCTTCATGACCCATGTAGACAAGTCCTGGGTGGGAAGGTATCACAGTAGCGGACGTTACTGGTCCAACATGCTCGGAGGGGAGCAGTGACCGTCCGGTGTTTGCTGGGTTAAAAACGTCGAATATACGAATGACGGGTAATTTTTGGCTGGGTACCGATCCTTGACGTTCCAGTCTTGCTGCAGTCCATAGCTTTCCGTCTAACAGCTTCACGAAGTCTTGCTTCTCCGTTGTCCTCGTCACCCGCGGTATGGTTGTCAACAGAGAGATGTCCTCCTGGTTGGCCGGGTCGGGTGAATAAATGAGTGCTTTACCGGTCTCGTCTAATACAACCATTGATCGTCCGTAGCGGAATATGTTTGTAATGGGATGCAGAAGAGCAGCGTACTTTGAAGCCCGAACATGATTTGTTCGGATATCCAATTCATATATATGACCTTCTTTGGTTCCGATCCAAAGAATGTAGCCTCGTTCAGCCTTTGACATTGTGGGACGAAATTCCATGCAGGTTATTTTTGATTCTTTTACGCCCATCTCTTTCGTCTCCAGAGTAAAAACAGGAGCTTCCGATATTGCGACGTCGTATATTTTCATATGGTGACTCGATGCTACGACAATATGTGATCCTGATAAAGCGACGCAGCCATTATGAGGATGGACATGTATGTGGGGGTCCATAAAGCCATCCCTAAAGCGCAAAAGGGGCGGTCTTCTGGACGATGTACTGGTATCCGGCATAAGGTCGACCACAGGAACTTTTGTGGGTTCGTCTTCTTCCCCAGATTCCTCTTCAGAGGACGGAGGAGTAGTAGGACGGCGTGGTGGTGGTAGCTTGTCTCCAAGAGCTATGATACGTGTGGGGGGAGGCGGAAGTTTACTTGAGCCAAGAGCCTTGCGTTCGCTTGCAGTAACGGCTTCGTTGCCATTTTGAACTGCATTCTGCATGCGGATCGGTACAGGAGGTGGTACACTAGAAATGTTAGGAATTTCCTGAGTAACTACCGTACTTCTTCTAACAGGCAGAGGTGGTGGAGGACTCGTGATTTTGGAAGCATGTAGTGATGAAGTGGACAATATGGCCTGTTCTGCAATGCTATTAGGCGCGGAGTTCGGACTGCGATTACGGGGAGGAGGCCGCGGAGGAGGTAAAAGGTTGGGGCGCGATGAAAGTTGAGACAACGGGGCAGAACTGATGTCACTATCAGTTGACGTCTGGCTAGAGTCGCTGAAATGAGCCCCAATCGGTCTGGGATAAACACCTTGTGCTTTTTCAACGCCATTCCAGTAAGGAAAATGTCTAGTAGAAGGCGAGGGTGACATCGCGTCTGGCGGTGAAGTACTAATATCGATATCTTCATCCTTGGAGAAAGCGCTTTCATTAGGTTTATTTGACATAATGTTGGATGAGGGTGGACGCGGGGGCATTGATGGTTTAGGGTCTGCTTGGAAAGTAGAAAAAGAGGATAAACTTGAACGAGGACTGTGCCCACGACTCGGCGATGCAGGAGGAACGAGGCTGCTGCAAACATTGGAATATTAGACGAAGGACAGCACGTTTTAGATGATCGAGTGCCATACGTTCTTTGAGGTGGTGGCGACAGCTTTACAGCATCGCTGATTGTTGCGGTAGATACTGGAGGAGGAGGTACTGGACGCAACAAAAGAGATTGAACGGGTTGTGTGCTTGCGCTTGCATTCACGACCTTTGAACCACGGGGTGGCGGCGGCGGCGGCGGCCTTTTCGTCGGTGTCTTTGTAGAGTCGGGGGTTCTGAGATCCGAAGAAGAAGAAGACGCCCTGAGCTGAAACGATTCTGCCGGGGTCACCAATTGAGAACTCGAAGTCGCTCTGGGTCGCGGACTCGAAGGCGCTGTCACTGTCAGATGTTCGCGACTAGGAGTGGATTGAATACCGCCATTTGCGCCGTCTGAAGCAAGTTTTTCGAACTTGGATTTCAAATTCTTTACAGCTTGTAATGATTCGAGGTCGACGTCTGGAGAAGGCTCCATCTTGAGCTCTCACTCTCAAGTGAGTGAGCAATTGTACACAAATCAGAGCGTTTAACCTATCATTAAAGTCAGTAGGACACGTAAAATAGCGTGCAAACCTTACCACCTTGTCAATGTTATGGGCGAAGGAAAAAATATCTCCGTTTCTGTCAATTACTTATATTTCATCGCGGCATAGTTGCCTCCTTCTGGCTGGTGATCTGCACAGCCACATATAACTCTTGTTCTCAACCACCATTCAAGTTAACACGTCAAGACGCTTTTGTGGGCCGCAAATTTATCTAATACTCTAACCTAACCTAAGAAGCAGTTCGGTATCCTCTGAAACTTTTCTCAAAATTTTAATTGATCTGTTTGTCTTTTAAGTGTCACTCAATACCGCACATGAGATTGATATATTGAAGAGTTCGTTGCCTTAGTCGGCGTGACCAGGTTTATTATGCACGCTGAATTTCTTCATCGGATCCTTCTTTCATGAAGAAGCCATTAAGGACCATGGATCTCTCAATGGAGAGGGGAAAAGCAGTGTACCATACGGTGTACTTTTTGAAAAAACTGCAAACACTCGTGAGCATGAGTCCTAAACATATCAAGATATTTTCCTTTGATATTAATCTTACATGTAGTGGAAGCCCTGAACGGGACCTTAAGAGCGGCTAAGCGGCAAAAGAAGGTACTTTGTATTATTCGCAAAAGTCTATTTATCAATAACCAAACATATTCAATATTCCTTGTAGGTTGCTTTTGATGCTGAACTCCTCATGATGCCTAGGGATAAAGATGTCCACGTTGTACTTCTGGAAGATTGAGCGGTGTACTATGGAGAGACGGCTTAAGATTGTTGATCATGCTTGTACGCAATGGGATCTCTAATAAGATATGATATACATTTGATTTTGGATGATAATATGCGTGACAGAGCCTACTGAGGCTGAAAGGTTTCTGCAAATGGCACTCAGAATAACAAAAGTTCAGAAGCACCCTAGCAAGGTAACTATGTTTCTATCACCTGCAGGGCCATCAGTTGGTCCCAAGATGGCCATCCATATATCTCTGGAAGCCCATTCCAAAAATGCTGCCGGTCCCTCTCGTGTTTGCTTTGACATATCTGAATGCAGGAGTTACAGCTTTCCTGCAAAATGGGATATGCTTCCCAGTCTTCCTCGTGCCACATGTGCAGTGGATCTAGGTTATCCCACTGCTCGTGATCAAGTTTCTGTCTTGTTTTCCTTCGTGCTTCAAGGCAAGTGTGAGCATCCGGACTTGAGCATATGTTGGTTATGGCAGGTATGTTCAAAAAGGAAAAGATCCTTCTAAATCCTAACCCCTGCAAAGCCCTCCCAATATCTAATTGCGCCTTTAGATCCTGGTCTAGTGTTCTCCAGTTAGGGTGATTAACAAGAGCATAGATGTTATGCATTCCTAGCTCGTATGAAGCCGCAGGAAGAAGCCAATGGGCTTTGCATGAAATAGCCACCTCTATAACTGCAAGTGTTTCATGGAGGCTTGTGGATTTCATCAATATATTACGTCCAAAATCTCGACTCTCCAAGGAAAAAGTTGAATGTTTGATGCGGTTGTCCCAGGCTTTGAGCTTCGTTGGGTACCCGGATTCGAGATGCGCAAGAGCTCTGCGCCGCAGGAATTCAACCTCATATCTGGTGCTTAGCTTTAAAATAGCAATCGCCATTTCAATGGTACATCGAACTGGAGGAGGCTCAAAATATCTGTCAGAGGATAAAGGGGGAAATATTAGGAGGGATTTCATTAGATCAGAAAAAAAACATAATGCTTACCCTGCATCATATAATGCGGTCAAAAAATATTGCGCCTCTTTGACAGTTACACCCAGTAGAATATAGACAGAGTGGCCATTGACTCGGAGTGAGTATGAATCTCCACGCCGAAAATGCTCAGATTGCTCGACAGTGGCATGGTTTTGTAGGAACTCGGAAAATACACCTGATTTCCGAGCGAAAGGTGTTTCTGGTAATTGGAATATGTGATCCTCTGCTTGGAAAATAGCGAGGTGCTGTTCTTCATAAGATAACTCAGACACTTTTCGTGCCAAAGGTTGGATCACTCCGCTATTCGAGTCAATGCCAAAGTCATCAGAGTATGGGGTCAGAGTCCTTTCATCAGATCTGTCATCATCCTCAGCTCCTGCAGAAAACATATGTTCAGGTTGAGTTTAGGTAAAAGAGGGTAAGTAGAACGGTTATGTGGAATTGGAACTCGGAAAGGCAAATGAGTTGAGACCCTACTAATTTTTATTTAGGCTTCCGATTCGGACGAACGGCATTCACTTTTACGTACAGCGGACGTTGTACAAAATTTCGATACAATAATTCAGAATGATAAAATAATATACAGAGTGATGCAACGAAAAGACGACAATATTAAAAAATTATACGACTTTTAAAAAGCTAAGAGAGGGTAGGAACTACTTCAAGAGTTCAAACAATCAGCGAGCATAAGGGTGGAAATTGTGCCCTCCTCTCTGACTCCTCTGAGGACCGACACTCGCACCCATACCCCCAGCAGGCCCTCCACCACCACCTCGTGGGCCCCGGGGAATATTTGGATTCATTCCACCACCCATCATACCCTGGCCTCCTCGTCCCATGCCACCCATTCCAGGCCCAGCACCGCCCATGCCACCCATGCCCATACCCATGCCCATGCCCGGACGCATACCTCCTGGGAAACCACCTCCACCACCCATGCCACCCATCATAGGGTTCATACCCCCGCCCATACCTCCCATCATCCCCGGAGTCATCCCTCCAGCGCCAGACATCTGGAACATACGAGTATATAATGCTGCCAACACTTGAGGATCGAATGGCGCGTTGCCAGCGGCACCGCCTGCAGCACCGGCAACAGGGTTGGGGAAATTGGCCTGTTGAGCATTAAACCGAGGTGCTGTGTTTGTCGTTGGTGCACTGAATTCGGCACCTGAGGCTGCTGCGGCCGCGTCTTCGTGAGGGAAGTTATCCCGTTGGTACCGTGGTTGTGCCAACTTCACATCAATCTGTAGTAAAAGAATCACATAAATCGATGAGTAAAATTCAAGTTTCTCATGAGACTTACCATTTTACCGTCGATTTCCAAGTTTCCAAACCCTAAGAACGGCTGGACATTCGTATCTTCGAAGGAAATAAATCCGAACCCTTTACTACGACCAGTATCACGGTCCAGCATAACAGTTGAATCAATAACTTTGCCGAATTGAGAGAAGAATTCCCTCATAGACTCAGAAGTTACACTGCCTGCCAGACCGCCAATGAATAATTTTGTTGCTCTTTGATGTTCTTGTCGAGGAATAGCGCGCTTAGGATCAATCTGTGAAGGAAATGATTAACTTCTTGGTAAGAATCCTAACCGAACATCCTAAATGTTACTGACGATTTTCCCGTCAAGATAGTGTTCGCGAACCATGACCGCATTCACGCTAGCTGGATCTTCAAATGTCAGGAAAGCAAAGCATCTTGAGCGTCCAGCGGCATCTCGCATGATGGTACACGCGTCTACTTTGCCGAACTGCGAGAAGTAATCTCGTAGACCCTCTACACCACGCATATGTATTTTAGTCTAAGGAATACAAAAGAATCGGTATACGTACCATCAGTCGTGTCCCAGTTGAGACCACCAATGAACATTTTGCTAGAGAAGATTTCAAGGGCGTAGCGTAATACGAAGATTGACGAGTATTGATGAAGGTCGGTGAATACACAATGGAATAGATATAGAAAAGATGGTTGTTATTAGTACCGGTAACCTAAACAGAGAGAGAGTTTGTTATGATAGAGAGGAGTAGAAAACTCTACTGTGGATGGGATACCTAGACCTAGCAAACAGGCGCAGATACGCTAGAGCTAGCTTAGAAGCGACTGACTACAAAGAGTCCTCTAAGAATACAGAGTGGCACGGTAGTCCACAGTAGGTTTCTTCGGGAAGGAGAATTTAGTCACAGTTAGACGGAAAGGATCTTACCCCTCGTCTTTCATTTCTGAAGGCCGAACCGAGCGTTCAGCTGTCGCAATGTTCTGATACCCGCCCTCTGCGCGTTGTATGGGCATTTCTCGGTATTCGTTGGGCAAAGGTTGTTCGTAAGTTGGAATTTGTTGAGGTGCTGGTTGTGTATAAGTTGACTGAGGCAGACCATTCGTACTCGGTGGTTGTTGAACAATCCCATTAGTCTGTGTCTTCTCGACAATTTCCGGTGTTTCTGCTTTCACAGCTGGTGTTTCTTGTGCGACGTGTTCGGGGGCTGGTTGTGAATCGTTTTCCTCTGCTGGCTGTTCATTTTCGCCTTCATCGTTGCCATAGAGGTCTGAGAAGATGATCAGCAGTAGCAAGAATCATTTCAGTGGCATACATACCGCCATAGAGATCAGCATCGAGGTCGGACATGGGAGCGGCTAAGTAAAAGTACGAGGAAGAGTTGTATTTTGAGCCCGTCACTGGAGGTGTAACAAATTTACCTGCTAATGATTGTGTCACGCGTCACTCCGCGCTCGGGCCACCACTGACCGTTTAGCAACGCTCCCTTCGGTGTCCACAATAAAAATCTGCATATAGTGTTCTATTCATGGCTCATTTGCCAGCGAACATTCCTCCCTTTTCTGTACCTTGAAGATTACCCTACCTTTCTAATTTCGCCCAACTCTCGGATCTTGAGCCGCCGAGTCATCGTCACTAAGACTTTGTGGGCAGGCTATAGATTACGCAATTCATTACATTTTCATCCAACGTCCATGTCGGCGAAAGAGTTCGTGATTGGGATCCTCGGTGAGGAACTTATATTCACATTGTCATACATAGCTAACATACGCTTAGCTTTGCAAGGTGCCTTTGTAGAGCACCAGACAGCTCTGGAAAGCCTGTCGTTCCAAGAAAAACTAGAAGTGATCCTAGTGAAAACTCCAGAAGGTTTACAGAAGTGTGATGCTTTAGTCATCCCAGGAGGAGGTTAGTATGGCTTACCACCACGACCTCCATATTTAATTGACTTTGCTTGTCAATAGAAAGTACCACCATCGCATTGCTAGCTCGTCTTTCAGGTGTTCTCGATCCGCTCAAAGAATTCGTTAAATCAAAACCAGTCTGGGGTACATGCGCGGGAGCCATTTTGCTTTCTCAAGCCGTCGAGAACGGAAAGAAAGGAGGCCAGGATCTACTTGGAGGGATGTCTGTCACGATTGCACGAAACGGGTGGGGCTCCCAGGTTCGTTGGATTTACTTAGTCAATGCTCCTCAGTTTAATTCTCTGTTAGGTGGAATCTTTCGAAGCTGCACTAGAAGTAGACGGACTGCAACGTTCGAATGAACCCTTTAACGGAGTCTTCATCCGTGCACCGGTACGCTGAGCGTTATTTTTTTTTTTTGTCTTTCTGTCCCTAATATTAGCAAACTGTAGGTTATTCTTCAATTAAATCCATCGT
>Ga0247779_1001472_pt1 | contig 11313 bp, 5 predicted proteins | sample UWRJL221509R5_FD_179925 | JGI IMG/M metagenome (GOLD analysis project Ga0247779, IMG submission 179925) | Plant litter microbial communities from Arlington Agricultural Research Station in Wisconsin, United States - UWRJ-L221-509R-5 | ecosystem: Environmental > Terrestrial > Plant litter >...
CCAAAAACGGTGATGAGAAAGAACCCGAGCGCCATATAGAAGGTCGATCGGTCGAACCCGCCCTTGCCCGCGGCAGCACCCTTGGGTGTCACCTCGAAGGGTGTGCCGAAGGGTTTGACCAGGGAGCCGATAAGAGTTGGTGTCAGACGGAAAGCAGCGAAACATTGCGAGGCTGCTGTCAACAACGGGACATGATGGCCGGGCGCAAACCAGCGCATCATGAAAAAGAAGCTAATAAAAAAAGGTGCCTGATAAGAAAGAATGTCGAGCGTCGTCGACCCAGGCAGCGGATTGAGATTGCTCCACAGACAGATCGCCGGAACAGCGAAGCCGAAGATGCGAATGACATATTGCGCGATCCAGCTGGCGGGGAAAAACAGCAAGCGATCGATAAGCCGATGTCCAGGTCCCAGCGGGCCATCGCGGAGAAAGATCAGCTGAATGCCACCCCGCAACCAGCGTTTGCGCTGGACGAAGAATGCCTCGACGCTTTCCGCAGCCAGACCGAAAGCCAGCTTCTCATTGACGAAACGCGTGATATAGCCCTTCCGCTTCATTGCCAGGGTGGAAAGAATATCCTCGGTTACCGATGCGGTCGGGATGCCGCCACCGATGGCATCGACGGCGACCCGGCGCAAGACGCCACAGGAACCGCAGCAAAAGGCTGCATCCCAGGCATCCCGAGAAGGCTGCATCACGTCGAAGAACATGCGTTGATCGTCGGGCAGCATGCTGTCCAGCAGCAAATTTGCCTGGATCGGATCCGCATTGTAGAAATGATGCGGTACCTGCACGATGCCGATCCGCGGATCGTCGAACCAACCCATGACGCGCCGCAGGAAGTTGTGGCGTGGGACAAAATCGGCGTCGAAGACAGCGACGAATTCGCCAAATGTCACTTGCAAAGCCGCATTGATATTGCCGGCTTTGGCATGCGCGTTATTGCTACGCCGCAAATATCCGACGCTTTTATCCGCGCAATAGTCCCGGAGCCAGTCGCGTCTGCCGTCATCCAGTACCCAGACCTTCACCCGCTTTGCCGGCCAGTCCAGGTGAGTGGCGCCCAGAATGGTCTTTTCTAAGACGTCGAGATCTTCATTATAGGTGGGAATGAAAACATCGACGGTCGGAAACTCGCTTGCCGGCCGACGGCCAAGCCGCGAGGCATGGGCATCGGTTTCCCCACTGCGGTCGACGACGCGCGACAGCATAATGATAGCAAGTACCGCCTCTATTAAGCCCAGCAACTCGAAACAGAGAATGGCCCAGGCGAACTTGCCATCGGCGCCGTCATACGAGCCGAAGTTTAGGACACCTTCGATACGCCAGTCATAATAACGTAACGAGACCAGCACGAAGAGGCTGATCACGATCAACCGATGGGCGTTGTTGCGGGGGTCGAGCATTGGCATCAGCCCCAGAGCCAGGCCAAGCGTCAACAGCAGGGCTGGCGCAGCATCTATAAGATCGCGGATACTTTCCATGCGCTGCGGTAGCGATCAGAATTTCGGCAGGAGGCTGGAAAAGATCGAGCGCACCGGAAAACGAACCCGGGCACCAGAGCCAATTCCGCAGAAATTGCCACCGCTATTGACCAAGTTGCCGCGCGAGACAGCGATCTCGACTTCAGCCCAGCGTTCCACTCCCGGCGCTTGCAGGCCAGACGCGTCCGAACCATGAGGATCTGTCGCGGCTAAGCTGCGCACGATCCGTACCTTGCCCGGCACCGCGCTGTCATAGCCCGCGATCACCACATCGACTTCGTCACCCAGGGCGATTACCGAGGCTTTGTCGGCTGGGATACGCGCGTTGACAAACATGTCGCTGCAATCCACCAGCTCCACCAAGACATCGCCCTTGCTCACATCGGTGCCGACTGCAACGGGCCGCCGCCAAATCACCGATGGCCCCGCTGCGACACTTTCCGACCGCGCCTGAGACATCAGCCAGTCATTTTCCCGGGCGATTTCGTTCTGCAACCCTTTGTCTCGCGCTACGAGCGCTGATCGCTGATTGGTGATGTCGGCCAGCTTGATGGAGATCTCATCCAGACGTTGGCGCGAATAGGGCACGTTGTTCTGACCATCGAGCGGATTGATACCAAGACCGAAGGCATTGATCTCCACTGTCAGCTGTGCGTGTTCTGCCCGAACACCCTCGAGCCGACGCTCTGTCGAGGCTTCGTCGCCCAAGCGTCTGTCGATGTCAGATTGGCCCATGCCGCCTGTATTGGTCATTCGCCGCGCGCGATCCGCCTCCTGATGGGCTACCTGATAGTCGGATTGCGCTACCTCTATGGCTGCCTGGGCGGCCACGATCTGGGCTTTCACGGTGTCGACCATGGCACTGTTGTATTCGCCGACTTCTATTGCAAGCCCACGTTGCAACGCAACCAACTGATCATGCTCGAGATCCAGGGCCGAGATCTTCGCTTCCACTTCTTGGCGATCGGCCTGAGCGGCACGCGTGCCACGGGCGTCACTTGCGGAGGCCTGTACCACGACGACGACATCGCCTTGCTTGACCAACGTACCTACGCTGGGCAGCAGCCCAGCCACCTGGCCGGAAATCTGTGCCCGCAAAACAACGCGTCGCCCATCGAGCACCGCGTCCGAGGTGCTGACATTCAGCAGATGCAGGATGACCACTAGTCCAGCCAAAACAAAACAGGCCAGAGCGATCGTGGCGCGAAGATGGCGACTGGAGAGACGGAACTGCTTCACGACGAAGTATCCGGCTTGCCGCTCGATGCTAAGGTGGACATTACAGTGGATCCTTGAAGCGGGAGACTTTGGAAGGTCGCGGCATTAAACGAGCAATGCCTATCCATTCTACGTCACTCTCGATCTGCCGCTGGAATCACGCCCATTGCTCCTGGTAGGTCGAAATTCTTCAGTGGCGGCCGGTAGGGGTTTCGCCCAAATTGCTTCCATCGCGCTTGGCAGGCCGGTAGTTAGCAGAGAAGAAAACCGATCGGCAACAATAGGACGACTAAAGAGATAGCCTTGCCCTTCCTCACAGTTTCGCTCCTGTAGAAAAGAGAGCTGAGCGCTATCCTCAACACCTTCCGCAACAACGCGTAGGTTTAGACTATTGCCCAACTCCACGATTGCATTGGCGACGATACGGGCTTGAACGTCGGATTGAATATCGCGAACAAAAGATTGATCAATCTTCAGCACATCGATGGGAAATTTTGTTAAGTAGCTTAAGCTTGAGTATCCGGTCCCAAAGTCGTCGATAGCGAGCGATACGCCCATTGCCTTAAGTTCTCGCAGGATGGCCACGCTTGATTCTGCATCGCGCATCAGGACGCTTTCTGTGATCTCCAATTCTAGCAGGCGTGAATCTAAACCGATCTCTTCAATAACAGCCCGTATGCTTTTGACAAAATCTCTCTGACGAAGCTCCAACGCCGACACATTGACGGAAATGGAGATAGGGCTCGACTTCGTCTCCGCCCATTCTTTTGCAGCCATGCATGCCTGGCGTATAACGAACCGGCCAATAGAGACGATTAAGCCGCAATCCTCAGCAATAGAGATGAATCTTTCGGGCGAGAGAATTCCCCACTCCGCGTGGTTCCATCTCAGCAATGCCTCTGCGCCTGTGATTGTCCCTGTCGAAAGATTAATCTTGGGTTGATATTGCAGAAAGAACTCTTGTTTCTCCAGAGCGCGCCGAAGACCCATCTCAATGGCTTGGCGTTCGATCGCCCGGACATTCATTTCGCTCCGAAAAAATTTGAAATTGTTACGCCCCTTTTTCTTTGCGTAGTACATCGCAGTATCAGCGCGTTTAATGAGTGTCTCGGCATCCTCGCCGTCTATCGGGTAAACGCTAATGCCAATGCTTGCCATGACGTTAACATGTCTATCGCCGATCACGTGCGGCGCCTTCAGGGAAAAGAGAATTTTCTCAGCGATTACCGCGCCATCAACTTCCTTGTGTCCTTCTGTTAGCAAGGCGATGAACTCGTCGCCACCCTGCCGACTAACTGTATCGGATCCTCGGACGCAGGAGCGTAGCCGTGTCGCTACGGACTTCAGCAATTTGTCGCCACCCGCGTGACCCAAGGAATCATTAATGTATTTGAAGTTATCCAAATCAATGAATAGTACTGCCAACTGTGCGTTACGGCGCTTCGCGAGGCTAATAGCATGCGTGATGCGATCGTTCAGTAAGGCGCGATTGGGCAGGTTAGTCAGAAAATCATGTTGGGCGAGATGGGCCATCTTAGTCGCCATGGCCTTTGCTTCGCTGACGTCATGGAAAACGATCACCACGCCCGTCGCCTTTCCATTCCAATCATGGATGGGTGACGCGGAATCCTCAATGGGGACTTCACTTCTATCTCGCCGGATCAATACCGTATCGGCTTTCAAGCCTCTCGGCTCGTCACTCTTGATGACCATGTCCGTTAGACCGATCTGAGGTTCGCGCGTCTGGCTGTTGATGAGTTGAAACACATCGTCAATCGGCCGACCTCGTGCCTCCTCTCTGGACCATCCCGTGATGCTCTCCCCAGCGATATTGAGATAATCAATCTTTCCAGACATATCGGTACAAAGCACCGCGTCGCCGATTGAATTCAGCGCGATTTCTGCCCGTGACTTCTCCGTAAAGGAAGCTTCATCGATCGCCCTGCGCTCGACGATCCGGCGAAGTGTTTCTGGCACCAGTCCGCTGTCAAAATGCCCTTTCGATAAGTAGGCTTCCGCGCCGCGGTGCACCGCCGCTATTGCAACCGCGATATTTTTCCGCGCGCCTATCGTCAATATTGGTACATGGGGAGCCGCAGCAAAGAGGATATCGAATGTTGAAATACCTGAGCTATCAGGCAGAAACAAATCGGCTATAATGGCAGTAACGGATCCTTGGCGTACCTGTTCTAGCGCGGATGAAAGGAGTCTGAGCCATATGACTTCGAATGAGCAGTCTGGATTCTGGGTCAGGGCCTGTTGCAGGGTTTTCGCCTGATCGCGGTCGTCCGTCAGAACCACGACGCGCGGTGTTGGTGAGGTCGACGATTGTGCATCCTCGTCCTCTGGACGCCCCTTTTGAGCATCAGGCGTCATTGACCGGGGATTATTAGAGTGGTCCTCTTGCGCGCTCGCGGGTTCGTCGGAAGATCGCTCGGCCGGAGTGGCGGGCGACGACGCCGGCACGTCGCGTGGTGACTGCATGCTCTAATCTCCAGAGGTAAAAATGGATGGACACTCCTTTGTGCAACGATTGGGCACGCGGGGTCCGGCAGGGGTGTCGATCGCTCGCAAAGGCAGACACGCCTAACAGCCCCGTGCAAATCTCCGCGTCGCCAACCAAGCCAATCTTCTCCCTCCCGCGGGTATCTAGTGTCGCGGCACCTACCATAAGAAGGAGAAAACAAATACCGCCCGCGCTCAATAATTACCAAAGCGCGGCGAGGTCATACCTTTCGCGACTTGAGAATCTGCGCCTACTGCAGCTGTCCAGATAGGACCGGAAAGTACCCTGGGTTTCGAGCTGGCGCCATTGGCTTCTTGGGGCAGGGCTGGCAGCATCGGCGTGACTCAGCCGGACTAACTTGCGTCGGCAATCACAAGGACTCGTATCGAGGACCTCGGCCGAAATGAGGCGGGGTATCCACAGTAGCTGGCGTACTTTCCGCAACACCTTCTGATGGGCTCTTGCGCCGCCCTGTCTCACTTAGAGGTTCACCAGAAGGCGCCAGTTACAGGCCGGAATGCGCTTAGGCCAAAGACCCGAGAATGTCGTGTGTCAAAAACGTACGTCAGTCCATAGAACATCAAAGAGCCTGATCAATTTGAACTTTAGGGGATACCTGAAGGCGCGAGGAACGGATCGGCCTATGCCCTCGCAGTCGTCGGCGCTTCTCGACGTGGCGTGGCTTGTACCTAGATGGCATCCGTCAGCGGGCCGAATTACCTATGCGAAGCGGGACGTTAATGCGGTTATCCGACGGTTCCGTGTCCGCCGCGCTTCGTGTACAGAAGTCCTGTTGGTCAGTAACCGGCCGACCGTCGCGAAAACGTGATTGACTGCGCAGCCTCGACCAGCAACTTCTTGATGGATCGGCATTTCCAAGAACCAAGCAAAAGGTCCTTCGAAAGCTGGTGGTAGAGAGATTTGAGAAAAGGCCACTCCCATTTCATTTGTATAGATCTCCTTCGCAGTGGCGTCGCTCTACTTACGGCAGAGGTGTACTCGGGAAGTTGCTAAAAATGAAGAAAGTCAAAAATGAAGAAAAGCGGGGGACTTAGCGGCCCCTCACACCTCAAAGATGATCAGTCAAATCCTTCTTTTGCCGAATCCTTGCCGCCCGTTCAGAAAAGGCGCTTCAAGAATATGATTAAGGCCTCCGCGAATGCGAAGACCGATTTAGAAGATGCGATGATGACCACATCGTGCGCAATGCTCGTCAGTGGAGATCCTGCTCGCGACCACCCAATTATTTTCGTTAATCCTGCCTTCACTCAATTAACCGGCTACGAGCCATCCGATATCATCGGTCGCAATTGCCGTTTACTTCAGGGCGCCGACACGGACGTGGATGTAGCTGCCGACATTCACAGAGCCATTGGCGCCGGCGAGCCGATCCGGTGTGAGATATTGAACTATCGGAAGAACGGCGACCCATTTTGGAACGATCTTAGAATAGACCCGATCCGAAATAAGTTCGGCATCGTTACCGGCTTCGTTGGCGTGCAATTTGACGCAACGGCGAGCCATTCTGTCCGAGAGGCGCAACTCGCGACAGAGCTTCGCCTCGAAGACATAATTAGCCACGTACCAGGCTATGTCTATCGCCGCATCCTTAAAACGGACGGGTCCATAGAACTCTCTTATCTCAGTCCTTCCATAAATCGAACTCTGGGCATTGCTAGGGGCATCTTAGTGACCTCGGCAACGTTCTATGATCACGTGCATCCGGAGGACCGGCAAGAACTCATTCGCGCGATCAGGCAGTCGGCAACGGATCTTTCAGTCTTTCGGGAAGAATTCCGACTCGTATCGTCGACAGGGGCCGTTCGGTGGTTTCGCAGCGATGCACTTGCCCGCCTTTTGCCCAACGGCGACATTATGTGGGATGGCATTGCGATAGAGATAACCGCGGAAAGAAAATCAGAAACAGATCTCGCATTTTTAGCTTTTCACGATTCCCTGACCGGATTGTGCAACCGTGACCTTTTCAAGAGCGCTTTGCTCAAAGTTATGTCCAGTCCATCGCGGGACGAAGAGCTCGCAATCTTCTTTATCGATCTCGACTCTTTTCAAGAGATAAATGATTCTCTGGGGCAGGAGGTTGGAGATGATGTCCTACGCGTCGTCGGAGATAGGCTAACGAAATTTTCCAAGGGCGCAGCAGGAACTGTGGCACGCTTGGGCGGCGACGAGTTCGCGATCCTGATACCCGCTGTTTCGCCGGCTGAACCGGTTACAGAACTCGCTCTAAGAATTCATGCAGAGCTCGCCCAACCGATGCACGTTATGGGTCAGGAGATTATCGTTCAAGCCTGCGTTGGCGCTGCGATGCATAGCCGTACATCGGAGATAAGTGATCCGGCTGATGTCTGTTCAGAGTTAATGAAACAAGCGGATTTAGCATTACTGGCAGCAAAACGGGAGGGGCGGGGCTCCTGCCTCGTGTATGCCTCAGATCTGGATGATCGATTCCAAAATCGAATGGCGCTGCGCCAATCCCTCCATAACGCGATTCTGAATGACCAACTGGAACTGCATTACCAGCCGTTGGTCGATCTCGCCTCTGGCCGAATTGTCGGCGCTGAGGCTCTCGTGCGTTGGAACCATCCCGAGCTCGGACTGCAACGACCAGATCTGTTCATTCCATTGGCGGAGAAATCCGGCTTCATCGTTCCACTTGGGGCTTGGGTTATTAATGAGGCTATGCGTCAAAGTCAGGCTTGGAGACTGCAAGGCTTCACGACGCCGCGTATTTCGATGAATGTCTCGAGCGTGCAACTTCAGAAGCCAGGATTCATCGCCACCATTGAGGAAGCTCTTGCAAACACAGGGGCGGATCCCAGGGATTTCGAATTCGAGTTGACTGAAGGTCTTTTGATAGAAGCGTCTACCGAAATTTTATCTATCCTGAGTGCTATTAAGGCATTTGGTTTCTGGATCACGATCGACGATTTCGGTACCGGTAACGCGACGTTTAAATATCTGCGTGATTTCCCCATCGATAAGATCAAGATCGACCAGGTCTTCGTCCGGCAATTGGTCATCGACTCCAGCGACGCATTCATCATTCATGCGATGGTCGCACTCGCGCGCAGCCTCAGCGTCACGATTGTGGCGGAGGGCATCGAAACAGAGATGCAACGCGAGTTTCTGCGCCGGGAAGGATGTCAGGTCGGTCAGGGCTATCTATTTAGCATGCCACTTATGGCCGAGGATTTCGGCTGGATGCTTCAAAATCACGTAGCGCTTCCGATGTTTACGCGCGACTAAGCTCCCCGCGGTGTTTGGGGCAAATAAGTAGGGAAAAAGTAATGCCAAGACGTCGAGATTCGCCGAGTGGTTCGACCGGTTCAGTCGCTTCTCCGGTAGAACCTATTCAGAAGAAAGCAACAGGGATAAGGGGCTTCGATGAGATCACGGCTGGTGGCTTCCCCGCCGGCCGACTTACAGCGATCATTGGGTCCGCAGGCGCCGGTAAGACGGTCTTCGCCATGCAGACACTCGTCAACCGCCTTAAACAACACGATGAGGCCTGTATCTTCGTGACGTTCGAGGAGCCGGTTGACCGGATGCGCAGCAATGCTGCTTCGTTCGACTGGGATTTCGGTGCTATCAGCGAGGCGAAATTCAGATTTGTAGACGCGCGAATCTCGGATGACGCCATCGTCACCGGTGCCTTCGACCTTGCGGGACTTCTTGCAGGTCTAAGCGCCCTCCAAGCAGAAACAGGCGCCTGTAATATCGTCTTCGACGGATTGGATATGCTGCTTAGTAGCCTCCATGATGAGCGACTTGAGCGGCAGGAGCTTATGCGTGTGGACGCATGGATCCGCGAATCCAATATGTCAGCACTGGTTACCGTCAAATCCTTCGGGATGGGTGACCGGGACCAGATACGGGCTGATTTCCTTCAGTACCTGGCCGATTGTTTGCTCATTCTGGGGGGAACGATTACCGAGACCGCCTCCTCGCGGACCCTTCGGATAGCCAAATATCGCGGCTCAGGGTTCGCAGCCAATCCAGTGCCCATCGTTATCAGCCGCAGTGGTTTCGATGTGGTAATGTTCAAGGGGGCCCGCTTGGATTATCCGACATTTACTGACCGGATTTCCTCGGGTGTGACACGTCTTGATGCGCTGCTGAACGGAGGGTATCTGCGCGGCAGCAGTACGCTGATTTCCGGTTCGCCTGGTACGTCTAAGACTAGCCTTGGCGCCAGTTTCATCGCGGCTGCCTGTCGGCGCGGTGAGAGAGCCCTTTTTGTCAGTTTTGACGAAAGCGGCGCCCAGATTGTGGCAAACATGAAATCGATCGGAATTGATTTAAAACCGTGCGTAGAGAGCGGCCATTTGACGCTCGAGTCGCTGTTATCCAGCGGACGAAGCCCGGAAGAGCATTTCGTTGGTATCAGGGGATTGCTTGAGTTGCACAAGCCCCATTGCCTGGTAATCGACCCGATTTCATCGCTGCTTAAGGCAGACTATCCGTTTTCTGGAATGATCTGCGAAAACCTCCTTGATCAGGCAAAATCACTCGGTATTACGGTCTTATGCACATCCCTGCTCGACGGAGGCACAGGAGGTACGGAGCTCTCGGCCAGTCAGGTTTCGACCATCGCAGATACATGGATCCACGTTTCATATATAGCCCGAGACGGGGAACGTAATCGTGCGCTGACCATCATTAAGTCACGTGGAACCGACCATTCGAATCAGGTGCGAGAGCTGGTCCTGAGTGGGGCAGGGATAGACCTTGTGGACGTCTACGTCGTCGAAGGCGAAGTTCTGATGGGAAGCGCCCGCGCTCAGAAGGAAGCGGAAGCTAGTCGAATTCAGGTGCTTGAGGAAATTGAAGGCAGACGGTGGAGTCTCCGGCTAGAGCGAGAGCTTTCTGAATTGGAGGCTCGCCTTCAGGCAGCGACCCTCGAACTCGGGTGGAAACGACAAGAAGTCGAACTTCTGAGTATTTCCGAGAAAGAGCGACTCGAAGTAGGTAAAGCTGCCGCGATCCAAAGGCTAGACCTGCGGCGATCAAGCGATGACGCGATCGTCACCCTGAAACCTCGGGTTGGTCGTAAGAAGAGGGCAACATGAGTCATCCGGTAAGTTCTAGCGCCGATGTCGCTGCTGTTATTGTTGCCGATCGGGGTAGCCATGTCACACGGCTCCGGCTTTACGTTGCCCGCTGGACACCGAATTCGACCCGCGCCGAGCTAAATATTTTGGCCGTTCTGAAGGAATTGGACGGCGATGGCAGCATTTTCAATCTCGAGATCGTCGATGTATTTACCCATTCAAAACGAGCGATCATTGATGGTGTTATCGTCACCCCGACTTTAATTGGCGTACGGGGACAGGGACGAATGACGATGATGGGCGATCTGACAGATGCCATTAAGTTGAAGTTTCTTCTTGAAAGTCTAAGGGAACCCTCTGCCGAATGAGAAGTATGACATCCATCGGTCGGTATTCCCTCCGACGAGTGCTGAGCTTGGACGTGCACGATAAGATATGCGGCAGCCAGAACCTTCCCTCAATTATGTAGCAGTCTGCTGCATCAGGTTGGCAACCTCAACCACCGCCTGGTGGGTCGGATCGCTCCACGTATAACTGGTGAATCCGTCATGTCCGGCGGACTGTTTCCAATGGTTGTTTGAACCATCACCGGTTAAGTGCACCACATCCGTTGCATCGCCTACGACTGTCAAGTGATGGTTTCCATCTGTCATGTTGAGGACATCGTTGATCGATAGATTGACGGTATTATTGCCAAAATTTGTCGTTTCGACAGTTTCAACATTGTGCAGGTATCCTGCCGTCTTGGCATCGAAGGTCCCGTCCGAAATCTCCAAGCTGACCTTATCTTGACCAGTGCCCATGTCGAGCAGACCGGTAAGAGCTCCGTTCAAGTGGAGGTGATCATCGCCACTGCCGAGATGGGACTGCGTTGATACCAACTCGCTCGACGAAATATCGTAGCTGGAGGTGACGTTAATCGTACTGTGGCCGGTATTCGATATCCCGTGACTGCTATCCGTCACCGTCAGGTCTATGCTGCGCGATCCCTCTTGGTTGCTGGTCGTGCCGAAATACATTGAGTTAAGGTAAG
>Ga0247779_1001473_pt1 | contig 11307 bp, 10 predicted proteins | sample UWRJL221509R5_FD_179925 | JGI IMG/M metagenome (GOLD analysis project Ga0247779, IMG submission 179925) | Plant litter microbial communities from Arlington Agricultural Research Station in Wisconsin, United States - UWRJ-L221-509R-5 | ecosystem: Environmental > Terrestrial > Plant litter >...
TCTATGACGGGTCAGACCGGATTTTATTCGAGGCTGACGTCATTTCCTTTTATGAATTCATCACCGTCAATTGAAGGTCCTTGGCGTCATTTCCAATCGCTGAACACTACGGGCACAATTTTTTTTTTCTAGGTCGAATTTCTGTTCCCCATTAAATTGAACATAATTGGTTGAATTAATTGTCTGTTAAAAACACATTTTTCTTGCGCAGACCAAGTTGCAAAAAAGATTGCGAGTCTTTGTATCCTTTCTACTCTTAATTTCAACATTAATGATTTCTCATATTACAACATTTCGAAAAAGCATGAGTATCATGAATTGAGTGTTCAACGTTCGAACACCCGTCTTTGGATGTAGAATTGAGTCCAAAGAACTAGAAGATGGCAACTAAATTGCAAACAGGTGCGATAACCATAATGTTTCTCTTGCTCAAGGGCCAGGCTGCTAACAAAAAATAATTAGGAAGGGAGGAGTGCAAGAATGCGCTGACAGCTCGATAATTATTTTGGTTACTTAATTACCATCAAATTCGGCGTGTGCGTCGGGCGCTTATCATTGGTTTGATAGTTCTAGTCAAAGTCTCGCGATGATCGCACTAAGTATTTATTTATCGGTATTTTATCAAATTACTACAGCATATGATGTCGTGGTTACATTTCAAAAGTCGTTTTTTTTTTTTTTTCATTTCAGATTCAGATATGTACCGTACCGCAACCGTTCCCTTCCCTTCCCTTCACTTTATCTTGATCGTTTCGCCTGTAACAGGGTTAACGCGAATGACAGATGTCACCGCTTTGTTTTTCTCAAGCTCCGGCCACTCCTTGCGCGCCCATACAGACCCATCATACCAGTCTTTGCCGTCCTTCTGTTTCCATGGACCCAACACGACATAAGCAGTGCCGGCGGACATCCTTGCCATTGCCTCGGATGCAACATCGAAGAATTTCTTGGACACTTCACGCTCCACCTGCCACGGATCCGGATATCTCTTGTCGATCCAAAGTTGCCCCAGCACCTTGTACTTGGGCTCATGCTTATCGGCCCATGCTTTGGCTTGCTTGCACGTCCCTTGATTGTTCAAGTCGCACGAGTAGAATATGGACTCGTTGGGTTCAACCTTGAGATGGTGCATTACCTCCTCAACTGTGGGGATGGCAGGGGCGGCGACAGGGGCGACATTGTAGACGTCTGTCCCGGGAATGGGCAGTGGTGAGGCCACTACCACATTAGACGAGAATACGATGAGAGAGACGACTGCAGAAGTGAAGATTTGCTTGAGCAACATTGTTGTAGCTGGTAATTCGTCTGGTCGATGACCTGGAACTGTGGCATATGGATGTATTATACCTCCCTTTTATACTGTCTCCAGATACAAATTCGACGAATAAATGTTATGTGTAGGTCTGCAACCGTTTCTGCTTTAGGACTCTCCTTTGAGCCGTTCTATTCGACCAGGTGAGTTAGAATTATGCGCTCCAAGCCTTTGCCTGAATATAGAAGGTCATCGACTCCACATCCTATTCAATGCCAGCCTTTCCTATCCATTTAACTCATATGGTCTCAGGAAAACAAACTGAAGCTGATTCTAGATCCTCAAATTTTCACGAGTTGGAGCGCAGGTCATGTCTATGGGTTAACCTGTGCTTTCAACAAGGATATCCTTTGACTTTCCTGTGGATACTAAGTCCCAAGCTATTGCCAGTTTTAACAGGCTAGCGAAAATTACTGTAATTGAATATTGGAGCATCTAGTAACTAGTGGCAACGGGTTACTAGCTCTGTCCTCTAGAAAACGTTAGTTTCTTGATCACATGGTAACTAGAGGGCTCTTGCCTAATAGATGGGCATAGATGCGCCTTAGAGCCACTCACCCTAGCTATAAAGGTAGATTGATGATGATAGTACGGTTACACTCCACGACTTCATAAATAATCCTTTCACTAAGAGATTCACAGCAACGTACTCCATAGGAAACGCCATCGGTAAATTGGGGAGAAAGTTGTTTGTGCTTATAGCACTGACAAGTGGATGTAATTGTTCAAGAGAGGGCGTACAGCGCATTATATGAGATTATATATCTGTAGTCTGACTTTTATTAAGTTATAACACGAGTACTATCTTTTATGGCCGTTTGAATTCGATGTAATGATTACGAGACTGTTATAACATTTCTCTAGAGATTTTTACAGGCACATACGTTACTTGAAAGCTCATAATGGTCTGAAAACGCTACGTGTTTTTGACCCTCGTTTTATCTGCTGTCCTACTATGGGTGTAGCGGGACCGAAAATTAAATAGAATCAATTAATCAATTAAAAATTAAATCGAGAAGGGAGAGAAGGACTTGTAATTTTCTACCAACTCTGAGTCAGTATGACTCCAAGATATTTTGTACCACGCAAGGGTCATGCGGGATACTCTGTACAGATGATATTTGAGCGGAATCACAGAGTTGACGGCAATAATCGATCCCTAACACAGATTCTTCTCAATGAATCCTGAAATCCGGCTTATTGCTTCCAATCACGATAGAGTTTGAACAAAAATGTATATCTCTCAACAGAACAGCGTATATAAATTCATATTTTCCAGGAGATTGAAAACGTTGTGTTGATTGATTTAAAAGATCGTCATGTGACTACATGGAAACAAGGTTGAAACTGCGAATTTCGGCTGACGTTCAATTTTCTTCAAGTCGTCTTCCCTTCTTTACCATCAACAACAGAGTACGTATTAGTTCTCTCATTTTATAGTAGCCAGTGTCTCTCTAGAGTCTGTGTTTAACGATGCCAAGATTGTCATTTGCGCTGGCCTCACGGCTTCAAATGCATACATAGCTGGGCCCTCATTCGGTGGTTCGAGAATCGGGCTGTTTTCTAAGCAGTGCGTTCTCCGGGTGGGAGGGTAGTTTATTAGGTGAGTCGTCCTGTATTGACTTTATCCATTGGCATTGACCAATATGCGAACTTAGCACCCGAAAGTGCGTGTTATGTGTTTGCCTTGAAGGTTGTCAGTCAGATGATTTACATGGTATGTTTTTCCTCTATCCACTCTGTTTTGCGCCTGACTCATTAACTCAAGACATGCTTCCTGTTCATGACAATGTGTGCGTGTGCATATATATTCGATGGTCAAGACGTGGTGGTATGTCCTCCATTATTCGTGCATAAATTTTACCATTCACCGAAGCTTCCTTGTACATGTGCAGTTCGCCCCATCCCTATTTCTCGAATATTGTAAATATATTTTGATCAGCCCGCATTATATAAATGCGCATCACTCGGGAAAGTAACTTCGACTTTGATTTTTGAGTTTTTACATGCTCGTAAGTCCTTTTCTGTGTTCCTTTTTACGCCGATTAATGATCATCTATCAACAGAAGTATATCAGTCCTGTTTATTCGTGTCCTACGTAGTGCTATGTATTGTTGAATGGTTTTAATATAATTATTGGTACCAATTTTTTCATTGTGCGGATTCTGAAAATTTCTCCATGATGTTTATCAGCCATATATTTGAATATTGGTTTTATAAAATTGGTATACAGCATATGGTGTCGTGGTTACATTCGAAATTTTAGATTATCCTGTGTCAGTGGATTCTCTGACTCGTTTACATACTCTTTCCATTTCAAGGCTTTATCTTGATCGTTGCTCCTGTAGCAGGGTTAACGCGAATAACCGACGTCACCGCTTTGTTTTTCTCAAGCTCTGGCCACTCCTTTCGTGCCCATACAGACTGGGCGTACCAATCTTTGCCGTCCTTCTGTTTCCATGGACCCAACGCGACATAAACAGTGCCGGCGGACATCCTTGCCATTGCCTCGGATGCAACATCGAAGAATTTCTTGGATGCTGCTTCGTCCACCTGCCACGGATCCGGATATTTCTTATCGATCCAAAGCTGCCCCAGAACCTTGTACTTGGGCTCATGGGCCTTGGACCATTCTTTGGCTTGCTTGCACGTCCCTTGATTGTCTAAGTCGCACGAGTAGAATATGGATTCGTTAGGGTCGACCTTGAGGTGGTGCATCACCTCCTCAAGCGTTGGGATAGCAGGTGGGGCTGCGGCGACATTGTAGACGTCCGTCCCGGGAAGGGGCAACGGTGAGCCCACTACCACATTAGACGAGAAGACGATGATAGAGACGATTGCAGAAGTGAAGATTTGCTTGAGCAACATTGTTGTAGTTGGTAATTTGAAAGGTCGATATGACCTATAACTGGCATATGTATGGATTATACACCTTTTTATAGTGTTTCTAAATACAAATCCGATGAATAAGTGTTATATGTAGGTCTGTAAGCGTCTGTTCTTCAAGACTCTTTTTTGAGCCGTTCTAATCAACCACACGAGTTAGACTTGGGCGCTCCAAGCCTTTGCCTGAAGAGAAAAGGACATCGACTCCACAGCCTGTTCAATACCAGCCTTTATTATACATGTAACTTCGATAGTCTCAGGAAAAACAAGCTGAAGCTGATTCTAGATCCACCAATTTCCGCGAGTTGGAACGCAGGTCATATTTACGAGCCAACCTGAGCTTTTAACAAGGATATCCTTCAAACATCCTTTGACCGTCCTGCAGATAGCTCTAAGTAGCAAGCTATTCCCAGTCTTAACGGGCTAACGAATGTTACTGTACTTGAATCTTGGAGCCTCTGGTAACTAGTGGCAACAGGTTACTAGTTCTGTCCTCTAGAGAAGGTTGGTCCCTAATCACATGATCACTAGTAGAAGGCTCAAGGACAGCCTAAGAGATGGGCATTGATGCGCCTTAGAACCCAGTCGCCCTATAAAGGTAGGTTGATGCTGATAGTCCGGTGTTACAATCCCTTCCACTCCAAGACTTCATGAATAATCCTTTCATCAAGAAATTCACAGCAGCATGCTCTACAGGAAACGCCCTTGAAATGGAGAACATCCTCGCCGAATGGAAAAACTCTACGAGCAGCGTCTCAGATCATGAAGCTACCTTTACTTCAGACCATCCCTTGCAAGAGGGTCTTGTTGCAGCTGCCGAACACGGACAAGGTGACATTGTCAAGCACCTGCTTAGCAATGGATTCAGAGTGTCTCCAGGTTATTCTACAGAACGATTTTCATACCCTGCAATCGAACTCATTGAGTTTTCTGTTAGATGTCATACTCGCCGCGTCAAAGTCGCAATCGACAGAGGTCTTTCAGGCGATGATAGATTCCGGCTGGAATATTAATCAATCAGCAGGTCTCACAGGCGATGCGCTTAGGTATGTGCGACACATCTTTACTCTAATTATTCCGGTTCCAAATTCATTAATCGCTTTCAGTCATGCAGCGGCTGCAGACCGCTATCCGATTACGAAATGGCTATTGGAGCATGGTGCGGATCCAAACTGCAATGAACGCGCAGGGATGTGGACTGTCCTTGACTTGGCCGTAATGCACGCATCCCCTGCTACGGTTAAGCTGTTGATTGACCAGGGAGCACAAGTTCGAAACACCAACGCGTTATTGATAGCTGCAAACTACGGACGCATCGATATGCTACAAGTCCTTCTCGACAGTGGGGCCGACATGCACGAGATTCCAGATAACGGTCTATCAAGCGACTACGAGGGCCTTAGTGCCATGGATGTTGCCAAAAGAGAGAACCAACAAGAAGCGATAAAGTACTTGACGGAGAGAGACGTAAATACGTAGTTATATTTGTACCAAAATAAGATGTTCGTGCTTCCCCGCAGCTCAAATTTGCGGGATATATCATGCACACTGCGCTATTTCAAGATAACCTTGCTAGAACACTGACTCCCCAGTTATCACTCGAACGTTGTACAAGACTAACCATTTTTATCACGGGTATTTAAATAGTAACACTGGTGCTAACAGAGAAAATGAGCGGGACAAATGCGCCTGATAAGAATGCACGCGGTTAGAATTCCAGATGAGCGTATCAAGGGTCCCAGTTCCTGGCGGCCATCAACTTGATCTTAAAAGGTCCGTGCGCACGAGCGCTGTTGCGAATCAAAACGACAGACAGGGCTCTGTACAATATGTTCTTCGATGCAGGATTCCAACTACACCCACGTCAGCCTTAAAAATTTGAAGGAGTTTGACATAGGAGAGTGAGTCTATTCAACGGTAGCTATGCCTGAGAGAAGATAAACTCAAAGTCAAATCGGAGGCGTCTCAAAGGTATTTTTCTTGTCGGCGACTCCATACATTAAAAAATAAATATATGCGATTACCTCACAAAATCTTGTCTACGGCTCATCAAATGCTCCCTTTCCTAACGGAAGGTTACTTTTCAAATCATCATGCCTCCCCTCATTCGCAACATCATGTTCGACATTGACATATACCTCGGTACGATTAGCTCCCATGAAATTAATCATTTCAGACTGTGTAAGAATATCGTATGATGTTATTAGGGATGGATTTAGACATTAGATAAACCGCTCGTGCTTACAGCTTTCATCGGAGGCGGAGGTGGCCTATGTGTGGACATATTCACCGCGCCTAGAGAAATAGCTCCGTTTCCGTCATCCGCACTGATCGCGCCGATGGACTTCACGCCCGCGCCGACTGATCTTCCGGCTTCTCCGGACATCCAAATTTCGCGGGAGTTGAGCGTGCTCATCAGAGAGTTTGAATATAGCTTGGCAAGGAGGAAGTTGAATAGCAGATGCAATCCAGTTGGCTAATAAGGTTGAGCGCGTGGACAACGTCAGCGATTCGATTTTATGATTTAGAAGTAGAAGTGCTAATGATAACGCACATCTGCGAGATATGTGATAAGATTGGCCGCAGCGACAAGGGCAGTTATGAGACCAGTTTGGATGGTGACTGTGAAGAAGGATAAGTATGACCGCATGGATAACTTGGAAGAAGAATGTTTGGATTCACTTACGTCGTATAATTCTATCGATTAGCATATCCGACCTTTCGAATCCAGTTCTGTGCTTTGACTTCCAACGTTATTGATACATGAGCCAGCGTCGTATAGAAATTGAAACAAGGAAACTCACCCTATAACATAATTAAATTGTAAGACCATCTGATAAGATTGAATAGGCTCTATGGACTTACAGATATGTCACGAGAACAGCCGTGATAAGGATGTCTCCTAACACTTCAGAGGACAACCAGATAATGATAGGGACCTGTAGAGATGTCCAGGAGAAAAATCAGTCTTCGTATTCCATCACATTCTGGAGCGCAATGAGCATTAATTACCTCAGCCTTAATCAAGTGGCTGAAGATGGGGTCCTTCGCGACTTGGACTGGAGTCAGGATAGCAGTAACTGAGATTAAATGAGTGAGCAAGTGAGCAAAATATGGACGGTCACAGTATATTGTTAGTGCACGTACTTCCGCCAGTAATTGCTGTAACCATGATAAGTGCAGGGAATATCCATATCTTGGTCAGAACGTAGATTCTCCATGCAAAGAAAGACTGCACAGCAGTAACAATCACTCCCTAAGCGACAACAATAAATGAGTACAGTAATCAAGACGCAAAATTCAGCTAGTACATAAACTCAGACTCACAGTAAAAGCGGGATCTATGGGCAGTTCCTTAGTCTTCAGTATCAAGTTTCATAAGCGCTTGCCGGTCATTATCAATGACTCACCCGTATCGAACACTAGATGGGTAAGTCAGTCACGCAGTATTTTCTCTGGAAGTGGTATAGACATACGAGCAGTGACAATTCCGAGATAAGTGAGGTCACCTAACAACGTTCTTGTGTTAATTCCTGCGTGATATAAGGGCAAACAACACGTACCAAAATGTACAATGAGCGCCTGGTATACATAGGCAGCATCGCAGGCGGTATTGACGATATCCAAAGCCAGGAGGACGCCTACGAATATTTTGATCCACAATTTATCCCTGCATGAGATTATATAAAATTCTATGTGTAGATACCGGGGATAAAAACTCACTGTTTGAACGATGTATAGTAGAGATACACTTGGGTGACCATAACTCCAAGCAGTATTGCATTGAGCGTGAATCCTATAAGGATGGGGCCATGCCTGTAGGTGATTTAAGTCGTGGTATCGATTACTGATATACTGAATCAAAGGAAGACCTACGCAACCTCAGCCGGGCCTAAAGCCATATTACCACTTTTCAAAAAACTGTTTTGTAGTAGGGACAGGGAAACTTGGGGGCAACACCTGGTTCTAAGCTTGAGAAGAGGAAAACGGCGATTACCAAGGATATAAAGAAGCTCTGGTTTATCTTTAAACAATCTATTCTTGGGACAGCCGAAAAAATTTCAGATCAAGTCTGAGATCCATGATAACGCAGCGACCACGAGTAATTCAACTCAATGATGGGTACTCGTTTAATGGTAATAGGATAGTCGGGGTAAGTGATTCTAATGTATTTATGCCCCCAGAACCACTCAGAATTGTGGGACAGCATAGTCACGCTGAAGTTAGAATTAGAATCCGAATCACTTCGAAAGGTGATTCAAAAGTCAGGATCAGGCTAAATCTTTAACTCTGATCAACTATTCCGATATATGGCTCCAAAATATGTACATTATACATATGATATTCAAAATTTATCCTTTGTCATGTAGCCATACATTATTTTTTCTTCTTCAAGAAAATGACCCCTTGAGGGATTTAAGAGATTTACTATCGTCCCGCAGGGCATTTAGATAAGATTTGCGACACGGTGCATTAGCAGATGCACAGAAGCGTCAACTATAGCCTTGCGTGTGAAGAGCATTCGAAGTCATGGGGCCTCTTTGTGATGCGACGCAAGCATCTTGGAATCGCGAATCCGTAACGGTGTTGATATAAATAGGCCCATTTGACTGTTTACCCAACTCAGTGAGACAAGGTCGCAGGATGCAAAAACAGCATTGTTTGCCTCAGAACAGACATATAGTTCCATGTTTGATGATGAGACCACTCTATTAGTATCTGCGTCAAATTTGACTTTGGTATGTAGCTGCAGAAGAACCTACATACATACTGATTGTAATAATCCTCATGACTACGGGCTCAAGTATCCGCACTCGTATGAGTCAATCGGATTCTGGGTTGACGAATTGAATTTTTATGTACTCCAAAAGCACGAGAGGTGTGAATATCTTGGCCCCCTAACTTTGGGTAGTCCCTCCAGCCGACGGTATCTATTGAGTATCAGGTAATCAAATATTCAAAGCTTATTCTCTGAAATGATTATCGTCATTAGAGATATTTATAATCCAAACATTCCACATCTAGCCGAACAATAGCACATGGCCATGATTGAACGAGAAACTTACTCCGGGCTGCGCTGAGCCGAAGATTGTATCCAGCTAGACTCTGAACCGCCTTGTTGGTACATCAAAAAGGGAAGCTTTGAATTTGCGGGGCGTTCTTTTATAGACGCTCAAGCTTGGGAGAGTGTGAAGTGTAGGTTTGGTCACACGTCCACATGCTGCGGTACCAAGGATCCTCAGTTGCGCATCTAACCGCTCTAATACTTTAGCCATGACAGACACATTCCGTGTGTTTAATTACTTACATACCATCATTCTAATGCACTTACGGCCAGGATGCAGAAATTTTTTCCCTCGCGGTGGTGCTCAAAGCCATGTCAACGTAAACCTCGATACATACCTGATGATCATGATCGAAAACGACATAGGTACAGTAGACGGTGCGATTCCCATGAGCTACCGGCACATTTTCTAATGTTGAAACGTTGAAACGCTGACTGCGGGTTCTCGGTACTTCGCTATATTGTAATGTCATCATCGCCGAGCTCCTCAGTGTGCATATTTTTGGGCGCTTCTGATGGAAACGACTTATAATATAAATACTCTCACTGTTGACAACGATGCTTCAGACTGACGAACTTAAATCAAGAAAAAGCCAACCTTGGAATAGCGCTTGTCTAGGGCTCGGTGGTATGCCTCTGTGATCAGAAAATAGTCAATTTTATCTGCCATTTCTTTACCAGGGTATCTAAAATTTCTCGCGGTTCCTAACCTCTTCGCAGCAACGAAAACTATAGCAAATTTGACATATCGTATATTTCTGGCTGAACGAACCTCGGTGACAAGTTTATTGCTGTGGAGACTGCCATTGACAAATTCCTAAAACCCGGACGGTAACAGTAAATGCCTTGAAAGCGGAAGCAATCCAATTGGCGGCGGCGATGCCGGTGAGTTGTAAGGACTTGAACAAGTTTCATCGTCTAGACATGAGCTAAAATAGAGTGCAACATTTTCCAAGTGAGTGCATATGCTACGTTAGTGTTTACAAAAACTGAAGTTGTGATGCACGGCGTCACTGTTGGAACTAGACACGTCAATGACACTGTCGCAGAGTTGAAGGAATTGAGGAACTGGCTGGTTAACGCATCTCTTCTGGTATTTCGCCAGAGCCTTTGGAACGTCGCCGTCAATCATTGCTTAAGGAGTACGTCCTCCGAGAGTCCTAGACAAAATTGACATCAAGTAGTTTATGGACCAATTGGAGTAGGGGTAATTACCTGGCCATGTTTCACTTGTTGTAAGAATTATAATAAGTTTTACACTTTACCACGCCAAACATGATGAAGTCAAACGTACGAAATTCTCAACTTTGATCAAAACCTGAAGACCAGATGTGGGTAAAATAAGTCAAGGGAGTCTTTGAAAAGCAGGGGAGTACGTCCAGCAGTAATTCCTCGTTTCAAGCTAGCACAATCACGGTTATCAGAGTGGTATCCACTTGGTGAGGCCCAGCAAGACCGAGATTAAGAACATGTCCCCGACATTCCGACAGGCTCGGTAGGTCAATCAAGCATCCTTGGCGTCATAGGGTGTTAGCGATCCGAGCACTCAGAGATTGCCACGAAGGAGACTCATACCGGCATATCAAAGTGGAAATGATTTCAGGATAGGACAGTAAATTACCGTTGACTTACTTGAGTGAGAAAGACTTCCGGGGTTTAAAGTTTAATGTATAATCGTTAAGTATTGAATTTTAGCACAGTCATAGCTTTGGTCATGAAAGTCAAGTGCCTGGATAACACAAGTCGCGAGAAATGTTGAAGAGAGATGGAGGTGGTAGTTGCTTGGAAAGAACAAAATTATTTTCGGACCAATTTCCCGACGTCACTTTGTTTGGTAAGTCATGCGTGTCACCTGGCTTGCGCGGTCAAGTAACACTTTCCCGAATCCCGAATCCCGGTCGATCATTGCCGATACCTGCGCAACATGGTCTGTATTTGCGAAGGCTTGCTCTGCCTCTAATCACTTTACTTGAGCAGTAAGTATGTCTCGAATAATGTGCGTTGAGTGAACCTGGTATTGAAATAAACGGGGGCGGGTATTATT
>Ga0247779_1001474_pt1 | contig 11305 bp, 6 predicted proteins | sample UWRJL221509R5_FD_179925 | JGI IMG/M metagenome (GOLD analysis project Ga0247779, IMG submission 179925) | Plant litter microbial communities from Arlington Agricultural Research Station in Wisconsin, United States - UWRJ-L221-509R-5 | ecosystem: Environmental > Terrestrial > Plant litter >...
AACGGATCGCTGCTACCTTGTGCCCGCGCCAGCAACAGCGTATCGCTGGCCGGCGTGACGAGCGCTGTTCCAGCAGCCAGCAACAACACACGGCCAAGATACGGCAATGGATCGGCCGGCGGTGTCGCATTCACACCTGCCATGGGTAAAGCCGCGGGTGTCCCGAGCAATGGCAACAGGCATCCCTGATCGTGCAGGGTCTTGAGCGCGGCGCGTAACGGGTCGGCAAAGTCGCTGCGCACGGAGACAGTCACCGGCAATGTCGGCTGAACCGGCCCAGCGGGACGGTCATTGGCCAAAGGCACCAGCGACAAGGGCGTTACGCTACTGATCCAACCGAGGGGTGGATTGGGTCCAGCCACGCCCAGAATGCCGGCCAGCACCTGATTTTCCATATCCGTCTGTTTCAACGTGGTCAGCAGATTGAGATAGCCGCCGATCTCGGTGATGTTCTTGGGTGGGGGCACGCGCGACGGCACCACATCGCCCTGCAAGGCAATGCGCCGGAGAATGATGTTCTGCGCCTCCAGGGCATCACCGGATGTCGCACTTTCGATCAAGCCCAATAAACTATCGGCGATTTTGGTATTGAATCCATCGCTGCCGTCGGTCTGGCCCGGCGCACCGCCGGTCCCTGGTGAGGGCGACGGCGATGGCGCTCCCCCTGCGCCACCGGTACCGCCCGTCCCGGTTCCACCGCCGGTACCGCCGCCGCCCGTCCCACCACTATCAGGTCCACCACCCGGCCCGGTGCCGGGGCTGCCGCTGGCAGGTCCCGTCCCTGTCGGGCCACCGCCAGGGCCAGAACCGGGACCAGTTCCACCAGGCCCCGTGCCAGGCCCGCTTCCCGGCCCCGTCGGGCCGCTGAGGGGAGCCGGTGTCGAGGGTGGATTGCTGCTGGGGGCTGGCCCGGCCGGTACGCCACTCAACGGTACGCCACTCAACGGCACACCACTCAACGGCATCGGGCCGGTCGTGACGGGTCCTGTCTTGATCGGGGCCGCGGCGCCGGTTCTCGGGTTTGAGGGCATGACACAATCTCCATTTCAGCACGCCATCAGCATGACGTGTCAGTAGAGGAAAGAACGACGAACCGTCAGCGGCAGGCGCCGATCATGCCGGCGGTCCGGGCGCCGGGGTCGGGCCACCTGTGCCTGTTCCCCCCGTTCCGGTTCCGCCAGTGCCACCCGTACCACCCGTTCCTGTCCCACCGGTCCCGGTACCACCCGTACCGGTGCCGCCTGTACCAGTGCCACCTGTCCCGGTACCGCCGGTTCCTGTTCCGTCGCCAGTCCCGCCAGTTCCCGTTCCGCCAGTCCCGGTTCCACTCGGTGATCCGGTCTTGCCACCCGTACCGGTGCCCGTACCGCCTGGTGTCGTCCCATCGCTCTTGCCGGACACCGCCGCAGCGGCAGTCGAGCCGGCGGTCGGATTGCCGCCATAAAGGCCACCGACGATATTACCGACCGTCGCAATCGTCTGGGCGGTCAGATCCTTGGTGGTCTTCAACGCATCGGCACGTGCCGAATTCGCGGTATTCTGGGCATTGGTAATGAGCCCCGCCAGTTGATCGGCGCCCGTCAGACTGGTGCTGAAATCCTGCTGGCTGGCGGCACTCTTCGCCAAAGCTTGCAACAATGAGGTATCCGGCGCTGGTGCGGTCAGCACATTGTTGATCAGCGACGGCAATGTGGTCAACGCGCTCGGTGCGGTCAGGCCGGCTGTCAGGGATGGCGTGCCGGTCGGCAGTGTCACCGGCGAGATCTGCGGCGCTGTGTCGCCCGGCGAATCCTGCCAGTTCCAGAAGCGCGTAATGTCGATCTTCTCGGCGGAGGCGCAATGGCCAAGCACGGCCTCTCCCAATACCCCGCGCGTCGGCAGGGCGATCGTTGAATGCGGCGGTTTGAAGCCTGAGTTGTGGAAAGCCAGCAACGCATCCTGGATTTTTCCGGCGTCAAGGCCCTGGCGACCATCGGCATCCTGTTTGGCCAAGACGTCAGGAATGATGAAAGGCAGGATCATCGAATTGCCGAAATAGCCAAGCACGCGATTTTCGACACAATTGAGTAGCGGCACCATCTGGGTCGCATCGGCAACGCCGCCCGGCGGCACACCGATCGTATAGGCTTCCAGAAGGATCGCCCGTTCATCCGCCGACATCGATGCCCAAATGGCATGCGAATAGGTCAGCGTGCTGCGGACGACATGCGCCGCCATCTTTTCGATCTCAAGGATTTCCTTGTAGCGCAACACCGGTGCCAGTTGCTTTGCTGGCACCGGATAGGATTGCGGTGGCAATTCGACACCGGCCAGGGTGTCATTGGCGTACTGTTCCTGCGGCGAGGGCAGCAAATTACCGGACGCATCGACCTCGTTGATCGCCGCGTGGAAGCTGTAGAGCCGTGGCCCGCCAAGAACGGTTTCCTGGTCGGCCGGCGTCAGGAACACCGTGGGTCGCGCCGTGGCACCCGGCGTCAATGTCGATTGCAGGGCCTGATTGAGCCAGGTACTGGTGCCGCCGAACAAGCCCTGTAATGCATTCAGTTCGGAAACCGCTGGTGACAGCAAGGTATACGACACTTGCCGGAAGCTGCGGCTGATCTCAAAGCCAACGACGCTGGTGCGATTGAGCGATGGCGGTATCGCCAGGGCACCCGTGAAGCCAACACCGGCCGCACTCTGCCGCAGCCCCGACAACCACTCCACCAACTGTTCCTTGCTGGTGAATTTATCCGGCGGAATCGATGCTGCTGTATTAGCCAGCCTGACCGGGCCGACCCGGGTTCCGCGATCGGTCACGATGTTGATGTAGATGTCTTCGCTCGGCAGGAAGGTCCCGCGCAGGGTAAACTGGACGACATCCTCCGCCACGCTGCCGAAGGGTTCCACCTGGGCCGTCGGATCGGCCGCGAATTGCAGCAACATCGCCAGACCGTGCCGATAGCGTCTCGGTAGAGCCTGAGCCAGCACATCGCCGTGTTTAATGATGGCGCTATAACGCGCCAGAACCGCGGCCCGCGAACCGAGCTGTGAGGCATTCGACAGGATTGCCGGCTGGTTCGGCGGCATGAAACGCACCACCTGCAGCGGCACCAGGACCGTCAAGGTAAGACCATCGATCCCCGCCGTCACGTCATAGAGGCGCAGCACTTCCCAATATTGCATGGTCAGCGCGCGGGTGTGATTATGGTTGGCAATGGTCTTGGTCGTCACCTGCTGCGATTCGCTGGCGGTGGCAATCCGCATGCCGGTACGTGACGCACTGCGCCGTGCCGCGGCTTGGCTTTCAGCAGATGAATGCGTCGATTGTGCTGCCTGCTGTGAGGTATTGCGCTGGCCTTCCAGGGATTGCGACGAGCTGCCACTCGAGGACGAGCTGCCGCTGCCACCGCTGACGAAGATCAGGCTGCCACCCCAGCTGGATGAGGTTGAATCAGTGCGGAAGGCGCTGCTGCCATGCACCGCTTCGTTGAAGGCTGAATTGAATGTTGCCTGGGTCGAGGTATCGGCGACGGCACTTTGCTGCTGCGTCTGCTCCTCGCTCAGGAATTCGCTTTCAAACACGCTCGACGTATCGGTGCGCTCGAAAATCGCCACCTGCTGCTGCTCGCCCGGTGCCAAGGGCAGCGAATAGACCAGGTTACCGAGCGCCAAGCCTTGGAACGTCCAATGTTGCGACATCGACAGCACATAGCCAAGACCGAGTGTCCCCGCCATCGGCCGCGTCTCGTCACCGGTGAAAAGGCCATTGGCCTGAAGGCCCATCATCTGGTCGCGAAAACCATCGACGCTGATCGGCTGTTCGACCGGCACACGGTCGACATAGCTGACCTGCCCCTCTCCCGGATTGGCCGGCGGGGTATCCGGCAAGGCGCCGGGTTGAACCGGCCTGGTGGCAGCAACACCAAAGCTGCTGGCATAACTTGGCAGAAAGGTGACTCGATCACCGATAAAATGTTTTCTCACTTGCGACACGATGCTGGCGCGCGGTTCGATCAACCGAAAAAACACTCCATAGGGAAAACGATCGATCGAGGTGTTCATGCCATAGGATAACAGGCAGTCCGCATCGTCACCGATCTTGATGACCGGCAGTTGTGGCTGGTTGGTCGGCGCCGGTGGTGGCGCCGTATTCGATGACGGCTGCACCAATGCCTCAAGTGCCGCAAGAATACTGACCGGCAAGGGTGCCACGAACTGCGGCAACATGACCGCGCCGACCAATCCATTGGCGGCAATCTGCGCATTGGCGATCTGCAGCGTGGCATTGCTGTTGCTGCCATGGATCTGCAACTGGATATTGGTGCCGGCCGGCAGAGCCATGTTCTGCGGCAAGGACAGGCGGAAGGACCCGTCAGAACCGGACTGCACCGTAACACGGGGACTGGTATTGCCGAGGGTCGAGGGGTCGAACTGTATCTGCAGCGGCCCGGCCGCTGTGCCGTCCGGCTGCAGCAAGACACCGATTAATTGCGCCGGTGCCGTCGGCGTCTTCAAAGTCGTCACCAACTGCGTCAGGCTGGTATGAACCTGGTCCATCCCCAGATAGAGATTCGAAACGGCCTGCGCACGCGCCGACAGCAACTCGCTGGTCAATACCTGCCCGGCCTGGCCGAAGGGATCAACCGTGAAGGGAACACGCTGGCGGTTGATCAGCGCATCTTGCTTTGTGGCGTCGATGCGGCTGGCATCAATACTGCCGCCTACCTGGCCGTCGGGGACACCCGTTCCCGGCGCCGGGGCACCGCCGGCACCCGTTGTATCCACAGCCGCCGGCGTGGTGTTGCGTGTGGCAGGTGGGTTGCCAGGTGCTGGTGTTGGTGTTCCGAGTGAAGCAGCCATTGATGATCACCCCATGATGTCAGCAACATGTTTCGGTAAAGTCCGTGTGAAGCCATCTCCGGCGACACATCGTCTTACCGGCGTTCAATCCTTGTTTTGACCTCAGCAGTTCTGTCCGCCCGGTCCCCCGTAGAAGAAATAGATTCCCCAGGGTGCGCTGGCAGATGCCAAAGACAGCGTGTAGCAAGCCGGCGACGGTTGCTCTGGCGTCAACGCCGCCCATTGCGCGCCACCACCCGGTGGAAAATAGAAGATGTTCCGCTGATAGGCTGCCTGCTGCCAGCCCGTGGCGGCAAACTGGCCGCTGCCCATCGCTGGCCAAGAAACGGAATGACAGACCGTTTCGCCACCATAGAGAATGCTTGTTGCATTCGTCGCCATCTGGCCGCCGTTATACAACGAGGTCGGGTAATAGCCGATCGTATTGGCGGCAGCGAGGCCGCCCATATAGACCCACCAATTTCCTTGATAGAGATAGACTGCCGCCTCGATTTCCATCTGCTGGCCACCCGTGGTGCTGGATGGGCTCAGGGCACCGCCGATGGTCCAGGCACCGTTGGTTTGAACGAAACCCGGTGCGTCGAGATTATAGGCGCCGGTGGTCGCATAATTATCGGCCGTCCAGAAAATGAAGAGGACAGGCAACGCATGACCATATTTTTCCGGATAGACTTGCCATCCGATTTCCAGCGTCTGATGACCGGTTCCTTCGCCGCCGGTATACCAATGTTGCGACAATGAGAAAATCTGGTTCGCATCGATCGCCGGTGTGTAAACCGCAAGGGAACTATTGCCACCGATATTGGCCACGGTCTGATGCGTGTAGGCATAGCGATGATTCTTTGATTCGTCCGCGTCCGGCACACTTGGCCTCACCGTCGTACCAGACGATGATGAATGAAGTGGCGGCGACATCTTCGGCTGATTCGTATCCGCTGACTTGGCCTTGTTCGATGTTGCCGTCGACGGAGCGCTGGGATGCTTGCGGAAGAAATGGCGCAGGTCGCGGAAACGGCAAAGTTCATCGAGTGTAACCCGGCGCATGGGAATCGTGCCGGGAGGCGCCTGCATGCGGTTTCCATGACGGTCAAGCCGTGCATCGTCGCTTGCATCGGCCATAGCCAGCTGCGACGGCACAGGCGGGTGTCCTTGCAGAACCGATGTCAAATCAGGTGGCTGCGGCAAGGCGCCCTTATGGCCACGCAAGGATGGTTGCTGTTCGATTGGGACACAATCGAAGATGTGCCCGGAGGGATCTTCGAAACTATGAACCGCCTCCACGCCGCTATAGAGCTTATCGAGATGCGCTTGCATTTCGTGGAAAGCTGACTCGTTCTCTACCTTCATCCGAGGATCATGATGATAGAGATCGAAGCGTGTTTCGCCGACGATCTTCTTGAAGGCAGCCTGTGGTAAGATGCCGAGCGGTTGTCGGTCGTTTTTCGAAACCATTATCCCCTCCCCTGCGACGTTCCGATTGCCCCGATCGTTGCGCCGGCGGCATCAAGAATGCGCGTGAACGTTCTACCTTGCGCGCGCCCGGTATAATGGGCACACGACATCACGCTCGCTGCGAGCGGCAGGGCACGGCTTTGACATGGGCATATGCGTGTTACCGGATAGAAGGCGGTACACATGAATGCCGGCATGCAAAAAACCACGCCTTCCCACATCACGCGAGAAGCGTTTCATACTCGCCGCCGATTTCAGCTTGAAGAGTGATAGCGCCGATCAGGCACTGCCCCAGATACTCTCCGCCAGGCAGACGATGGCCGAATTTTTTGGTTTTGTATGATTACGATAAAAGTTGCTTGCGATGATTGCAAGCATTTGAATTGAAACTCAGCAACGAAATCAGAAAATAACCTGCAAGACATCGATCTCGTTGGCAGAGAATTTCAGAATCTTTTACGTGGATGATATGTCGCTGTAATATCGCTAGATACGCCTGTTGTGCAGGCACAAATAGATATCGCTCAACAGACCTGTCCCCCACTATCATTTGTTAATTCCGCCGCCGCAACCGCCAAATTCCCTCACCAAAAAATCGAACTAGATAGATACATGTGATGCGATACACGCCCAGTGCTGTTCATCAGCCTCCCGTTCCTGCGGTGGCATTCCGCGCGTATGACGTACCTTAAATCAGCGGTATCGGTTCTACTTCTGACGGCACCGATATCAGCATCCTGTCAGCACGGCGCATGAAAAGTACACGGGGGAGCCATACCCGTCACCACGCGGGGGGATTCTCTCTGTAGTGGATCACACAACAAAATGTGTGGCGGTAAAAAAGGGAACAAATGAGGGGAAGAAGTGGTTGTTGTATCGTGCGGCAAAGTGAGCCGAAACGTTGTTAGCGAGACATAGACCGAAGGAGTTGCATGGCGATGATATCCTCAACCATCACACCACGACGCGCCCGGCCAACGATAGTCGTGGCGGTGTTATCCACCTTATCTGCCGGCCTGTTGCTCTCCGCCTGCTCGACACCGGATTCACCACCGCAGCAGGTGGAGTCCAAAAATCCGAGCGTCACCTATAAATATCGCGGCGACAAAGAACTGCTCCAGGCCAATCAGAATGCCGAAACGTACTGCAGCCAGTATCATTCGGTCGCGCGGACGGCAGACATCTCCAGTACATCGGATGGCACCAAGACAGTTGTCTTCGATTGCGTCGCCGCGACGACTGCGACGGTACCTGCCACACAGCCGCTCGGTTCCAACCCCGTTTATAGCTATCAAACCGACCAGCAATTGCTCGATGCGTCGCGCAATGCTGATGCCTATTGTGCGAACAATGGATCACAGCGCGCATTAACGAACACGATGGTGAACATGGATGGAACCAAAACACTGACCTTCCAGTGCGTTCCCCAGTAGCACCAATGTGACCAGATAGAAGCTTAAAGAAAGAGAGCGTCCCGGCGATTTCCGGGACGCTCTCTTGAACTGCTTAATCGATTGAACTGAGTCGTCACGCCATTTTCAAGACAACGCGACCAACAATCTTGCCCGCCCGCATCTGATCCAGCACCTTGTTGATCTGCGACAAGGGTGCCGTCTTTATCTTGGCTTCGACCAGGCCGTTGGTGGCGAAGGCAACCGCCTCATTGAGATCCAGGCGCGTACCGACATTCGAGCCACGCACGGATAGTTCCCAATTGGTGATGGCGGCGATCGAGGTCCGGATTTCATCCGACTTCCCGCCCGGCAAGCCGATATAGGCGACGGTGCCACCCGGCCGCAGCATCAGGATCGACTGTTCGAAGGCACGACTGGCGACGGCAGTAACGATGGCACCATGAACGCCGCCCAGCTGCGACTGGATTTTTTCGACCGGATCGCCTTTGCTGGCATCGACTGTCATTTCCGCGCCCAGGCTCTTCGCCAGACGCAGCTTGTCCGCAGCGACATCGACGGCGACCACTCGCATACCCATCGCTTTTGCATACTGAACGGCGATGTGACCCAGGCCGCCGATGCCGATCACCGCCACCCATTGGCCGGGACGTGTGCCGGATCGCTTCAAGCCACGATAGGTGGTGACGCCCGCACAGAGGATCGGTGCCAGTTGATAGAGGTCGTCGGACTTCGACAGGCGACCGACGAAGGCGGCTTCAGCCACCATATATTCGGCATAGCCGCCGGGTTTGCTGTAACCGGTCGCCTCGCCAGCCTTGCAAATGGTCTCCATGCCGGCCAGGCAGAATTCGCAGGTGCCGCAGGCGCTGTACATCCAGGGAACACCGACCGGATCGCCGATCTTGAAATCCGTGACGCCGGCTCCCAAACCGGCAACATGTCCGGTGACCTCGTGACCGGGGATCAGCGGTAAGGCGGGATGCGGCGTCCAGTCACCTTCAATGGCATGCAGATCACTGTGGCAGACGCCGCAGGCGACGACCTTGATCAGGATCTGACCTGCCTGTGGCTCCGGGATCGGCAGCGTCTCGATCTTGAGCCCCTGCCCGATCTTGCGCAAAACCGCCGCTTTCATTGTCTTTCCCAAGCCGCTTCTCCCCTATGAGCTGATAGATTGTCGATCGCATCGCGCAGGCCACGGGCCTTAACCCGTTGGTCGATTTGGCCGGCCGGCGGATCTGCCCGGCCGACGGCGTTTCGCGTTAAGAATAGACGAAGCGCCATTGACCGGGACATACCCCCAAAGCAATAAAGGCACCTCAACGGTGCTGCTGGAGCTAAAGACCGGCAAGACCAGCCAAGATCGGATCAAGGCCCGCCAGCATGCCATTGCCAGAATCAGGAGCCCCGCCCGTATCGCGCACCGCCCTTCTGCTGGCGCAATGGAGCCGTGGCATCGGTGAAATCATCGCCGCTCTGCAGGGGCCGGATTTCGATGCCGCCCTGCTGCAGGCGGTTCGCCGCCTGGTCGACGTGGATTTCGTCATGTCCTTTGCCTATCGCGGCAGTACCCGCCCCATCGCCCTTGGCGATACGTTGGATAGCGCCCGGCGGCGGGTGATCATCAACGATTACCTCTCTGGCCCCTATATGCTGGATCCGTTCTTTCAGGCGACCCTGGACGGCACCAAGAGCGGCTGTTTTCGCCTGCGCAACCTGGCGCCCGATCGCTTCCGGCAGAGCGAGTATTTTCGCGCCCATTACCAGCGCACCGGCATCGGCGAGGAAATCGGCTTCTTCTGCGATCTGGGCGATGCGGTGACGGGCGTGCTCTCGCTCGGGAAATGGACCGACAGTCCGCCGCCATCCCGACATGATCTCTCTTTCTTAAAAGCGCTCACCCCCGCCATTGCCGGTCTTTGCACGCGCCAATGGGACGCCACGGCCCGTAGCATGGTTAAGGAACGTCGCCGAAAACCAGGTTCTCCCGAGATGACCGCCGCCTATGAACGGTTTGGCCATCAGCTTTTATCGACCCGGGAGCGCCAGATCGTTACCCTGGTCCTGCAGGGGCATTCGACCGATTCCGCCGCCAGGCACCTCGACATCAGTCCCGGAACGGTGAAGATTCACCGCCGTAACCTATACCGCAAGCTGGGCATTGCCACCCAGGCAGAGCTTTTTGCTGCCTTCCTGGCTTTTGTCGGCTGAGGTACCTCCCCGTACCCCAAATTGGGGTTGGCCCTCGGTGGCACGGTTCCTCTACACCCTTAGGGGTATCCCGGTTGATCCCAGGGGGATTTACTGTTCGTGCTGAGATCGGGTTGCTGCGACAACCAAGCGGCGGCCGATTCCGGGGAACGCGCCATCGATACCGATGGGGCGGAGCAAATAGATAAAAATTACGGGAGGGGTCTTAACATGAGTAAGTCCTGGTATTCAGATTTACCGGCATATTATCAGCGTCAGATCGCTGCGGCCGGCCTCGATGATGCGGGCATGACCCGCCGTCGCCTGTTGAAAGCGGCCGGTGCCGCTGCTGCGGTCTCCGCTGTCGGTCTTGGTGGCCGTACTGCCCAGGCGGCACCGACACTCAGCTATATGTGCTGGGAAGGGTATAACGATCCGCGCATCATCGATCCGTTCAAGGCCGCCAATAACTGCGATGTCACCTTTGATCTGATCGTCGATTCACCCGGCGGTTTCGCCAAGCTGCAGGCTGGCGCCTCGCGCGACGTCGACGTCATCTCCTCTGACATGCCCTGGGTTACCCGCATGGGTCCGGCCGGCCTTGCCGAAGAGCTGAACCCAGCCGATTACGCCGACGTTTACGCCCAGTTCTACGATCAATTCAAACCGCCTTTCGAACCGCTGCTGTTCGAAGGCAAGACGATCGGTGTCGCCACCCGCTGGGGCTGGGTCGGTCCCTGCATCAATACCGACATCACCAAGCCCGAGATCTGGAAGTCCTATGACCCCGTATTCGACGCGTCCAATAAGGACAAGATCTGCGTCATGGATTGGGGCGATTGGCCGATCATGCCGATGGCGCTGTATGCCGGCATCGATCCCTACCAGGAACTCGACAAGCACGCCCTCGACGAAGTGCGCAAGGTCCTGCGCGCCATGTTCAAGAATACCCGCACCCTGGTGGGCGATCTCACCTTGGCACAGAAGGGCCTGCTCGACGGCTCGCTGCTCTGCTGCATCGGCGCTGGTTCCTATCTGACCTCGGCCATGCGCAAGCAGGGCCACAAGAACATCATCAGCCAGGTCCCGGAACCCAAGAATGGCCTCAAGCAGGGCATCATCTGGGTCGAGGCATCGGCCATCCTCAAGGATACCGATCAACCCGATCTGTCCCGTAAGCTGTTGAAGCATGTGGTTTCCAAAGATGTCGGCCACATCCTGTCGCTGCTCGACACCACCTGCAATTTCGTCACCAACAAAGAAGTCGAATCGGTCTACACGGCCGACGAAAAGAACATCCTGCAGATGGATTACATGTGGCACGCCTATGACAATTCGGTCATGCACCGTGTCGCGCCCAGCATCGATGACATGCTGCAGATCTGGCAGGAAGAGCTGGCCGCCGC
>Ga0247779_1001475_pt1 | contig 11305 bp, 9 predicted proteins | sample UWRJL221509R5_FD_179925 | JGI IMG/M metagenome (GOLD analysis project Ga0247779, IMG submission 179925) | Plant litter microbial communities from Arlington Agricultural Research Station in Wisconsin, United States - UWRJ-L221-509R-5 | ecosystem: Environmental > Terrestrial > Plant litter >...
ATTATCGGCGGTCGCGCCAAGGATGGCGGCCTGGCCGGCCTCGAGCCGTTCTATCCCCGCATCCGACACGCCTATCTGATCGGTGAGGCGGCGCCGGCCTTTGCCAAACAGCTGGGCCGCGCTGTTTCCTTCACCCAATGCGAGACGCTCGATAAAGCGGTCGCCGCCGCCCATGCTTTGGCGCAGCGCGAAAAGCGCGATGGTGGCGTGGTGCTGTTGTCACCCGCTTGCGCCTCCTGGGATCAGTATCGCAGCTTCGAAGTGCGCGGCGATCATTTCCGCGACCTGGTCCGGCAATTGGCAACGGGAGCCGCCTCATGAGCAGCTTCTCCCGCACCGATCGCAGCCAGCTGGGACAATGGTGGTGGACGGTCGATCGCTGGACCCTCGGCGCGCTCTTTGCGCTGATGTTCATCGGCGCCATTCTGGTGCTGGCCGCCAGCCCGGCCGTCGCTGTCCGCATCGGTCTCGACAGCTTCTACCTGGTCCGGCATCACTATATGATGTTGCCGATCGCCGCTCTCGTCATGATCGGCATTTCCGTTCTGTCGCCACGTCAGGTCCGCCGCGTAGCTGTGGTCGGCTTCTTCATCTTCCTGGCCTTGACTGTCTTGACGCTGTTCAAGGGGCAGGAAATCAAGGGCGCCACCCGCTGGATCACCTTTGGTCCGCTGACCCTGCAGCCATCGGAATTCCTGAAACCCACCTTCGCCATCTTTGCTGCCTGGATGTTCTCGCTGCAGCATAGCGGCCAGCGCATTCCCGGTTATCTGATCTCGATCGTCGCCTATGTCATCGTCGTTGCCCTGCTGATGAAGCAACCGGATCTCGGCATGACCTCGGTGGTGACCCTGACCTGGTTCGCGCAGTTCTTTATTGCCGGTCTGCCGGTCCTGTTGGTCGTCATCGGGATCGGCGTCGGTGCCGGTGCCCTGGTGCTGGCCTATTTCACCTTCCCTCACGTCACCGAACGCGTCGATCAGTTCCTCGACCCCAAGGCCGGCGACAATTACCAGATCGATCGCGCTTTGGAAGCCTTCACCAATGGCGGGCTCTATGGCCGTGGCCCGGGTGAAGGCACCGTCAAGCTGGTTCTGCCCGATGCCCATGCCGATTTCGTCTTCGCCGTGGCGGCCGAGGAATTCGGCCTGATCGTCTGCCTGATCATCGTCGCGATCTTCGCCTTCGTGGTCTTGCGATCGCTGCTGCGCATGGTTGGCGAAAGCAACCTCTTCATCCTGCTCTCGGTGACGGGGCTGGCGACGGGCTTTGGCCTGCAGGCGGTCATCAATATGGCCTCGACCCTGCATCTGATGCCGACCAAGGGCATGACCCTGCCCTTCATCTCCTATGGCGGCTCATCGCTCATCGCGATTGCGCTCGGTGTGGGCATGATGCTCGCGTTCACGCGCAAGCGATTCCCCGGGAGTGTCGATATATGACCCCGGCCAAGACACAGACAGCGCGTATTCTGCTGGCGGCTGGCGGCACTGGCGGGCACCTGTTCCCGGCCGAGGCGTTGGCGCATGAACTGCTGCATCGCGGCCTCGCCGTTGACCTGGTGACCGATGAACGTGGCCAGGGCTTTGGCGATACGCTGCCGCAAGTCGCTGTCCATCGCATTGCCGCCGGCGGTGTCGCCGGCAAGGGTATCGGTACCCGCGTCCAGAACATGGCGCGGCTTGGCCTGGGTTACCTGCAATCTCGTCGCCTGATCCATCGGCTGCGGCCCAGCATCGCTGTCGGCTTTGGTGGCTATCCCTCCGTGCCGCCGCTGCTGGCGGCGCAGCATGCAGGCCTTGGCACCTTGCTGCACGAACAGAATGCCGTGGCCGGCCGTGCCAACCGCTTCCTGCTGAAGCGTGCCAGCAAGGTTGCCACCAGTTTCGCGCGGGTGAAATTTCTCGATCAGGTGCCGGCCGGTCGCCGGGCCTTGACCGGCAATCCGGTGCGGCCGGAGATCGCCGCCCTGGCGGCGCAGCCTTATGTTGCACCGATGCCGGATGCACGCTTCAATCTGCTGGTTGTCGGCGGCAGCCAGGGTGCCCGCGTCTTTGGCGAATTGATGCCGCCAGCCATCGCACTGCTGTCCGCTGACCTGCGCGGCAGGTTGCAACTCACCCAGCAATGCCGGGCCGAGGACCTCGACAAGGTAACGGCGCAATATCGGGCGCTGGGGCTCAATGTCGATTTGCAGCCGTTCTTCCGTGATATTCCAGCGCGCCTGGCGCAGGCTCATCTGCTGGTCTCCCGCGCCGGCGCATCCACGGTCGCGGAATTGACGGCTGCCGGCCGCCCGGCCGTGATGGTGCCATTGCCCAATTCGATCGACGACCATCAGGCCGCCAATGCCGCCGCCCTCGCCGAGGCCGGTGGCGGCTGGATCGCCCCGCAAAAAGATTTCGATGCGGCACGGCTCGCTGGCCTGCTGGCAGATCTCATCACCAACCCGGCCAAGCTGGCCGCCGCTGCCGATGTGGCGCGGCGCCTCGGCCATCGCGATGCCGCCAAGGCGCTGGCCGATCTGGTGATCGACCTGCTGCCGGCCGGTATCGCACAGACCGATCTGGAGAAGAACTGATGCGCGCGCTGCCACTCGACATCGGCGTCATTCACTTTGTCGGTATCGGCGGTATCGGCATGAGCGGCATTGCCGAGATTCTGCACAACCTTGGCTACAAGGTGCGTGGCAGCGATCTCAATGAAAGCTATGTCACCAAGCATCTGCAGGAGATCGGCGTGCCGGTGGAATTCGGCCATCGCGCCGAAAACCTGGCCGATGCCTCGGTCCTGGTCATCTCCACCGCCGTCAAGCCAGACAACCCCGAAGTGGTTGCTGCCCGCGCCAAATGGCTGCCGGTGGTGCGCCGCGCCGAGATGCTGGCCGAGTTGATGCGCCTGAAATGGTCGGTCGCCGTCGGTGGCACCCATGGCAAAACCACCACGACATCCTTGGTGGCCGCCCTGATCGATGCCGCCGGTTTCGATCCGACCGTGATCAATGGCGGCATCATCAACAATTACGGCACCAATGCCCGGCTGGGGGCCGGCGACTGGATGGTGGTCGAAGCCGACGAATCCGATGGCAGCTTCCTGAAGCTGCCGGCCGTGATCGCCATCGTCACCAATATGGACCCGGAACATCTCGACCATTACGGCTCGGTCGAGGCGATGAACCGGGCCTATGAAGATTTTGTCCGCAACATCCCCTTCTACGGCTTTGCGACACTCTGTATCGATCATCCCGTCGTGCAGACGATGATCCCCCGCCTGGCCGATCGCCGCATCATCACCTATGGCTTCTCGCCCCAGGCCGATGTGCGCGCAACCGACCTGCAGATGGATCCGGGCGGTGCCACCTATAACGTGGTGATCACCGACCGTCTTCGCGGAACCGAGCGCACGATCTCCGGCATCCGCCTGCCCATGCTGGGTCAGCACAATGTGCAGAACAGCCTGGCGGCGATCTCCGTTGCACATGAGATGGGCATCGACGACGACACCATCCGCAAGGGTTTTGCCGGCTTCGGCGGCGTCAAGCGTCGCTTTACCCGCACCGGCGAGGCCAATGGCGTCACCGTGATAGACGATTACGGTCATCATCCGGTGGAGATCGCCGCTGTCTTGTCGGCCGCCCGCCAGGCCAGCCAGGGCAAGGTGATCGCCGTGGTACAGCCGCATCGTTACAGCCGCTTGCAAAATCTGTTCGTCGAGTTCTGCACCTGCTTCAACGACGCCGACATGGTGCTGGTCGCCGATGTCTATGCTGCCGGCGAGGCGCCGATCGAGGGTATCAGCGGTGCGGCCTTGGCAGAGGGCTTGCGCGGCAGCGGCCATCGCCACGCCGATCATCTGGCCGATCCAAAGAAGCTGGCGGAGATCATCGCCCCGATCGCCGCACCCGGCGACATGGTGGTCTGCCTCGGTGCGGGCAACATCACCTATTGGGCGCATGCCTTGCCAGCCGAGTTAGCGGCGATTTTCCGCGGGACGGCATCATGATGGCAGCACAAAATCTTCCCGGCCGCCTGATCGACCGACTGCCGCCCGTTCGCGGACGGCTGAGCGAAGGCACGTCGCTGGCCAATGTCACCTGGTTCCGTGTGGGCGGCCCGGCCGAGGTTTTGTTCAAGCCGGCCGATCTCGAAGACCTGCGTCACTTCATCGCCCATAAGCCCGCCGATATCCCCGTCACCGTGCTGGGTGTGGGCTCCAATCTGCTGGTGCGCGATGGTGGCATTCCCGGCATCGTCATTCGCCTGGGTCGCGCCTTCGCCGAGATCCGCGTCGAGGACAACCGGGTTATCGCCGGTGCCGCGGCCCTGGACCTGAATATCGCCTTGGCGGCGCGTGATGCGGGACTGGGCGGCCTGGAATTCCTGTCCGGTATTCCCGGTACGATGGGCGGCGCCCTGCGGATGAATGCGGGCGCCTATGGCAGCGATATGGCCGCCGTATTGCGCCAGGCGACGGCAATCGATGCGACCGGCAATCTGCGCCAACTCGATCACGCCGATATGGGCTTCACCTACCGCCATGCGGCGATTTCCGAAGACTGGATCTTTGTCGGCGCCGAACTGGCGGGCAGCCCGGATCAGGTTGCGGCAATCCAGGAGCGCATCGAGGGGATCCAACAAAGCCGCGCCGAGAGCCAGCCGATCCGCGCACGCACCGGCGGCAGCACCTTCGTCAATCCGGCACCGCACCGCGCCTGGGAACTGGTCGATGCGGCCGGTTGCCGTGGCTTGCGGCTGGGTGGCGCCATGATCTCCGAGAAGCATTGCAACTTCCTGATCAATACCGGCGGTGCATCGGCGGCCGATATCGAAGCATTGGGCGAAGAGGTCCGGCGTCGCGTGCGTGAACACAGCGGCATCAACCTGCAATGGGAAATCAAACGCATCGGCCTTGCCGCCGATGATGCAGATGCATTGACGACAAAGGATCAGGCATGAAGCGGGTAACGGTCTTGATGGGCGGTCCATCGGCAGAGCGGGAAGTCTCGCTGGCCAGCGGCAGCAATTGCGCCGCGGCACTGACCGAGGCTGGCTATCAGGTCTCGACCCTCGATGTCAGCCGCGATCTGAAAGCGCTGATCGGCGCGATCGATGAACAAAAACCGGATGTTCTTTTCAATGCCCTGCACGGCCGCTGGGTCGAGGACGGCAATATCCAGGGTGTGCTGAATTTTCTCGGTATTCCCTATACGCATTCCGGGCTGATGGCCTCGTCGCTCGCCATGGATAAGCCGATGGCCAAGCGCATTTTCGCCGCCGCCGGCCTGCGTTGCCCCGAGGGTGTCATTCTCGACAAGGCAGCTGTCCTGCGGGGCGATGTCATGGCGCGCCCCTATGTGGTCAAGCCGGCCAATGAGGGCAGCAGTGTCGGTGTCTTTATCGTCCGCCTGGGCGACAATAATCCCTTCGCCGAGGCGACATGGGAAGATGATACGCCGCTGCTGGTCGAGCGTTTCATTCCCGGGCGCGAGCTCACCGTTGCCGTGATGGGCGGCAAGGATGGCGATCGCGCCATGGCCGTTACTGAATTGCGGCCGAATGCCGGCTTCTACGATTACACCAATAAATATACCGGCGGGAAAACCGTCCATCTCTGCCCGGCACCGCTACCAGACGAGATTGCCGCCGAGGCAATGCGGATGGCGGTGGTCGCCCATCAGGCTCTGGGATGCCGGGGCATTTCGCGCAGCGATTTTCGCTACGATGATACCGCCGGCGGCAACATCGATCAGCTCTATCTGCTGGAGACCAATACCCAACCCGGCATGACGTCCTTGTCCCTGGTTCCGGAGCAGGCGCGTTATCTCGGTATTTCCTATCCCGAACTCGTCAGTTGGATGGTGGAGAACGCTGCATGCGATCACTGACCGCCACGGCACCCTCAAGCGTCTCCGCCACCGGCCGCAATAAAGCGATGCCGGCACGGCCGCCGCTGCGCAAAAGACCGCGCAGCCGGCTGGAACGCTTCATGGTGCGTGGTGGCATGGTCTGTGGCATCGCCGTGGTGCTTGGCATCACGGCGACCTGGGGTATTCAGACCGGCTGGCTGACCCGCCTTGCCAATGGAATCGGCAATACGATGCTGACCGCCACGGCACATGCCGGCTTGGCGCTCGATGAAGTTCAAGTCACCGGACGCAATGAAACGTCGCAGGCGGAAATCCTGGCGGCGATCGGTGTGCAACGGGGTACGCCCTTGCTCAGCGTCGATATCCAGGCGATCCGTGAACGCCTGACCGCCTTGCCCTGGGTCGCCTCGGCAACGGTCGAGCGGCGCTTCCCCAACGGGCTCGCCGTCGAGATCACCGAAGCCCAGCCGCTCGCCTTGTGGCAGCGCCAGCAACAGCTCTATCTGGTGAGCCGCGATGGCAAGGTCATCGAAACCAGCAACCTGCAGAAATATGCCAAGCTGCTGGTGATTGTCGGCGACGAGGCACCGCTGCATGCCGATCACCTGATCGACATGCTGGCCAGCGAGCCCGATCTGCAACGGCAGGTGACCGCGGCTGTCTGGGTCGGCAAGCGCCGCTGGAATCTGCGCATCAACAATCTGCTCGACGTCAAGCTGCCGGAAGAAGATCCGGAAGCGGCCTGGCATCGCTTCGCCGATCTCAATCGGCAAAATCAGCTTCTCGATAAGGATATCAGCATCGTCGATCTGCGCCTGCCCGATGCGGTGGTCGTCCGCCAGGCACATCCGGTGATCCCGGACAAGTCTGGCAAAGGGGCCAAGCCGGCGAAGAGCGATGCTGCACTCATCAAGGGTAACGACACATGACAATCGTAGGGTTGGGGGACTTTACCCGATGAAGAAACCGCGCATTGCGCCGAGAAACGGACTGCTGGCTGCCATCGATATCGGCACCAGCAAGATCTGCTGCTTCATCGCCCGCGTGGGTGATGATGGGCGCCCGTCGATCGTCGGCATCGGACATCACATCTCGCGCGGCGTGCGCGGTGGCGCCATCGTCGATATGGAACAGGCCGAAATGGCCATTCTGACGACGGTCCACGCCGCCGAGCAGATGGCGGGGGAAACCATCCAGGAAGTGGTGCTCAATCTCTCCGGTGGCTATCCGGCCTCGCAGACCATCGGCGTCGAGGTGCCGATCGCCGGCCGCGAAGTCGGTGATCATGATCTGCAGCGCGTCCTGATGCAGGGCAGCCAGATCAACGGCTCGCATGAGCGCCGCCTGATCCACTCGATCCCGGTCGGTTACACGATCGACGGCTCGAAGGGCATCCGCGATCCGCGCGGCATGTATGGCGATCGGCTTGGCGTCGATATGCATGTGGTGACCGCCGCTGCTGGCGCGGTCAAGAACCTCACCACCTGCGTTGGTCGCTGCCATCTCAATATCCGCGCGCTGGTCGTCTCGCCCTACGCATCCGGTCTCGCCAGCCTGGTCGATGACGAGATGGATCTGGGCGTCACGGTGATCGACATGGGTGCCGGAACCACCACCTTGTCGGTCTTCTTCGATGGCCATGCGGTCTATACCGATTCGGTGCCGATCGGCGGTGGTCACGTCACCAACGATATCGCCCGCGGCCTGTCGACACCGCTGATCCAGGCCGAGCGCATGAAGACGCTCTATGGAAACTGCATCGTCAGTCCGTCCGATGAGCGGGAGATCATCCATGTTCCCCAGGTTGGCGAGGAAGATAGTGGCCTCACCAACCAGGTACCGAAATCGATTCTTGTCGGTGTCATCCAACCGCGCCTCGAAGAAACCTTCGAGTTGGTCCGCTCGCGGTTGGAAGCAAGTGGCTTCGACAAAGTGGCTGGCCGTCGCGTCGTCCTGACCGGCGGTGCCAGCCAACTAAGTGGCGTGCGCGAGCTGGCGGCTCTCGTGCTCGACAAGCAGATCCGCATGGGTCGGCCGATTCGCATCCATGGTTTGGCGGATGCGACTGGGGGACCGGCCTTTGCAACAGCCGCAGGGTTGCTGAGCTATGCCCTGCAAAGTGAGACCGAACAGCCAAAACCGGGTCGATCCAAAGACATGCCGTCCGCCGGCATGTTCGGTCGGTTCGGCGTCTGGCTGCGGGATAATTTCTGATTATAACCAGTGAGAAACATTGGAGGCACCTATGACTTTGAATCTGTCACTTCCCCAAGATCCGTTCGATATCCGGCCGAAGATCACCGTGGTCGGCGTCGGCGGCGCGGGCGGCAATGCCGTCAGCAACATGATCCGTTCCAAACTCGAAGGCGTTGAGTTCCTGGTCGCCAATACCGATGCCCAGGCGCTGCAACAGTCGCTGTGCGAACGTCGCATCCAGCTCGGCGCCACGGTCACCAAGGGCCTCGGTGCCGGTGCCCGGCCGGATATCGGCCGCGCCTCGGCGGAAGAAGCCTTGCGCGACATCGCCGAACAGCTGGCCGGCTCCAACATGGCCTTCATCACTGCCGGCATGGGCGGCGGTACCGGCACGGGTGCCGCACCGGTGATCGCCCAGATCGCCCGCGATCAGGGTATCCTGACAGTCGGCGTGGTGACCAAGCCCTTCCACTTCGAAGGCTCGCATCGCATGCGGATGGCCGAACAGGGCATCCAGGAATTGCAGCAATATGTCGATACGCTGATCATCATTCCGAACCAGAACCTGTTCCGCATCGCCAATGAGAAGACCACCTTCGCCGACGCCTTCAAGATGGCCGACGAAGTGCTCTATTCCGGCGTTCGCGGTGTCACCGATCTGATGGTGATGCCGGGCCTGATCAATCTCGACTTCGCCGATATTCGTGCGGTGATGGGCGAGATGGGCAAGGCGATGATGGGTACCGGCGAAGCCAGTGGCGAGAACCGCGCCATTGCCGCAGCCGAGGCGGCGATTTCCAACCCGCTGCTCGACGAAGTCAGCATGAAGGGTGCCCGCGGCGTTCTCATCAACATCACCGGCGGCATGGATATGACGCTGTTCGAAGTTGACGAAGCAGCCAACCGCATCCGCGACGAAGTCGATCCCGAAGCCAATATCATTTTCGGTTCGACCTTCGATCAGGGTCTCGACGGCCGGATCCGCATCTCGGTGGTGGCGACGGGCATCGAATCGATCGCCCAGATCCAGCAGCGCCCGTCGGCGGCCAATCTCAGCCTGGTTGCCCGCAACCCGAATCCGCAGCCGAGCGGCGATTATCCCGGCGACGATCGGGTCAATCTGCGGGGCGAACCGATGTCTGCCCTGGCGACAGCCATGGGTGGCCAGCCGATGGCCTCGGCAACCGGCTTTCCCGGCGTAAATGCCATGGGCCAGGGCCGTGCCACCGCACCGAACCTCAACCAGCAGGCCGTTCAGGCACCGATGGCGGCTCAGCCCGGCTACAATTCCGTGCCGATGCCGACCTCCTACGGCGCCACCGCCCTGCAAAGCGAGCCGATGATACGGCCGATGGCGGAGCCAGCTCAACAGCGTGCGCCGGAACGGCCGATGGCCGATCAGCGCAGTTTCGTTGCACCGCCGGCCATCGAGCCGACCTTGCGGGCGCAGCCGACCATGGCGGAACCTGTCACGCCACGCGCCGAGCCGGCAATCGAACGCAAAAAGGCGCCAAGCCTGTTCGAAAAGGTGACCAGCCGCTTCACCAGCCAACCTGCCCGGGCCGCAGAAAGCCGTCAGGTCGAGTCGCGTGCGGCCGATCAGCGCTCCGCCCCGGCAGCTCAGGCACCGCGTTCCTATGCGGGCCAGCCTTTCCTGCCGCAGCCGGAGCAACGGACAGACATGCGCGCGCAGCAACCACAGCTGCAATTGGACACCACCGAACGTGCCAGCGCCCAGCGCAGCGAGGAAGATCTGCTGGATATTCCAGCCTTCCTGCGGCGTCAGGCGAACTGACACCGGATCGTCATCCTGATCCACCTGACCGGCCCGGCTTGACGGGTGGATCATCAGGTGCCTCAAGAAACTGGCCCGCAGTCGTCGACTGCGGGCCTATTTTTCTATCGAATCGAGGGGTTAGAGCCGTTTTGCCGGGCTTGAGCCAAACCCCGCCACCGCCTATAGTTCCGGCCAACCAAAGATCAACAAGATGGCGGAAATCGGCAATGTCTTCTCGGTACCTGTGGCGGCTTCTTCCCGTATTCGCCTGCCTTGCCTTGATTACCGCCTGTTCGACCCCGGAACCTGAGATCCCCGATCAGCCGGCCGAACAGCTCTACAACAGCGCCATGGACACCATGGAGTCGGGCCAGCCACGCAAGGCGTCCCGCCTGTTCGACGAGGTCGAACGCCAGCACCCCTATTCGCAATGGGCGACCCAGGCGCAGATCATGTCGGCCTATGCCCATTATTCGGTCGACGAATATGACGACGCGATCCCGGCGCTGGACAGCTTCATCGAACTGCATCCCGGCAACCGCAGCACCGCTTATGCCTATTATCTGCGCGCGCTCTGCTATTACGAACAGATCGCCGACGTGACGCGCGACCAGGGCAATAGCGAACAGGCCCTGCGCGCTTTGTCCGACGTGGTCGCGCGCTTCCCCAATACCGATTATGCCCGTGACGCTGCCTTGAAGCTCGACCTGGTGCGCGATCACCTCGCCGGCAAGGAAATGGAGATCGGTCGTTACTACCTGACACGCGACCAGTTCCTGGCCGCCATCAACCGCTTCCGCACCGTCGTCGAGAAATACCAGACCACCACCCACGTGCCGGAAGCCCTGGAGCGCCTGGTCGAAGCCTATCTTTCACTCGGTGTGACGGACGAAGCGCAGACCGCCGGCGCTGTGCTGGGCTACAATTACCCCGGCAGCCAGTGGTATCAGGATGCCTATAATCTTCTCAAGGCGAAGGATCTGAAGCCGGAGAAGAAAGAGGGCTCCTGGTTGAACAGCGTCTTCTAATCCGCACCAGAGCTCAATCGACATGCTGATCGCTCTTACCATCCAGAACGTGGTGCTGATCGAGAAGCTGGATCTGGCCTTCGATACCGGCCTCACCGTTCTGACCGGCGAGACCGGTGCCGGCAAATCCATCCTGCTCGATGCGCTGGGATTGGCGCTTGGTGCGCGGGCCGAAGCTGGCCTGGTGCGGCAGGGCGCCAGCCAGGCAACCGTCACCGCTGAATTCGGCTTGGCCGCGCGACACCCGGCGCATGACATGCTCCAGGAACAGGGCATCGAAACCGATGGCAGCCTGATCTTGCGCCGGCAATTGACCGGCGATGGCCGGTCGCGGGCTTTCGTCAATGATCAGCCGGTCAGCATCGGCCTGTTGCGCAAGCTCGGCGACAGCCTGATCGAAATCGAAGGCCAATTCGAGGCCCAGGGATTGCTGGATCC
>Ga0247779_1001476_pt1 | contig 11290 bp, 11 predicted proteins | sample UWRJL221509R5_FD_179925 | JGI IMG/M metagenome (GOLD analysis project Ga0247779, IMG submission 179925) | Plant litter microbial communities from Arlington Agricultural Research Station in Wisconsin, United States - UWRJ-L221-509R-5 | ecosystem: Environmental > Terrestrial > Plant litter >...
CCGCACGATAGCCTCCTTTATACACGCACTAAAGAGGGCTGTTTCTTCCTATATAAACACTCGTAATTACTCCTTTGTTCTGTAGCTAGTTCTTGAGAATCTACTAGTTTCTTCTTCCTCTCTCTTCACTCTCAAAGTTTGCTCGATACGACTTCAGGACCTCTTCGGGATAACTCTTATTTAGGAGTTATTCATACGAAACGTCCTTGGTCGTAACATTATATACCTATCTACATGTAATACTATATTACTAGAGTCCGAAATATTAATGTAAATGAGTAAGTAAATGAGTAATCTACATTCTACGGTACAAGTGAGTCCATGAGTGATTTGTAATCGCTCGGTTAGGCTTGGTCCGTGCATGTCAGGAATTGACTAAAGTCAAATGAGAAGGAAGCCCAAAGACCAAGTTGATAATGAAGCTGGGCCTCTACAATAGCCCCAAGACCCTATTATATATATGGGGACCGGAGTAACTACTTTCCGGGCCAGGGTAACTCATCAATAGAACAATGCAACTATCAATAGATGAAACAAGGGGTGATGATAGACGTGGGAGCAAATACTAAGAATAGAAAGGGTGTGTCTAGAATGTCCGTAAGGGGTTAGATAACAGATAGGGGTGGACACCAACATGTGCCCTGACAGTGCACTGCTCGGCCATTACTTCTCCAACACTCCCCCTTGGCCTGGCAGGACACCTATTTCTTTGGTCAGGTTGGTATGAGTCATCCTAGGTAGTCCTTTGGTGAATATATCAGTGAGGTTCTTGCTGGTTTCAATGTAGACTGTGTTGAGAGTTCCAGCTTCGATTAAATCTCATAGAAAATGGTGAGAAATGTCTATGTGCTTTGTTCGAGCATGGAATTCTGGATGGTGAGTGATAGAGATGGCTGCCTGATTATCTGTGAATATTGTGGATGTTGTAGGCAGTGGTAGATTGAGTTCTTTGAAGAGAGATCTGTGCCAGAGGACTTGCTTTGCAGCATGAGTTGCTGCGATGTATTCTGCCTCTGCTGTAGATAGAGTGACTGTAGATTGTTTCTTTGAGCTCCATGCAATAGCTCCCCCTGCCATTGTGATGATATAGCTACTGGTAGATTTCCTGTCTATGTCATTTGCCCAATCTGCATCACAGTAGATATTGAGATTTTCATTTAATAAATGGTCTTCACCACCGTAGGTAAGTGAATAGTGTTGAGTTCCTTTGAGATATTGAAAGATATGTTTCAGGGTGGTCCAATAAATTGATTTTGGGTCAGAGGTATGCTGAGCAAGTTTGGTAACAGCATAGGCAATGTCTGGACATGTTCTGAGGGCTAGATACATAAGACATCCAATTAGAGCTGCGAATCCAAAGAGAATAATGTCAACATTCTCCTCCTGGGTGTAGAATTTATTCTGGTCCTCGTCAGGGCTGTCCAGCTTGACATTTGGGTCCATAAGGGTAGTTACTGTCTTCGCATTGTCCATGCCAAATTTTATGAGTATTTTCTCAATGTAGTGATGTTGTGAGAGTGTTATAAGATGGTCTTCCTGGTGTATATTAATACCCAGAAGCATCAAAGGTTGGCCTAACGATTTGACGTCAAATTTCGTCTTTAATTCCCTTTCTACAGTGTCGTTTTCTTCATCTGTAGATGATGCAGATAGGAAATTATCGATCCATACAAGTAGTATAGTAAATCCTGTGTCAGTGCGTCGAATGTAGCAGCAGTAGTCAGTCTTTAACTGCATAAATCCAAGTTCCTGGAGTACCCGATTGAGTTTGTGGTTCCAAACATTGCCTGCCTGCTTTAATCCATAGAGTGAATGCACTAGAAGACATACTTGATGTGTACCGTCTTCATATCCTGGTGGTTGACACATGTAGATAGTTTCCTGTAATCTACGAGTACTTTACTGTGCCTCCCCCCCAGGCTCTAGAATCCAGTAGAATCTACTGGGTGTCCAGAGACCTGGAAATGGCAGAGATTTCTGCCAAATTCACCAATCGGAATCCAAAGAATTCCATAGGCCCATCTATAGATATCCATAGACCCAATAGATTCCGTAGAAATCCATGGAATATCTGCAGATACCCTATAGTTAACCTTGAAGACCGAAATGGCTGTTATTATTATTATTATTAATATATTAATATAATAAAAAAGAAATGCATGAACGAGACTCGAACCAAGGACTCTATTATTAGCACACAATGCTCTAGCCAACTCAGCCATCAAGGCTTTTCTGTGGTTAAGCCTAACCAGTCTATACCCCTACCCTCGTGATGTCACACATGCCGTGGCCAACAGTGGGCATCAGTGTGACGTTGACACATCACACTGGTTGTTCCGCAACCACCATCATCCCCCACCAGCCCCATCGTTCCCACCACCACACATCACACAGCAAAGACAACAACAACAACAACAACAACAACAACAAAGAGGACAACAACAACAACAACAACAACAAAGAGGACAACAATGACAATGACAATGACAATGATGATGAAGGACCACGATGACAATGACAATGACGACAACGAAGGACCATGACCACGACCACAAGGAGGAGGAGCAGGACAACGAGCACAAGGAACAGGACAACGAGCAGGAAACCGATGCAGAGGAGCAGGACAACAACAACAACGTGGGCATGACGTGGCACAACGAGGATGTTACGACCAAGGATGTTTCGTATGAATAACTCCTAAATAAGAGTTATCCCGAAGAGGTCCTGAAGTCGTATCGAGCGAACTTTGAGAGCGAAGAGAGAGGAAGAGGAAACTAGTAGATTCTCAAGAACTAGCTAAAGAACAAGAGAACAACTACTAAGGTTTATATAGTAAAGAACAGCACTCTATGGTGCGTATATACGTGAGGCAAGAGCAAGGCTATCGTTTGGTATGGAGGCAAGTATCAGGGACATGTGTAAGTCGGTCGTATATCAAACAGGAGTCAATGCGCAGCTTGCTGCACATTTATGAAACGTGTATTCAAGAAATGAAAAAAGAAAAGAAAAAGGTCGGATCGTAACAGAGGACGCAAACAAGAGCAACAGAGGACAGTGGGAGCGGCCAAAGGCAAGGTATAGCCCCTGGCTGGGTAAGTGGCCAGCTTCTCACCCTCCTCCCTCCCCTCTTCTTTCTCCCTCCCCTCCCCTCTTCTCTTCTCCCTCCCTCCTCCCTCCCCTCTCCTTTCTCCTTGCCCCCTCCTTGCCCCTCCCTACTCCCACCCTCTCCTATTTCTCTTCTCCCTCTCTCCCTTCCCCCTCCTGCTCCCTCCCTCTCTCCTCTTTACTTTCTCCTTCTCTCCTCTCCCCCCTTCTTTTCTTACTGTTCTTCTTTTTCTTTTCTTTTTTTAATTAGATAAATATTAGAGTATTTAAATGATGTATTAAAATATACAAATAAACCTCTTTTATTTATTTGTGTGAATATCTATCGGAATACTGGAGACTTAGCAAAGTAAGTTTTAATTCAGTATTTATTGATGTCCAATGGATTCTGTAGACATTCATAGACTCAGAAATCAACTTTGAATTTTTTTGAAGTTGCATTTTCTGAGTCTATGGATGTCCATAGAGTTCCATGGAATCCATGGAATCCATGGAATCCAGTGGATTCTAGAGCCTGGGGGGCACAGTAAAGTACTGTAATCTACCATGTAGATAGGCCCCCTTAAAGTTGAATTGGCATAATTTAAGGTTGTGAACTGCGGAATATGCGAGTACTGTTCATAAAGTCTCAAATTGCATTACTGGGGTGAACGTGCCATTGTTACTGTAGTCTGTTCCAGGTTTTTGAGAGAATCCTTGAGCCACAAGTCTTGCTTTATATTTTATGATGTTTTTATGCTCGTCTCTCTTTTTGGTGAATACTCATCGGCATTCTATGGTCTTCCGATCACTTGGTAGATCCTCTATCCTCCAGGTTCCCATTCCCTTCAAGGTATAAATTTCTTCGTCCATAGCTGCTTGCCATTCACCTGATTCGGGTCCATCGAGTACTTCCTCTTGTGTCTGAGGTAGATCTACATTGTTACTTGTATATGAGATCTCTGTCTCATCAAGTAGAGTTTCTAATAGCGTCTGTACTGCTATATTGGTGCGTTCCTTTGGTGTAGACTTTGTACGAGATGATATAGTCGGTCTACCAATATTAGGAGGTGTAGATGGTGCTGTAGATCCAATGCTAAATCACTTTGATGCAGTACGAGCTTGTGGGTTCCCTATCTTCTTGTAATCAATATCTTCCTTTCTGGTGTGTAGTTGGCGCTGTGGTGGGTCTACTGGAGCTGTAGATTGAGTTGTAGATGTCGGGATAGGGTCTGGGGTAGTTGGATTGTCTTCCTTGGTCTCTGGAGTTAAGATTTGCTGAGATGATGTATCTATATTCTCCCCCTCAGCTTGCAAACCGGGTAGATTGACTGGTTTGGTCCATTCCTTTGGTTCCTCATTCTCATTAAATGCAAAATTTCTTGAGACCTTAATCTTCCTTGTCCTGGCTTTGTAATAGCGAACCGATTTTGATCCATCCATAAATCCTACAAATACCATCTTTTTGGACTTCGGGTCGAGCTTAGACCTGTTATTTGATTCATCCAGTATCCATACATCGCATCCAAACTCGCATAGATGAGCCACATTAGGGATTTTTCCATTCCAAACTTCATAGGGAGTCTTTCCCTTGACAGCTTTGGTAGGTGCTCGGTTCTGTAGATAGGCTGTATGAGCTACAGCTTCATCCCATAAAAATTGAGGTAAATTCTTTGCAATAAGCATAGCTCTTGCTAGCTCAAGTAGGGTGCAATTGAAGTGTTTTGCAATGCCATTTTGGGATGGGGAATATGGTGCTGTGGTCTCTATGGTAATCCCTTCGTCTCCAGCAAATTTCTTGAGTTTTTCATTGATTAATTCAGTGCCATTGTCGATCCGTAGATATTTTGGGGCCTTTCCAAATTGTCGTTTAATGTGTAGCACATGCTTCTTTATACGATCGAATGCCTGTGTTTTATTGGATAAAAATAATGGGCTGACGAAGCAACCTGCATCATCTGTGAAGGAGATATAGTATTTTCACCATCCAATGGATGTGACCTTAGCAGGACTCCACACATCTGATACTACACGTTCACCTGGCTCTGTAGATCAATGTTGGGCCTCCTGAGGAAAGCTTCTATGGGCCTGTTTTGCCTGAATGCAAGCTTCGCACATTCTGGATGGGTTAGACGACTGATCTACACCCATTCCATCGACCATATTTTCCTGGAATAAATGTTCCAAACTTGAGACAGCAATATGTCCGAAGCATCTATGCCACTGGTCCCATGTTTGAGTTACTTTGGTGGTCGTAAAAGTAGCCCTTTCTTTGACTTGTAATTGAGCCCTTGCACCGAGTAGATAGAGTCGTCTTCTCTTGCTTCCTGTGCCAATGATTGTCCCATTTTTATCCTTCAATGTGCATTTTCCATTGCCTCCAATAAATTCACCACCTGCATTGTCAATCCTGGTACCTGAGAGTAGACAATTTGCTGCTTCAGAAATGTGTAGAACATCTTTGAGACAATGTGTAATGATTTTTCCATCTACAGTGAAATTGACAAGTACAGTGCCTCGTCCCTGTGCTGTTGCTGGTGTAGGACCAATTCCTTCGACAGTAGAATTTTGGAGAGGTTGATAGTCAATGAATGCATCTCTTTATATGCATATGTGTGATGTAGTTGTGGTATCAAAATACCAATCATATTTCTTGGGTGAATAATTTTCTGATGCTTCATAGGCAACTTCATTGAGGTTAGTGTTAGTTTCCTGAGCTTGGTTCGTTCGATTTCCTTGATGTGGTCCACGTTGTCCTCTAGGTCCTTTACCCTCCATACCACCTCCTTTAGCCCAGCAGTCTTTTGCCATGTGTTCCTTTTTTTTGCAATTAAAACATTCCTTGTCATTGCCTTCAGTTCGTCCTGTAGATTGATTCTTGGCTTGTCCTTGAGCCTGTAGAGAGGTAGCAGTATCTCCTGCTATTCTACCTTTACGACGATGTTCTTCTTCCAATAAAATAGCAACGAGTTCATGAGATCGAACCAAGGGTTTATTACCACTTGATCCAAGGTAAGAGGTCATATAATTGTCCCATGATTCAGGAAGAGATGTAATGAGTATCATGACAAAGTCTTCATCCGAAACTTTGTTGTCCATAATATGCAGTTCATCTTGCAGTTGTCTTAACTTTGATATATGATCTACCATCTTGAAGCCTTCTTCAGCAGTTGCACGATACAGTGCACATCAAGTTGCCAGTACTCCGAGGTGTCCTTTGGACTCTTTGACTGTAGTAAGTTGATCCCACATCTCACAAGCAGTTTCTGCTCCAGTAAGATGGATCATTTTGCTATCTTCGATTGCTAGTTCTATTCTGGTGTGAGCCTTTGCATCTCCGTCAATCCAGCGTTTCTGGATAGCCTGCTCTTCAGCTGTAGGTTTATCCCTGTCGATTGATTCTGGGAATTTTGCATCCTTTGTAATATATTTCTCCAGTCCAAGGTCCCTGAGTACCGCAAGCATACAATGCTTCCATGGCATCCAATTATTGGCCTTCAATAATTCCGTTCGGTATGATCCACTTGTGGTGTGATCATCTGACATGGTGACACAATAAAAATAGAAGAGGGCGAGTGAGGCTGTATGAGGTTATAGATAGCAGATTCTAATATTAGTTACGGCTGGGGCCCATAACCTATTGAGCACAATGTAGTGTAGGTAGCACCGTAAAAGATATTAGAATATTAGAATGAATAAAAATTAATCTACACAAGGTCTTATATACCTATCTACATGTAATACTATATTACTAGAGTCCAAAATATTAATGTAAATGAGTAAGTAAATGAGTAATCTACATTCTATGGTACAAGTGAGTCCATGAGTGATTTGTAATCGCTTGGTTAGGCTTGGTCCGTGCACTGCCCAGCCATTACTTCTCCAACAGAATGTCACCCCCAATCTAATGGCAAGGTTCTCTTCCATTGCAATGCTTGCAGAGATGGAAAGCTACGAGAATTCTACAACTGCCGATCCCACAAAGGCGCTCAACCACACAGGCTTGCACTAGCCACCTCAAAGCAGCATGAGAATGTCTAGTCTATACATTCTGCCATATAGCAAACTTTGCTAGACAAAAACATTATTTACAACTCCCTCAATACTTTACTTTCTCGATGTGCAGCTAAAGACAATGCAGAGCTTAAATCACCCTATCTGCCTTACCACACATTGCATAATGATGACCCAACGATGTCTCAAGTCACTGGATTTGACTGGAATGTGTTGAGAGAGTGGTGACATTGTAGCAGAGCCCTCACCTTTGGACAACCTTCGTAGCAGTGTATGTCAAGCTACACTCAACTTTTTACATGGGGATCTCAGTAATTTTGAGCTGGATAAATGGCCGACTATTGACACTGAGAGTGATGAATTGTCAGGTAAGTATTTATTTATTTTGCTTTTGAATGAACTGATTTCAGTTGTGCAGACAATGATGTTGCACTAGATGCGGCTGACTCAATGTTTAATATGCCTTCCAAATGCCAGTGACAGACCAAAGAACAGAGGCCATCGGATGAGTGGATCCCATGGCAAGATCACATAGTGAGCCATATCAGCAGGATCACATAGTGAGTCATATCAATTTCTGAGTGGATATTTGTATATGTCTCTGATTTTTTGCATATAAACATGCTCTTTAGATATCTTAATGCATCTACCTCGCTCTGTATTTTTGCATAGCCAACTTGCACATACAGCAATAACAGTGTACAGTAACATACAGTATAGTGTGCATGTACAGTGTATCACATGATGCGCCAGCAAAGTATTCATTGAACTGCTATATTTAAGATGTCTTAATATAGAAATTAAATACTAGGTCCTGGTTGGCTGTGACACCTTGTAGCATGGCTTATGGTTCATGGTGCACCACCTTTGCACTGCCTAAAAATGCATAATATTTGATAAAATACTTGCATGCCTCGTGTGCATTATACTTAAGTTCTGATGTTACTATTAATTTTTGGATGTGTGTCAATATGTACTGCAACAAAAACTTAAAACTTGAATTTTGTAAACAAATATCTATTTCCTGGTGTGATTCACATATTGACAGTACATGGTATTTCAGGATTTATATATAACTCAAGCACTGATGAGCACACAAAATTCAACCACAAAATTTGACCAAGTCCGCTTTGTAGCACTGCTACATCTGGATTTGGAAGAATGTCATCCCATGGATTATCCAGCTTGTCACACCCTGATTCCCCAAAATTTTTGCATTCTTTCCATTCGATTAAATTATTTATTCCCCATTCCATCCCTTGTATCATTCTATTTAATTATTTTCATTATTCAACCCCCTCACGAGACCATTGGAGGACATCAATTTTGACATTAAAAGTGATTTTGGCATCTTTCGGATACCATCAAATTTGGACTTGTATGATTTTCCACTATGGTTCAACATATGACAACATCCCCGGGCACTTTAAAAATCAGCAAAAATATGTTTCATCTTCCCCATTATATGTAATATAGTTCTTGTTTTTTTTTGTGTTTTTCCATTTGTTTTAGCTTTGATATTTCAGAGATAAGAGAAATCAGTATGTAAGGACTTGTAAAATTCATAGTCTACAGAATACATCGGTTTCTCATCTTCGGACTTTGCTCAAGTCTACTATACTTTGAATACTGAATTACTATGCTATTTACACATCATATTACATTGATATATTGCTCCAAGGTGGTTCAAAGCTATTTGGTAGCTTACACCTTTTCCCTCCGTTGTTCTGTTGGTTTGAAGCCAGGAGATCACACTTGCACCTTTACACGCCACCTCTTAACGAGTCCACTAGTGTATCAATGCCTCTATATTTTTGTTTGGGTTATTTCACACATAGGACACTTGTAGGCGTATCAGTGCAAATTGGGAGCACTGTTCAGATGCGCCATACAAAGGCGCTGCAGTACTACTGATTTGATAATTCAATTGTCTAAAAAACATTGAATTCACACAATGTTATAAAATTAATTGCAATTTCAGACAAGCACAGATCAAGGCCACCACAGAGGGCACCACAATGCAAATGTGTTTTGTGTAGCTACTTGGAGAACTCAACATTGAAGTCAATCAGTGTATACAATCTATATTATAATTCCTCCCTATTATTACCATCCCCCTCAGCAACTCCTGCTACCATGCTAAAGGTGTCCTTAATATCCTGCTCAAGTTGTTTAAGCAGCCATGGCAGCTATAATTCTATATCAATACTGGGCAACTGCCCAACCTAGGTGATTTATCCTTGTGGGCAGTTTCCCACTTGCCTAATTTGGACATCCCTCATGCAAGGCACGCGAGCATCAATCCCTGGACTGCAGATAGGTGCCACATCAAAATATTGATGTTTTACACACCACCCTTTGTACCCCTCACCTAACATACTGCTGTGAATAAGGTCACCTGATTTATTTTCCCCGGGATATTGTCAGAAATTGACTAAAGTCAGATGAGAAGGAAGCCTAAAGACCAAGTTGATAATGAAGCTGGGGCTCTACAATAGCCCTAGGACCCTATTATATACATGGAGACTAGAGTAACTACTTCCCGGGCCAGGGTAACTTGTCAATAGAAGAATGCAACTATCAATAGATGAAACAGGAGGCAATGATAGACATAGGAGTGAGTACTAAGAATAGATAGGCTGTGTCTAGAATGTCCGTAAGGGATTAGATAACGGATAGGGGTGGACACCAACATGTGCCCTGACAGATATCTGGATATGATTCCCCAGGCCGTGCAGTATAAATTTAGATTAGAGTGTGGCTTAATAGAAAGGTACTGGATGATCTCCGTTACCTTTCTACAACATCTATCTTGCATAGCGGGAAAGGATTTCTTGTAGCATTGCTTGTGAAATTGTATTATGGTTAGACCTAACAGAATACATGATTCTCAAGTGGGCCCATGTGAGAGTGACTCGATAGTTGTGAGGCCGCTCAACTACTATACATACTCTGGGAGGAAGAATTAATCCAGGTTTTAGGTGCCTGACCCAAGTGAGCACCTTTGGATTCCACATCTGGGATTCCACCAGATTCCTGTTGGCCTCTTCTTGTCCATTTTCCGGACAGAGCCAAGGATCCCAAGTCCGAGCTAACATGCTTCCCGTCCTCAGTTCTACATACAACCTTCTATTCATCCCATCCCAAGATGTACCCCCCAGCCACTCCCTTCGTAAATTTGGACACACATAGAACACGACAACATTCCATATTTTGGCACACACTAATGATATATTTTCAGACTCGTGGTGGGCCTTCATTTCAGATTGATGACTTGTTGCTGACACTCAACGCACGGCCTCTACTCCGAGATGCCTGACCTTCTCGCTCTTTATGGCCAATACGATCTTTCTCTTATTCCACTGGGTGAACCCCAATTAGCCAAGCCCCACTGAAAGTCGGGATGGCATATTCGGGCATAGACTCGGACTATTTATTCCATTCTGAGACTTACACACACACAGACGGAATGGGATGTTTGGACATAGAGACTCTTCCATCCTGACATACTTGTATATACATATGTGTGCATATTTTACATACATGTGTGTTTATAAATGTCTCATTTTTCATATGCGCCCTGCCCCCTGGACTGTGTGATGGCATACTTGGCTGCATACTTGGCTGAATTATCATATCTGTAGGCACAACTTGGGTATTCAGCTGTGATATCTGTGTTTCTGTTACTGCTATTGTTAACATTTGAGTGGCCGCTGTGACGCTCAACTTGCTGATGGGCTCCATAACTGTAGGAGATCCACCCATGATTTGCTAGTTTTGAACTGTGGAAATAGGAAGTTCTATGTTTGTGACATTGCTTATGGATCCAGTTGGAGGGAAAACAACTTTCGCAGCATTGAAAACAGATGCCTGATGTTTTTTAGTGTAAAGCTCCTGATGCAAGCCCTCCATAAACCCCATCAATAGATGAGTGTATGGTAATAGGGGCTGGAATTCATTGTTGAACTGCTCCAAACCAAACTGATATTGGCTGGGCAGCAAGGACTTGTCAAAGCCTCTTGTCAGGGTTTCCTATATTTTTCCCTATTTTTCCTTATTTATTTTGCATTTTTCCCTTTTATGTTTGTGTAGATATCTTATCTCTTTTCTCTGTTTGATTATCTTTTGATTATCTCTTGATTAGATAGGTTTCATCACTTATCATTTGATTAGATAGACTTCATCATTCATC
>Ga0247779_1001477_pt1 | contig 11290 bp, 18 predicted proteins | sample UWRJL221509R5_FD_179925 | JGI IMG/M metagenome (GOLD analysis project Ga0247779, IMG submission 179925) | Plant litter microbial communities from Arlington Agricultural Research Station in Wisconsin, United States - UWRJ-L221-509R-5 | ecosystem: Environmental > Terrestrial > Plant litter >...
TCGCATTAAATTAATCATTATTGCCAGAACACAAGCACAAAATTCTTGTACACTGAGTCACGCATGGTATTCAACGTCGCATTTGGAAGCCATGACCTATCCAGGCATACTAAGTTCATACAATAATCCTATGTAATTTCTGCATTACACGCTCATAGAAAACTTCCTTCATCTCCCGCTCATTTATATTCTGAGGCATCGTTCTGTTTAGACAGCATACAACAACGCTGGCATATATTGATCCCGTCTCGCAAGGGAGATTATTCTTTGCTTCCTTTACCAGACTCTCACGCAATGTTATCGTATCGAAGTCCTCTCGACCGCGCATGTTGTAGATCTCATGTAGCGTTTGGTTCATGTGGCGGAAAGGTTTCCACATTCCAATTTCAAGAAGCACGACCCCCAGACTATACATGTCGTGCCTCATTCCACAAGTAATGATATTCGCGTTTTGCTGTGCTTGGCGATCAGGATGGCTATAGAGCCTCTTCATAGGGTCTACTATTCGGGAAGTCTTGTGCCGATAGGTCTGTATGTCTGCCAGTCCCGCGGCGTCGTAGCCAAACAGGAAAACGGAGCTTTCGAGAGAGTCTGAACAATTAAACTCTTGAATCAGCGTGCCACGCTACAAAGAATTTCAATACACAGGCCACTCACCTTCACTAGTAGGGATCACTACTCAAAATCTCAAATTTTAGTCGTTGCCAACCATTTAAAACAAATACTGACCCAAAATACTTTCCGGGCAGATAGCCTTGTGAACCAGCCCAGCTGTATGTGTGAACATCACAGCCGTAGTTATCTCTTTTGCATACCGCACCCGTACCTCCAAACTAGGTTTTGGTACCTTCTCATTGTTAATTGCCTGAAAAAGTGTTATCGGAACGTTAGTCCCAGAGGTACAATGACCTGGTATGCTGTACAGCAGCAAACACCGATCCTCCTCTTTCTGATACTCGGCACCGATACAGCGTAGAATATGCATTGATTGTGGATCTGCATGGCCAAGTATACTGCCTAACCTGAGCACATCCGGTACGGTTTCTTGGCGAGTCGTATCGAGCATTCCGGGCTTACAGAGTCGATATTCGAAGAATTTCAGCTGGTTATTATTGGTCGATAGAGCAACCTTGCTGTCATCTCCATCACTGTAAAGTGTCTCCGTGGTTGAATCGAAAGAAATGGCTGAGCCGCTATCATGGGCAGCACTCTCGGATCCATTCGCTTTGCCAATCATATAAGTATAGAGCAGTAAATTCCCAGATTCAGAATAGCTCACCTCGACGTCCACACAGTATATCTTCCATTATACCCGCTTGGCGAAGACCGGCTCCTCCTAATCTGAACAAGCGTCTATGGCAATCACGACCTTTGGGACCCTCAGTGGCGTCGGTGGTATCTTGGATAAGTTTTATTGCAGTTATTACTTCATTCAACTCCGACCTCCACTCTTTCATTTCCTGGATGATCGCTTCATATCCGTTTTTCCCCCCAAATGACCACCGAAGTTTCTTGATTAAGTCGAACTTTGCATCGGCTGGGAGGCGGCTCATCTGTTTATCGAGCCTGCGAAAAATATAGTACGGAAATCATTCCAGATTTGGTAGTAGTCCTTACCTGTCGAATACCCCTTGGAGCTGATCAACCAGAGTAATGATTTGTTGCTTCTGATGCGGCCGAAGAGACCCAATATTTAGGTCTATAAACTCTTGAAATGTTTCCAACACAAATAGGCTTCCTCCCAGATGTCCATCTAGCCTCTGAAGATCAACGGCCGCATGCTTGTATGTTCTGTATCTCTCGTGGATGGCACGTCCTACTTTGATTGCAACGGAAATGATTTCGATAGGATCTATAAGTCCTGCCATAGACGATGACAAGTTCAAGACGGAAGAAGAAGAAAGGTGATGAGAACATGATTACAATTTTAAACCTCTGATCAGATAAGTTAGGATCTGTATGCGTTGATTAATATTTGGGGAAAGCCGAAACCGCTGACCACGTTGCATCAGTGAGTGTTAACACGTGATTTGCTTTAAGGAGAGGACATATCACACTCTATCTTTATCCTGCGCGAAATGGTACATAAAGTTTCCTTTACGGAGTTTGTGCAATAGTAAGTAGCGGGTCTGTCAGTGAGAAATCCTGTACGACTGGTGTTCCGCTCTAGTGTTCGTAACGACCCCCCAACTTGAAAAGAAATTATCCGTTATAATAGTATAATCAAATATATAGATTACATGTCCTCAAATGAAATGTACTATATGCGTGGTCGACGTAGAGGAAGCCTCTGATAAGGAGTGCATGATGGCGCTTGCGGTTAGAGAGGTATTTTGAAAATATTTTCGGCAGTGTACTAGATGATCTAATCTAATCTACGGACGGACTTAGGGAAGTCGGCTATCAGACTGCACTGCCGCGCCGCCATGCCTTGTTGTTTTGATTGGCGGCGAGGCAGCGATTATCATATCTTGGGAGATAAATATAATTCTAGATCCTCGAGGCGTTGACTAGTGTCGAGGACTTTGGCTGAAGTATAATTTTTGATGCTAATAACGTCCATGCAATGGCTCAGGAATTATCCCTGCACCCATATACCGATACATCATGGATTCAGAAGGACACCGAGAGAGGATAAAAGTGAGCTGAAATTCCAAGGTTCTTCCACGTATTCGATCCTTTCCTTCTCTTGCCATTATCATTACTGGAACACAGTAATGTCGTCAACATTCCAAGCTCTATTTACGGAGATGATTATGCTTCAAAGGAGCAACTATTCGTTAGGTAGTTCTCCACTTCTGCCGCAATTTTGACTTGTTCATTTCAACCTTGTCCAACATAGTCGCATCAATAACAGTCCTGATTCTGGATATCTTCAGTACACTCCCAGATGAGGTTCGTATACCTGGGGACCATTGCAGCTTATGACACTAATACATATTATAAACAGGTCAATTATATTTGGAAGTAAGCTCTGTTGTCCATATCCAGGTCTATCGCCGTGCACAGCAGTTTATGTTTCTAATCAGTGCGTTCCATTGCAGAGCGACATGGTCTTTCCCGAAAGTTCTATACATTCTCGTGAGACATTATAGCTTATTTTACTTAATGTTCGTCCATCAATTTTCGTAGTCTCTGATTTTGACTGTACTAAATCAGCCTGTTTTGTAGCATACATGGCTATGGTAAGCACAGAATGTTACTTTCGACAAGATCAATCTTGCTGACATACATTGTAGTTACTTTGACTTTCAACGTTCCGTTACATGTAAGTACCTTATTTATTGAGATTATATTTTCCAATAACTCAAAAGTATAGGTGTCAGTAGTTCTCTTAGCCCAAACCGCACTAGTGATTAAATTAACGGTGACACGTTTTTCTATAGGTGTAAGGGCTATTTCTGGTTCTGGATTATGTAAGTGTCCAGTGGGTCCTGCTGTAGCACCACATATGCATATGGCACTCATCGAGTCTTGCCGTAGATTCGGAGACATCTTGTTTACCGCATTCGTTAATACACTCTTCACCATTCGCATGTATGCTTTATACGGAAGGAGCAAGAAAAGTGGGCGATTTTCACCTTTATTTGGATATCTTGCAATTAAATTCGCAACGTCACAGTTCTAGCCTTCTTTATCGTGCTATGTATAAGTACGTCCTTCTACATTATTACATCAATGCCCCTTGATTCTTACTGACAGAGCCTTAGTTGAGTACGGGGTTAGTATATTATGATGCTTCTTATCCATTATGTATTGACTTGTACTATCTCCCAGGCAGAATTTTATATTTCTTTTCAGACGGCTTCTGGGTCCGTTAAATATGCAATCCAGGTACCACCTGGAGTTCCTATTCCTGGATGCATCACATCGGCTGCCCCAATAAAGTTGAACTTGACCCTTCTTGCATGGTAAGTCAGTTATATAATCTTATGGTCGACCTTTTGCATTAGCTTTATTGGGCTCTGCTTATAGGATTATAAATTTAGCCGTTAACTGTACGAAGCCTCTCACGAGTATTTACCTACATTTTACGTTGCTTATATTTTATTGATCTCCTCTCAGCTTCTTTCTTCGTCGCATCCTTGATAAAATTTATACATCTGTCCAAAGGAGGGGTCATACTTCAGCTTCAACTGACAAAATCCAGGCATCCCTCGTTGATCTCGGTGTTTATGCGAGATGGAACGATTTATTACTTCTTGTAGGTTTTTTACTATTTTATCTACGACTAAAGATCTCAATGATTTTCTATTCCATTAGAACGATGAGTAGGTTAATCTTCAGGAATATCAAGGCGCACCCTCTCATTTGAATTTAGCGGCAGTAATCTTAAATATGTGTGCTACTATAACACAAGGAGGTAGATGGTATTCATTCACCTCTTCGTACGTACACGTATTTTTTGCGTCGTAAACACCTACACTGACACTTAATACAGGTGGCTGATCGTCGCGTACTCATTCTCTGTGAGATATCTTACCATATAAAACTCCTCTCCATCTGACTCACTCGTAGGGATCACACATCATCTTGAATCTTCGAGGTGTCGCAAGCCACAACCTCTCAGATGAGACCAGCGTGGAAAGATACGCGTGCTACCATGTTCGTAACCCGGAGTTTCCACGACTCCCTCACCGAGCCGGGGAATCCCTAACATCGTCGTCGTTTCAATCTTACGAGCACTTCTAAGGTGTCGCCTAGTAGAGTCGGTACAAGTCCTTGATGTTCGATTTACGAACATATAAGTATGACTTCTTGATACGAGACATCTCCTGGTATTCAAACAGGCTGATATAATCTTTGGCACGACATCCGATCGTGTCCTACGCTTTTTACAGTGTTGGCATGTGCCGAAAACACATTTTTATACGAATATTAATGACTGTTTACGATACATAGCGGGCAACGTGGTGCAAATGAGTGGGGGTTTCAATGTGAACTTGGGTATATAGCTCTTCCAGCTCTAACTACTTCCTATTCAACCCTTGGAGCTGAACGTAGCTATAGTAATCATCTCTTTGCAGCAATAGCTGCTCGTGAGTTCCCGACTCGCTGACGACACCTTCCTTGATAAAATATCTAACGTAAATGCGATAAACTTAGTAAAGTTCAAGAATATCAACAAAAATACCCACATTTTATCGGCGTTTTGAATACTGGATAAACGATGGGCTATCGCAATGGTCGTCCTTCCTCGCGCAGCCTTGTCCAAGGCATCCTGCACGACCTTCTCCGATGTCGAATCGAGTGCTGACGTGGCCTAAGTCGCGGAGTCACATATTTATTCAACGAGAAGAACGAAAACCTTTGTCGCGTACGTACCTCGTCTAACAAAAGAATCTTGGGATTGCGTAAAAGTGCCCTCGCAATAGCGATGCGCTCTGTAGTATTATTTAGTAATTTAATCGTGGAATTCTGCTGATGACTATGCAACGGGATAACACTTACGCTTCTGTCCGCCGGAAAGCTGAGATCCCTTACCTCCGACCTCTGTATCGAAGCCTCTGCCAAGACATTTAACTTGCAATGAACTGTAGATATGTTTAGGAGTAGACTTACTGTGGTAACCCTTCAATAAAGTCGAGTATGTTAGCATCTCTGCATGCAGCTTCGATCTCTGCCTGCGTCACTTCGGAGTGGTCCTTGATAGCTCCAAGAAGAATATTGAAACGGATTGTACCAGCGTAGAGTGTAGGCTCCTGCGATACAAGAGCAAGATGCTTCCGATATTCCTGAACGTTGAGCTCTGTAATATTTTCTCCATCAAGCTAAATGAGAGGAAGAAGTGTCTCAGGTCAGCATTATCCAGAAGTGAAAGAATCGGTGTAGCTCACGAGTACGGCACCCATGATAGGGTCATAAAATCGTTCAATTAACTGGACACTGAATAGCAAATTAGTCAAATTCAGAGCCGTTACTCGTTAGGATTTACGCACGCTGTACTCTTCCCAGAGCCGCTTGCTCCAACCAGCGCGACGTATGTTCCAGGTTGGACGTCCAAGTTTAATCCCCGTAAAACTCGAACTCCAGGTCGGGTTGGATAGCGGAAATGAACATTCTCCAAGCGGATGTGGCCTTTAACAGCCTTCTTGTCGATACATCTCCCTTGCGTGGACTCGGCATCGATGTCAGGTTCAGAGTCAAGTAAGTTCACGATATCCTCTGCAGCGCCTTTGGCTAAGGAGACATCGGGAACGAACATAAAGACATTCCCTGCCTGTATGGCACTGAAAGTTGTACTCTGTGCCAAATGTGAGAATGGCATATAGATATTATGATCACCCATGACGACGCACCATGAGGCCCACGAAGAATTCAAAAATTGTCGCTTTCTGGCGGGATACGATGACCGATCCGTACCAGAATACTAAGGCGATAACAAAGAATGTAAGCGCTTGTGTGAAAGCGTATAACAGATTACTCCATATTGCCGTCCTATTAGATCTTCTCAATGGTTCCTCTAAGCTTTGGCTGTACACATTGAGACAATCTTCTTCTCTTGTCAACGCAGCTACCGTTCGAATCGAAGATGCGGCTTCACAGGCTACTTGAGCTGATTCTTGATGTACCTTTTTGTTGAAGCGATCTTTCAAAACTACAACATGCTAAAAGGGATGTCAGAAGCGTCTTATAGTGGACTGAAGGTACATAGCTTACCAGCCTGGTGTATCCTATGGCAAGCAAAGCGGGAGTACAGACTAAAAAATTATATTAATTATTGAAAAAACTATCACATTAAGCCGCTTACCGGTGCCCACCAGCCCAATTCTCCATATGAAGACGAGCCCCAATACCGAGCCGGATATTATGTTAGACACCGTTTGTATAACAGCACCGAATGTTTTACCCGCAAGACCCTCCACCTTCTGTGGATTGTCGCTTAGCTGTGACACAAGAGAGCCCGTCTATTGAAGATTAAAATCAGATGCAAGATGAAGATAGTTGACAGGGAACTTACACTGTTCTCTTCTCGATCGAAGAACTCGACTATTTCAAAGGTCATGTAAGTAGACAATCAAGGTCACTAGTTGATGTAGCTTACTGTCTTTTCTGAGAATTGATTTGAACGAGAGGTTGCGTAATTGGGAGCTGAATTTAGCCGCAGCACCAGCGAATAGTGTGGTCTGGCCGGTCATGAATATGCAGGATATAATGGCGATGATGAATAACCTGGACACCGATAAATGTGTACATAAGTAAATGTAAACCAATAATTTATAACTTTTTTTCCACAACTTATACTCACCAAAGTGCGGTTTTGTCTCCAGCAGTACGACGCTCGGAGTTGGTAGGAAGTGAGAAACCATCGATTCCTTTTGCAAAGACAATGCCAAATGCGGGATAAACCATCCCAACAACTGAAAGAGAACATAAGTCCATCGGTAACGCCGCAATCGAATACCTACTTACATATCGCAAATACAGCCCCAATAGAATATTGTTGCCACGGAGGCCGAACAAAGTACACCATACGTTTGATTAGATATAGCATGGAGCGCTCGCTCTCTGACTGAGTCGTCTTATTATTCAAGGCAACCTGACTAGAGAATGAAGTTTGAGTATTCTTCCTCTGAAGAGGTACTACTTCCTTGGGGGACATCTCCGGCTCTAAGGTTTCTTCGAACTGAACACCAAAGTTTGGTCCATCACGCAGTTTCTGTGCTTCTACGAGCTTCGCGTAAGAGCCGTCTGCCAGTATAAGCTCGTCATGGGTACCAGATTCGAGTACAGCGCCATCTCCCATCACGTGGATAACGTCCGCATCCTTCACCGTAGAAAGACGGTGGGCGATGGTGATAGTAGTGCGGCCTATAATATATACATTGAAATTTTTCAAATAGAAGAAGGAAGGACATGTACCTTTGGAAGCCTTATCCAAAGCCTCCTGGACGATTCCTTCAGACTGAGTGTCAAGCGCACTTGTTGCTTCGTCAAGAAGCAAGATTCGAGGGTCCGAAACAATGGCACGTGCTATGGCAACACGCTGCTTTTGACCACCTGAAAGTAAAAGTCCTCGTTCGCCTACCAGCGTATCGTATCCCTGTGGTAGCTGGCAGATGAATCCGTGAGCGTTTGCCTTTATGCATGCTTCCCTGATCAAAACATCCTTTTCTTCATCTGGTGCTTGTTCGTAACTGGTCCCGAGAAGCCCGAACGCAATGTTGGCTTTGACCGTCATCCCGAATAGAACGGGCTCTTGGGAGACGTATCCTATCTGCGAGCGAAGCCATTTAACATTGAGGGTCTTGATATCATGATCGTCCAGCTTCACGCATCCAGATGTTGGATCGTAGAACCGTTCGATAAGAGAAACGATGGTGGATTTCCCGGACCCAGAGGCGCCAACAAGAGCAGTGGTTTTCCCAGAGCAGAATGTCAAGGAAAGTCCTTTCACGATTTCGACTGTTGGGCGAGATGGATAGTTGAAGCCAACGTCCTCAAAGACGATTTCCCCATCGGTAGTTGCCGGTTTCAGGCCCCCGGGATCGGCCGAGTCTATGTCAGGGACTCGATCGATGGTTTCGAACAGTTTGGCGGCAGCGCTGCGCGCTGTCAGGACGGCTAATGTTCACGTTCAATTAAAAATAATATAATAATAATAAATTCACGTGGTTGCTCACCCTGTAGCTCTGGTGGCATAAAACCTAGAGAAAAGGATCCCACAAAAATTGACATAAATACATTCAAAATTTCGCCCGCATTTCCTAAAAGGCACATCAGAGAGTGTATTTGAACCTGCTGAACACCAGTTTATTATATGATTAACGTACCATGCCCACGATTGATGAGCGTTGTACCGAAACTGAACGCTGTTTTCAGACATTTCATTAGTCGGTAGTTCTAAATTGGCATAATAGAAAGTATAAACACTTACCTAGTCCGTAGGCCGAGTAAAGAATGAAAAAGAAAACACCAACACCAGCTCCATTCCACATTGCAGACTTGAGTTCAGCCCTCTCAGACTGGGACATGTGAGCGTTGTATTGCTCGGAGTGAATCTTTTGGGTTCCGAAGGCTTGGGCAGTACGAACAGTGGATATGACTTCCTCCGAGAGGGTACCACCTTCTGCGACGTGTTTCAACGACATTCTTCATCGATTTCATTAGTGTTAGTCTATGTATAAAGCAGAAAATAAATTACTCACTGCTTGTAGCTCACAACCACCTTGTTTAATATTGCTCCTGTAAGAGCCATTCCTGGAAGTATGGAAGTCATAGCTAGAGCGAGACGCCAGGAGCGAACATAGGCAATGATGTACCCGCCAAAGAACCCACCCAGGCAGTAGACTACAGTGGCAAACTTCTCGGAGATTCCTTGTTGCACAAGATCTATACGCCACAGAAACCATCCTTTAATTCAAGTTTCTGTTTCCTGAATGAAAGGCGACCTACGAGTGTCCGTTTGTATCCTAGTAGCTACCTCTCCTGGTCCAATATTGTCAAAATATGCAATGTCTTGACGGAGGACAGCCTGGAGGTATTTCTCTCGTATTCTCTTAGCGTTAGCCTCCCCGTTATACACCCAAATGTACATGTAAATGAATGTGCAGACGAAGACACCCACTCCTACAGAATTAACGATGCGTCAGGAAGGGACTAATTATGACTGAATAATCATATTACTTACCGATGTAGACCAGATAGCTTGCATTCTTAGCTGATGCGTGACGGAATGTAGCAGAAGCACCAGGTATCTCTTCTTGAGCTGCGATATCACCACCTTGAGCTCGGCGCACGACCGAAGTGAAGTTGATAAAGTCCTGAGTGAGGCTTCCGAAGAGGAGTGTCATTAAAGGCTATATCCATGACAGTGTTAGGCGAGGCATACATGCGCGAGTAAGTTGAAGAACATTCACCTGTGTTGCACCAGCCACTGCTGCTGCTACGAGACCGACAAAATCGAGGAACAACTCTAATTTAGTAGAGTACCTACATTATGTTTTTATGATCAGTTTTTGCTTGAAGCCTACTCGGAAATTATACCTTACCTGAAGAGTTGCGTGAAAGAAACACTGGTTGGCTCTGTTGAAGCCACATTCTGACCCTTGTCGTTGCTGCCATGTGCTTGGGGGCTCTGGTTCTTTTCTTCGTTCATGATCGAAAGGGGTGACAATGGGATGCGACCCCAATTATGGTGGCACTGTCCAGGCGGCAATAGGCAAAAAATGATTATGCGAGTCTTAGCAAAGAGAGAAGTAGCAACCTTGACAGGGTGTGGATTATGTTCGATGATAAGGCTTTTATACCATCGATGTTTATACACGTAGGATCTGATTGAAGTGACGAGAGGATCGCTCGTCGATTTGTTCTCGCTTGGCATGAAGTCCGTCACACCCATAAACATCTGCTTAACAGTAAACATTACATACATTTCCTCCGATTTCTTCCATACCCACCTGCATAGACTCCAACCACTAACTTGGAAGCGGCTACCGCGTGCGTGTAACGCCCGGCTAAGCCGGCCGCAGTACAGCGCAGCTATCGCTCGGCAAAGATTATCAGATAACACGTCAGACGGAGATTTATTGATATAGGGTTCGCTGTCATTCTCACCTCTTGTTTCGTCATGTTCAGTCTGCCGGCTGTCGTCGTAACGTTGAGGAGCTCGGAAGTGCTTAATATAAACGAGCTCACAAGTATGGTAAACCAACATGATCGATCATTTCCCCACTGGAGCCAAATGTTGAATCCTGCTATGATATGGATCCTCCTGTGAATGAGAAAATACCGAGGAGTTTTGCAGTCGTCAAGAATACGCCCATAAGCGCCAACGTTATTAACTTAAATAAAGTGTGCACTAAAATACGAAGGTGAATTCTTTCTTGCCATTTTTATGCGGAAGGATGAGTCCACCCATCTGCATAAAAAACACGAAAAAAGAGCACAGCTGGTCTTCTTTGGGCTCGATACAAGTCTAGTCTTGTCCTTGTCGCGCCCCCTAAACCGTGTTAGAAAATGTTTACATAATTTCGGACTGGAAATCAAGTCGCGTCGAATTGACGCGACGGTGAGCACGGGATTTCAATTTTTCTGGATTGCTTCATTCTTATGGCCTCTATTATTCCTTAATGTCGCAATCTATGCTAGAAAGACATTTGAGGATATATATCTTCACAAAACGTAAAAAATTGCCCTTGGTAATTGCTGGAAGACCAGCAACGTCACGCTCACGTGCGTGGGCAATTATGTGACGTTTAAACTTAACTGGTTGCACGAGTACCACCACCATTAATATTCACCGCCATCCCCCACCACCCTGCGCTTACGCCTTCGCGACGACAACACA
>Ga0247779_1001480_pt1 | contig 11280 bp, 10 predicted proteins | sample UWRJL221509R5_FD_179925 | JGI IMG/M metagenome (GOLD analysis project Ga0247779, IMG submission 179925) | Plant litter microbial communities from Arlington Agricultural Research Station in Wisconsin, United States - UWRJ-L221-509R-5 | ecosystem: Environmental > Terrestrial > Plant litter >...
GCTAAACTAGCAATCTTTCCCCAACCTTTCAGCCTCAAGTCAGCACTAACAATGCCACCAATACGTGTTCCCAGCATTTCTTTCTTGTTATTCAATAATACGGCAGCGTTGTCGTCAAAGCGGATGTAACTTCCATCAGGTCTTCGCACTGGTTTTCGTGTCCGTACAATTACGGCGCGTCGCACGTCTCCTCGACGAACTTTGACAGCATTCACAGATGCTTGAGCAGCAGCAGAGATAGGGCGTGCACGTTGGACTACGACCACAATTTCATCCCCAACTGAACCCCAGCCATTGTTGACCTTGTTCTTCAAGATATTGACGCACTCAACAACGAGGGCGCCTGAGTTATCTATACACTGAGAAAAAAGGTCAGCAAGTTTTTGACAGAGTTCTGAGCTTCTGCGTACATTAAGAGTGGATTTGAGGCCAATCATAGCTTTGAAGACGACGTCGACGATGACAAAAATGGCTTCAAAGCTGGGGAGAACAACCAGCTCAACATTTTCTAATTCTTTCACACGGACAAATGGGGAAATTTCCCATGGAGCCGTTAATCAGGTCAATAAACTGGCCTATACTCCACCTGAAATTTAAACTCCCTCTCGTTCTTACCACCACCACATTACCAAAGGACCACCTTAGAAAGAGAGAAATATGGTCTTATCGCGTCGAGGAAGTGGAAGCGTTACCCTACCAACGGGTCAGACCCTTGCCATCCACACCAGAACTCAGGATGAAGACTCCCTACCTCACGCTACCAAAAAGTGCGTCTCGTTGATGATTATAGGAGATATCGAGATCGACGTCTTTGATTTCTGTCTACCTTGACAGGACTATGGCTGATCACCTCCGGAAATATGAGAGTCTGTAAGTGAAGGGATAATTGGCTCCGAACCGTCTCATTAGGGGCTAATCACTTGTTTTCGCCAATTAGATTTACGCTGACTCCTCAGAGAATGCGGATGATCGTAGAGGCATTCAAGGAGAGCTTGGAGACTGGCTTGGAAGAGCCGGGGCAAACTGTAGTACGTATTGAACTTTGTTTGAATTATTTAGCCCGTCCCTGCTTTCACTTCCTCAACGTCAAAGTTGGAACGTGGTCATATCCATGGCCTGGATCTCGAACCATTCCATTTGGATATCTCTCACCTATTACACAGACTTATACACTAAATAATATATGTTCAGCCCATGATTCCCACTTTTGTCTTCGGTTGGCCAACAGGTGAAGAGAAGGGTGATTACCTTGCAGTCGATCTTGGTGAGGATCCCTTACATTTGCATTATGGTTATACTCATTGTCGTCTGTAGGTGGTACAAATCTCCGTGTTTGTCTTGTGACTGTTCAAGGAGATGGGAAGTTCGAAATTACTCAATCAAAGTATCGACTTACCGAAGAGCAAAAGCAAGAAGACGGCCAGCAGCTATTCGATTTCTGCGCAGAATGCCTGAAGATTTTCATAGAAACAAGTCTTCCGGATAAAGGCGGCAATGTTGACGTACAAGATGGCCAAAAAATTCCTTTGGGGTTTACTGTGAGTATCAGGAGTAATTCAGCTGAACCATAATTGTCTGATTTTTGGTTGTTTTCAACAGTTTTCTTACCCTTGTACGTAAGTATCACATTTATATTATATCTCTTTTCTATTTCAAAAGATGTTTATCTGGATCCCGTGCAAGGCAAGATCGGATTGATCACGGTGTTCTTATCCGCTGGACTAAAGGTTTCGGAGCTGGGAACACAGAAGGGGAGGACGTTGCTGCAATGTTCCGTAAATCTCTGGAGAAATATGTAAGTTACTTTAATCAAATCATTTTCCGGCTGCCTTAATCTACAATTCTCAAACAGCAACTTCCGGTTGAACTAACCGCTCTCATCAACGATACGACTGGGACTCTGATTGCGTCCCATTACGTTAATACGAGGACCAAAATTGCCTGTATTTTTGGGACAGGATGTAATGCCGCATATATGGAACATGTCAAAGATATCCCAAAAATGAAGCACTTGAATATCGACGACAGTGCAGACATGGCCATCAACTGTGAATGGGTACGTCACTGACGTCCAACTTCCGAAGGGTTTCTCACAATATTCCAGGGCGCCTTCGACTCCTTGATGCATGAGCATCTACCAAGGACAAAGTACGATATTATGGTGGACGAGACCTCAAATAAACCTGGAGAGCAAGCCTTCGAGGTGTGCTTGTTTTAAAAATCATCATTAACAAGGCGGTATTTAACGTCAAACTCTAGAAACTCATTTCTGGGAAATATCTTGGAGAAATTCTGCGCCTTGTCATATGTGAACTAATTGACGAGGGTGTACTTTTCCTTGGGCAAAATACTTACAAGCTGGAAAATCCATACGTTTTCGATACCGCATTCCTATCGTTAATGGAGAGGCGCGTACTATTTATCTATACGTATTTGTAAATTACCGACCTTGAGACACAGCGACCCGACAGACGAACTTCTTATGATAATCGGAATCTTTTCTCACTTTTTTGCTGTTGAGACTACACTCGCCGAACGACAATTCTTCAGGGCTCTTGCTAAATTGATCGGCCGTCGAGCTGCTAGGCTTAGTGCGTGCGGCATTGCTGCTATTGTAGGCAAGATGGGATACCTTGATGAAGGTTGTTCAGTCGGAGCGGATGGCTCGCTGTACAATGTTAGTATCTTTCGTCATTTTAATGTTCTTCCCGTCTTATTTTTCCATGCACCAGAAATACCCAGGATTTGCTGATCGGATACATGAAGGCCTTGTTGATATTTTCGGCGAGAGAGGAAGGTAAAATGCAATCCATTAAAAATAGAGGAGGTATATTCTAACTGAAGGCGCATTCGCTCAGAAATATTATCACCCACCACGCTGAGGATGGAAGCGGGGTTGGAAGTGCGATTATCGCTGCCATGACGAAGAGAAGAAAGGACGCGGGATTATATGTTGACCTATAGATAACTTTGAGTCCCATGTTTTTGACTCGTGCTTGGGACCCTCATAAACCTCCTTGTAGAAGCTCCACTAGAAAGGCCTTTCCGTAAACAAGTACGAGATCGTGGACCTTTCTTGCTCCATGTAGTCTGTAACATCATCTGTAACTGTAGAATATTAAGAATGCTCCGTTTTTGTTATGTATATCAGTCTCTTTATGGTGGTGCTCGAATCAATGGACAAGTCCTCCATTGATTTAGCACACAAATGCTATAAAGCAGATGACGCAGTAAGAGTAACACTGAATACCAGCTGGGATGGCCGAGTCGTTAAGGCGAGTGATTTGAACGGACACTGTCATCCAATATTATCACTTGGTGTTTCACCGCGTAGGTTCAAATCCTGCTCCCAGCGAATCTTTTATCATTTTTTGCCTGAATATTTGGAGTAGATCGATGCAAACCGCTACGCGCCCACTTGCATTCGAATATATTGTCACATCTGACTTTCCCCCCGAGCTTTGACATTAGCACCCCGGTTACCTGAAAACAAAAACAAAAGGTCACTGAAAACTTGAAATTCAATTCGGGTCTTTTTCAGGTGACCAAAAAGCATCAGCTCACTCAGGCGTTTACTCGCATGCGTTTACAAGAAAGGAAAAAATTATTGAAAATAAGCAGGTCTCCCACGTTAAAGAAAGGCTGTGATTTTTTCCCAGACCCCTCATCATGGGTCAATGTTTTAAAGCGAGCTGACGCGGTCTAAATGCACTGATTCCACCACTTTTGTTATTCTGACGTCTGCTGTATACAAAGTGAGTTCAAGTTTTTGTTCGTTGATACATATCATGCATTGATTGGATAGCTTGTCCTTAAGTATTCTTCCTTTCCCACCATGGAGCCAGACAAGAGCATGGATATTCCTTTGGATGGAAGCACAAAAATACAGGCACATCCTCCCCGAGTAGCCTTTATATCAGGTCCGATCGATATGCCAGAGGGTTATTTTCAAAAATACTACGAACCTTTGCTCGACCGCGCCATCGAGGCGGAGGACGATTTCGTTGTGGGTCCGGCCCCTGGGGTGGATGCTCTAGCATTGCAATATCTCCTTGACAAAGGCGTACACCCATCAAGAATAACGGTTTATCTTGCCGAATTTCAAGGGAAATTTGATAATTCCAGGAAATGGTTCGAGAGACTTGGAGGAAACGTCTTGATTGAGGGTTTGACGACACGGATGAGAGACGCCGCGATGACGCGCGACTCTAACTACGATATCCTACGATATATGTCGGTCAAGGAGCAGATGGAGTTTTTCGGAGCAAGATATTATCCTCGCATAAGTAATACAGAAATGAACGAACGAAGGAGGAATGGACTTTCAATATAAGGCCATTCGGATTCATCATCTTATATACGGTCACCGGGGCTTGAAACTACTAGTATTGAACATAGTAGAAGATTTTAAATTTCCCGCACACGAGATTATGGATGGACCAAAATTTTCACTGAGATTAAGACAGCTTAAAGGGGGAAAACAAAGTTAAGGTAGATAACGTCTCACCTTGAGAATCTTTGTCATTCAATAATGCCATGATCCCATCTTTGACCACATCTTCAAGGCCTATCTTCCTCGTGATCATCTCTTCGAGACCAGGTATTTTACCTGCTGCGACAGCTTCTATCAATTCTGGATGTACTCCTGTATATCCCATTACTCCTATTGCCATTAATGTCAGTGCTTTATAACTCGCGAAAAAAACCGCACAAAAGTTTGGGGGAAAATTAGTCACCAGTGAGGTTTATTTCGCGTCCTGTGAGCAAGTTCATACTTATCGTTATTGGATCCTTTTCCCAGATGGCCACATTCACCAACGTTCCTCGAGGGCGCACGCTTAGCAAAGCCGCATCGAGGCCAGCTTGAATTCCAGCTGCATCGAAAGCCACATCTACACCGATCCCATTGGTCGCCTGCATCACGGCGCTTGGCACTGTTGATGGCGATGGCGACCTAGTAGAAAGATGTTCGAGAGGATTGAGTACAATAGTTGCACCGTGTTTTGAGGCAAGTGAACGTCGACCTGATGCGGGCTCCGAGACAATCACAGTAGAGGATTTGTCGATCGACCTCAAAACTTTGAGAATGAATAATCCAATCTAGGGTCCATGGGTCCAACATTAGACAAGCACCCTCAAGTAGAAATATGACGTGAACTGAAACATACAGGACCACCACCAACAATTAGCGCAGTTTGGCCTTGCTTATAGCCTGACTTTTTGACAGAGTAATAAGCGACAGCTAATGGCTCAATCATCGCGCCAACTTCAACTACGCAGACTCAGTAATTAGTTGTACTCCAAAGATGACAACGGAAAGGGTGACTGACGAGAAACTGTGTCCGGCAATATATGGACGTATCGTGTATCTACAGCGACGTACTCGGCAAGCCCTCCCCCCCATCCTCCGATACCCTACCACCTCATATTAGCATACCTCTCGATGACAGAAGAGACAAACAAAACGAACAATGAAAGTTGCCGAATGGCATAGATTAGTGGTGCCTGCCATGCAAAAAGTGCAAGAGTTCTTGAGGCAGGAAATAAGAGGCTCACTAAAATGCACTCTCGTCAACTAGTGTGAATGAAAGAGAGCGTTCTTACTAACATAGCAACATTCTGCCCTAATTTCCAAAGCTCTGCATCTACCCCTTCGCCCAAACCGACAATAGTTCCAGAAAACCTAGGTTGCTCAACAACGTTGCAAATTACGATAGAACTTGTAAGACGTACTCGTGGCCAAGAGTCACAGGTGCTGTCTCCCCGGTTACAGCATCAACGATCTCTGGGGTAGCGTATTTCGGTACTTTCGTCAAATAGGCATGTAGGTCACTTCCGCATACTGATGGGGCATTAAAATGGGAAGTAAATGGGGTAAAAACATCAAAAACCTACTCCCATTCCTAAGAGGAATAACATCATAGGATTATAATTTTCTTCTGACATGTAGAGTTGCGAGATGCACGTACCAAGCAATCTGAAGTAAAAAATTGTCTGTGAGAAATGGCTTGTGCATTCATGATCAAAATATACAAATACCTTAACCTTGAGTTGACCAACTTTCGGTTCCGGTTCCAGGATTTCTTCAACTTTGACATGACCGGGTCCGTAAAATCTCGCTGCTCTCATGCTGAAAGTCAGTTGAAGCAACAGGTAAAAAGACGAGGTTGTGCACAAGAAAGTAGCGTGTGATAAATTTTTGAGTGGCAATTTATACCTAAGAGAGAGGTCATATGTTGTGAGAGACTTCATGAGAATACAGATGAATAGATCAGGTGAGTTGCATGAGAGAGATAGAATCGCTTAAAATATAAAGAACATCATTTATCATCCAAACCTCTTCATGGATGTGTGATGATCATGGGATATGCAAGAAGAGATGAAAATGTCGTCTGAGTGAGGAAAGATTTGCGCAGTGAGAATTCAAAAAAAATGTGGCGAATTCGGGACTCGGCGAGCTCTTGCTTATTTGACCCGAAGTTGAACTACAATTACAGGCGGAACAGAATGGAATATATGTCAAAATTGGATGCATACCATTAGTCTATTGGTCATCGGGATCATGGACTACAACATCAAGCACAGACCTAACAAATGGTGAAAAAGAGAATGAGCTTCGTCAAGTAATAAAAGAAGGCTATGAAAAGGTTTACCGTAAATTTGTCGAAAATCCCGATTCTATATCCGTCAGAGTAAGAGTGTCAATTGAATGCACGCCTGGTGAAACCGCTAGAAAATCCATTCTAACGGACTGACACGCGGACGGTCGTAAAGGCCTTATTAGAAAACATGTGTGTCAGCGGAGAAAGAATAAAAGCCAAAAAAAACACATACCCTATTCTGATGCGACTATCCAGAGGTAATACACCAGGATAGCCCATCTGCTTTGCAGCATCGCTACCGCCATCATACACGCCGGCCTCTACACTACCACGCTTCCTTCTTCGTCTCTCTGGGCATGTGACCTCAAATCGTCTAGGCCAAAGGCTCTGGTTGAATACGAAGATGTCTAGTGTGAAAACGTCCAGAGGGTATATCTTGCCAGGACCTAGGGAGACTTCAACACCATCATCCCTTTCATGAGGAGTTGGCATGAGTCCAATAGAGACAACAATGCTTTCGCCAGTTGCACCAGCACCCTGAAGCTTCGACAGCATTTTCTGCTCACCAAACGCCCCCGAAACAAGCGGCAGAGGGGTCTGAGGTACTTGGGACGCCGAGGCAAAGTCTGCAGCAACTCCCCGTTCGCGTCGAATTTCTATACTCATTCCAACATTCCCATGAGCAGAAGAGGTAACAGGGCCTTGAGAGACGGGAGTAGGAGGTAGGGCTGACTTCGAAGGAAATGCAGGGTAAGCGGGTGTGATAGGCGTATCTAACCCATTACCGTGGGGGATGTTTAAATTAGCCCCAGTATGCCCATCTTCAGGCTCCAAGCCAAGTGGTAATGGAGGTGGTATTTGTCCTGGTGTTACTGTCATTGGAGGAGGAGGAGGAGCACTATAGGTCGTCGGTGAGCGAAGATACTGTACTGTATTTCCTAGGCCAGAAGCTATGCCTAATTGTGCTGAATATCTACTGGAGCCAGAGTTCAGAGGTGATAGTTCACGTCCCGCGTCGGATGGTTTCAGGAAAGACTTGCTTGGAGTATGAGCCTTGAGAGTGCGTCCAGCAAAATTGGTTCCTGGCATCAATGTGAAACGACGACTACCAGCTGTCGCAGAGTATTGAGGGGTATAATTTGCGGACAGCATATTAGGTGTGCCTGTGTTTCCGCTGTACATAGCATAAGCGGGGAATGGTGAAGGAGGTTCCGGCATGATATTCGGATATCCAGCAGAAGGATCATTTGGCTCATATGATTCCAAAGGTTGTCCTTGTTGCGCTGTCAAGTCCAAGACACAGTTCCAACGAGAAGAAAATGTTCGTGTAGGATAGCTCAACGAGTCAAATTTTGGGATTAAGGCCCTTGTTGAAGATGGTGGGAAATATGGTTTTCCAAACACATTGATGGTAACGGCACGCTGGAGCTCGGGTGAGATCCCTGTATCGTTTGGGCCACGAGCAAAAGAAAATCCATCGATCTCTTCTGGAGAGCGCATGAACGTAACGGCGTACAATAAATTATACTGCGCAAGCGGACCAATCCTCAGGGGGAAAGTGTTCTTGGCCGCATCTGAACTGAATCCACCTTCTCCCCATCCTATGAGCGTAGCCTTCGCACCTTCTCCTCCAATGCTAACATCAACTTTTTCAACCAAAAAACCCGCCGTCATTCCGAGATCCCCTGCATTTTCGACTTCCACGCATAAAACAACGGTACGTTCTTCGCTGCCAGCCTCTCTCCGCTCTCGCTCTTTCTCCTCTTCGTCAAGACCGTCGATGGTACCCTCTGTTTCGGGCAAAAGAACGTATGGTACGAAGACCGTCCGCATTCGTACACGGAAGCCAGATGCCGTTTGAAGAGTCTTGCGAAATGACTTGCGCAGAGTTGGATGCGCTTTCCGTATAGCCGTCATTGGGGATGGGGATGGTTGAATCGGCGTATCTACGAGAACTGGAGGAAGAGAAAATAGCTTTTGACGGGATACAGTCCCCAGACGAATAGATGGCAAGTTTAACTCTGCTGGCCCAAGTTTTGCAAACGTCGGACCTTAACAATCATCGTAAGCCAATATATATATCGTCAGAAAGTAGAACTACACACCTGCCATTAACCCCTCCAGAAGATTTACCTCTTCAAGTCCATCGAGGAAATTTGATTCGTTTTCTTCGCCTCTCGAGCTAGAAAACGCATCTCGAGGAGAATCAGACCCATCCTTCCCAATCGACGCAAAAAATCGTGTCAAAGGATGCCGGGGGTGAGTTGGTATTGGTTTTTCCCGTAAAGTGGCCGATACCGTCAAACAGAGCAGAGGATTGCTAAAAGTCAGCCTTAAAAACGCTGTGAAGAGATTTTAATGACGATTTTTCAATACTTATTTTTATAAACATACAAACTGTAATGGCCATACGATAGATAGCGACCCAACTTTTGTCTTTCTCTGACCATAATAGTGCAAAATCTTCTGGCGAATCATCCGCTGTACTGCTTCCCCATATATTAGCGACTAAAATTGTCCCTTCTGCTGTGGTATACTTGCGATCTTGATCGGCGGTGGAAGGCATAGGGTTGGGAGTACTAGGGGGAAGAATGGATGGATGTGGATTTAGTCGACCTGTAGGTCTTCCGAGGGCGCCTGTCCTTGGAGTCTGTAAAAGTCTGGATGTGCGTGGGGTGTCAACCGCGGAAGGAATTGGCGATATGTACGTTGCCTCCAAAGAAACTTGAATATGTGATAAGAGATCCAAGAGAATCTCTGGAGGATTACTTGGGTCTGCTGCAGGTTCACCCGCTGGATTCTTGATTCGAAGGACCAGCAGCGACTGTAACTGTTCATCTGGTATTGATAAATAGGCCGGAATATGGTACGAAATACAGGGGCTCACCAAAGAAAGCCTGCCTTCGTTCTATCGAGTTGGTATGGGCCTTTTCTAACCATGTATCAGCCGATGTTTCTGGAGGAAATTGAAGAGATGTATCGGGTATCAAAAGATTGAGGACGGAAGTGGAAAAAACTTGGTCAAGAGACAGCGCCATCTTGGAAAATATGAATGTGTTAAAAAATGAACATATAATAAGATGAGTTCAGGATATAAGTCCAAGTTAGGCGCGCATGATAAATACATTACTCGAGATTTCTGTTTGTGCGTCACATCAGGATGCGTGACGAGTCACTTCCTTAGAAGTCAAAGTCACCCGCCCTTCTCGTGATCCAATCGCGTGACGCGCTCTGAGATCTGAGTCTTGGCTCCATGCAGCATGCTCGGAGTGGGAAGTCGGAGCGGTGCGCCTTCTCCTTCACAACATTTATATAAAAAAATAGAATTGGTTCTAAGCTGTTTACGGCAAAAAAAGCAGTGAAGCTCTGCGTTTATAATTCGTTCACTGCAAAATATTGCCATAGTATTAAATGTACACTAAAATACGTAGATATTCGGTAGACAATCTTGGAATAAATTAATGAAGGAAGCGAGCATATGTATACACTTTACTGTATCACTATCAGTACATTAATCGGCCCATTCCGACCAGGGTGCAACCGCTTTAGTATCGTTGGGGCGGGAATATTTATCTTCCTTCTTCCGGACAGGCTCGAGCTTGACCCCTACCACGGAATTATCGAGTGTACGACTTTCTTCATCGCGCGAGGAATCACTTTGCGACTTTGGCTTGAGCTTCGAGTCGTTACTGCTCCACTTCGGCGGATTACTGGGATGAGATACCGTGCTTCCCTGGGTACCTCTGAGATTTAGCACCAACCGACAGGATAAAACAATTTCGAAGATCAGTGTGGGCCTTGGGGAGTAATTTATCAGATTAAGAATGCGTGACAAAAATCGGCATAAATTACGTTAGGTTGATTGCTCTTAGGGCTTTCGGGACAGTTAGAAAGATAATGACGTTGGTCGCATTCATACTGAAGATGGCAAAGAAGTATAGGAGCCCATCCCGCCAAATAACATCGAATAGAGGAACATTAAGTTGTTCTTTCCAAAATTTGTATGCTTTCCAAGCAGTCAATCTGCCATAATGATGATTATAAGTTATGTTTCAATCCAGAGTTCTTGAATTTTACTGACAGAAATGTTAAGGAGTCGTAAAACAAGGGAATAGTCTAAAATTGGCACAGAAAATCAGAAAGAGGACGCAATGTCTCAATCCCCTGTAATTGGTGCTTACCCAGAATGCGATCAACCATCCGAAGGGGCCCATGACGGCACCACAAGGTGGTCGAGAACCGGGTGGTCCAGGGATAGGAGGAGGCGGGGAAGTGGTACTTATTGATATACCCCCGATTACAATTTCGACGAGCAAAGTAAAGCTGAGGACGAAACCTATGATCTTGTTTTGCGAAAATATCTGTATAGACTGTGAGAAAACGACAACAGGGCTCAGTAAAAAACATACCGCATATACTCGACTTCCTAAAATCATCTGAGATAAGACTGTCGATAACAGCGCTCCTACTGGCTCAAAAAAGAAGACGTCTTTTGAAAGATTGTCAAACAAATTCAAAATTCGGACAAAAAGAGTACTAACGTTTGCAGTCTGCAGGGCTCCAAGAATCTGCGACCAAGGTCACGACGAAGCAGAGCCTGGAAATAATCACCTCCTTGTTTTAATCGGTCATCATATCTAAAGCATTGTACTTACTGCAAGAGACCAAAGTATCGGTT
>Ga0247779_1001481_pt1 | contig 11278 bp, 11 predicted proteins | sample UWRJL221509R5_FD_179925 | JGI IMG/M metagenome (GOLD analysis project Ga0247779, IMG submission 179925) | Plant litter microbial communities from Arlington Agricultural Research Station in Wisconsin, United States - UWRJ-L221-509R-5 | ecosystem: Environmental > Terrestrial > Plant litter >...
GCTCGCGAGCAACTCGAGGTAGATGGGAAGCTGCGCCATGATGTCGCCCATCGAGGACGAGCCCGCGCCAGAGCCAAGGATCCGGATGCGGCGACTGCGCAGCAGTGAGGCGGGCACCGCGGCATCCGGCCCGGCCGACGCTCCGATCTCGACGTAGGCGACGTCTGCCTCGTCCTCCGAAAGGCCGTGCCTGCCGAGCGCGGCGAAAACCGCCTCTGCGGGCTGGCCCCAGACGTAGTCGAGCACGATGGACGGCGCGCGGCCGTCGAGCACCTCGGTAATCGCGGCTGCGTCAGCGAGGCGATCGCCCGAGAGCTGCACGGTAGCTGTCGCGCCGACGGCTGATGCGCGCGCGAGCCCGTCCGCATCACGACCAACGGCGACCACATGCGTCGCTCCGAGTTGCAGCGCGTTCTGCACGGCGAGGTATCCGGCGACGCCCGTCGCGCCGAGGATCAGCACCGTTCCGAGGTCGCCGACCTCCGCGGCGCGGGACTTCAGCGGCATCCACGACGAGAGTCCTGAGTTCATGCCACCGGCGACCTTCACCGGGTCGGCGCCCGCCGGCAACTCGAGGCGGAACCCCGCGGGCACCGCCATCCGTTCGGCCAGGGTTCCGTACGGTGCCTCAACGTAGCCGGTGTAGATAAGCGCTCCATCGGCGGCCCGTGCCACCGCATCGACTCCGGGCACCAGCGGGTAGCCGCCGTCGCTGCCGTAGTGGGTGCCGTTCGCGAGGGAGCGGACGATCGGGTGGATGCCCGCAGCGACGAGCTCGACCAGCTGCCGCCCCTGTCCGACGACCGGCTCCGCGAATTCGCCGAACTCGACTCCGCTCTGCGCAGAGGTCTTGATTGCTGCCTTCATGGGATCTCCTTAACAACGTTAAATTGGGTGCGGTGACCAGTGTCCCTTAACGGCGTTAAGCTGTCAACATGACCCCACCAGCACTCAGCAAGGAGCGCATTGTCGCGGCCGCGCTCGCTGTGCTCGATGAGGGCGGCCTCGACGGGCTGACCCTCCGCGCGGTCGCCACTCGACTGGGTGTCCAGGCGCCGGCGCTCTACTGGCACGTGAAAAACAAGCAGGACCTGCTCGACGAGATGGGCACATCACTCTGGCGCTCCATCTATTCCGTCATCGGTGCCCTGCCGGATGACACACCATGGAACGAGGGGATGGCCGCGTTCGCGACGGAGCTGCGCCGCACCCTGCTCGCCCACCGCGACGGCGCGAAGGTGTTCAGCGGCACCTATCTCACCGACGCGTCGATCCTGCAACAGCAGGAGGAGCCCCTCGCGCGGATGATCGCGGAGGGCTTCACCCTGACCGACGCGCTACGCATCTCGGCGCTGGTCTACAACTTCACCGTCGGGTTCTGCATCGAGGAGCAGGCCGTCCGCCAGTCCGATGACGATCGGTACACGCCGGAGACCCGGTCCGGGAGGTTCAGCGACGCGGAGAATCCGTTGGTCGTCGCATCCGGCGCAGAGATGTTCGGAGACCAGGATGCGCGATTCCAGGCGATGCTCGACATCCTGCTGGATGCCGGCGCGCGCCTCCAGTCCCGAAAGTGAGTGCCCGTCCGCGCTGGGCGGACCAGCGGCCGAGCTAGCTCGTGCGCGCGCGGTGAGCGCGCACCTTGGCGCGATTGCCGCAGCGTTGCATAGAGCACCAGCGACGGTTGTTCGAGCGCGACTCGTCGAAGAAGACCAGGTGGCAGTCATCCGCGGCGCACTCGCGGATTCGCTCGGCGTTCTCCGCACCGAACACCTCGATCGCCTCCCGCGCCATTGCCGAGAGCGTCTGGCCGACCCTGGCCCGTGAGCGTCCGGCCTGGCGGGATCCACCGGGGAGAGCGGGCGGGATGTCTGGAGTCGCCGCGTAGAGGTTCAGGATGTCGACATCCGACGCACCGGGCGCGCGCCCGGCAGCTATTGCGGTCGCCAGGTTCGCGACCGACTGCTGCAGCGCGCGGGCGTCGACGAGGTCGCGCTCGGTCGGCTCGGTGTCCACTCCGGGGAAGCGTTCGACGAGCCAGGCGCCAAGCCGGGCGGGAGTCGTGAGGGCCTCCGGACCGTCGCCGAAGCCGCCCGCGTACGCGAAGTCGAGTGCGGCCGAACCAGAGTCGAACCACCAGCGCTGCCCCGCGCCATCCGCGGCGCGCGTCACGTCCGCGGAGTCTTCCGCGGCTGATCCCCCGGTCACAGCGGCATCCAACACGGCAGCATCGGCGAACCACTGCCCGGTCGGTATCGTTTGTCGCACGTAACCATTATTGTCGGTTACATGGCACTCGACGAGAACGACACCACCGGCCGCACCAGGGACGCCGGCTGGGAGGTCGGCGTTCGACGAACGGTCGCCGCTCCGATCGAGGATGTCTGGGACTTCCTGCTCGGCGACGGGCTCGCAATCTGGCTCGGTGAAACGGATGTCCGGTTCGAGAAGGGCTCGGAGTACGAGACCACGGATGGCGTGGTCGGGCACATCCGCAGCTACACCCCGGTACAGAAGATGCGCCTGTCCTGGAAGCCGACGGAGTGGAACCACGACTCGATCCTCCAGGTGAGCGTCAAGGAGGCGGCCGACGGCGGTACGACGATCGGCTTCCACCAGGAGCGCCTGGCCGGTCGCGATGAGCGCAAGACGATGCTCGGCCACTGGAAGACCGTGACCGCGGAGCTGGCCGCCGCCCTCGAGCGCTAGCTAGAGACGCGGAGCGGCCGCGCGGCGACCGGCCGTGCTGACGTCCCGCCGCTGCCATGCGATCGCATTGGCCGGGTCGAAGCGACGCGAGCACCGCCCGCACGCCAGGGGCCTCGTCGGCTGCTTGTACCGGTAGTGCACGTGGCCGGCCGGGCAGGTGCCGACCCAGGGGGCGAACTCGTCGGCGATCGCGCCATCGTGGGTGCGCTTGCCGTCGTAGCCGAGCGACTTCGCAATCGAGCGCCACCTTGGCCCGTGGCCGACGCGCGGCCCGGCCATGGCGTGGGCGACCTCGTGCAACAGGATCTGGTGAATCTCGTCGTCCTCGTAGCGGCCGGCCAGGTATCGCGACACCGTAATGCGGTGCCGATCGAAACTGCACAGGCCAGCGCGCGTCTTGGCGTTGTCGAATCCGAACGACCAGACGGCCGGATCGAGGTGCAGCGCGATGAGGGCCTCGGCCCAGATTCGCACCCTGTTCAGATCTGCCACGCATCGAGGTTAACCCGGGTCTACCCCCGAACGTGGTCTGCTGCACGCGCACATCCGAAACCTAGACTGGCACTCCAGCTGGGGAGGAGCTGTCGATGGGGGATCCCTTTTCGACGCGGTCGGTCGTGCGTGCGTGCCGACCCGGCCGTCGCGCGCTCGCTGCCGCGTCATCCATCCTGCTGCTCACCGGCCTCGTCTGCCTCGTTCCCGTCGCGTCCGCAAGCGCGAGCGTCCTCGACACGTCCGACCCGGCCGCCGTCGCCGCTGCGTACACATCGCAGTACGTTCCGTCGACGACAGACAGCATCGGCTGGACAGGATCGACTACCGGCTGCAAGGCGGGCTCGACGTCGAGCCAGTCCCCCGCCGTCACCCTGAGCGCCATCAACTATGTGCGATCGCTCGCGGGACTCAGCCCCGTGTCGTTCGACCCCGCCCTCTCGGCGAAGGCTCAACAGGCCGCCCTCATGATGTCGGCGAACAGTTCTCTCTCGCATGATCCGCCGTCGACGTGGAAGTGCTATACCTCCACCGGCGCAAGTGCGGCCGGCTCGTCGAACCTCGCGCTCGGCGCGGGTGGAGGCAAGGCCGTCGGGCTCTACATGTCAGACCCGGGCACGGGCAACGAGGTCGCGGGTCACCGCAGGTGGGTGCTCTACCCGCAGGCGAGCACGTTCGGCACGGGATCGACCTCGAACGCGAACGCGCTCTACGTCTTCGGCAAGACCGCGTCGGCCGGCGCCTTCGCGAATCCGGACTGGGTGCCATGGCCGACCGCCGGCTACTTCCCCGAGCCGCTCGAGCCATCCGGTCGGTGGTCGCTCAGCGCGGACGCCAGCTGGAAGTTCGACTTCAGCCACGCCACCGTGAGCGTGAAGGACGCAGACGGTAATGCCATGAAGGTCAAGGTCGAGCCCGCCGAGCAGGGCTATGGCAACGACACCCTCGTGTGGGAGGTGTCCGGTCTCGTGAAGCCCGCGGCGGGAACGGAGTCCGACTACACGGTGTCCGTCGGCGGCATGAAGAACGGATCGCAGACGGTGTCACACAGCTACACGGTGCAGCTGTTCAACCCGGATTCGCTTCCGACTCCACCGACTCCCGCGCCTCCTGCGCAGAACTCGTCGAGCATCGATCGCGTCAGCCATTCGCTGCCGTGTGCGCGCTCGGCCGTGTGCACGCGACCGGATGCCTCGGTGCGCCCAACGTCCACCATGCAGCAGGTGCCATCCAGCGGATCGGTCAGGAACACTTCCGTCGCGACGAAGGCGGCAGCCACGTCCGCTGCGAGGCCTCCCGCACGCTCGACCCTGGCAAATACCAGCTCCGGCGGCGGTGCCTCGGATGCCGCGGCCGAAACCCCGGAGCCCCTCGGCGGCTGACCGCCCGCGCCGCCCGTCCTCGCTGGCGGCCGCCGGACTTCGTCCGCGCCGCCCGTCCTCGCTGGCGCTCGGTCGCGCTGCTCGCCAGTCGCGTCGCCCGGCCTCGCAAGCTCGGTCGCGCTGCTCGCCCTCCGTCCGCTGGTCGAGTAGCGGCGGGAGCTTGCGACCCCGCGTTATCGAGACCACACGTACGTCGTGGGTGTGGTCTCGATAACGCCGGGCTCGTTCCTCGCCGCGGCTACTCGACCAGCGGAAGTAATTGTTGTTGGTTGAGCCTGTCGAAACCCGGGATGTGGTGGGGGTTTCGACACGCGCGGCCTCGCTGGCGCTCGGTCGTGCTGCTCAACCAACAACTACTAGCGCAGGGAGCAGCTCGCGAGGCACGAGCGCGCGGCGCCCCCACGGCGTGGTCGGCGCCCTAGTCCGCGGTCGGGCGCACCTGGAAGATGCTCCGCGAAGGCGGCGGGGAGGGGATCGCCGTCGCGTCGGTGACGATCGGCGCGCCCGCGATCCAGTCGACGAGTTCGCGGCCGTGCACGACCTTCGACGGATGCGGCCCACCGGCGAGCAGGCGCGGCATCCAGTCGAGCGGCAGGCCGACGCGGGAGCCGATGAGCACGACGTTGCCGAACCTCCGTCCCTTGAGGATCTGGGTCTCGGCGAGCACGGCGACATCCTCGAACACCGCGCGCACGGTCGCGGCCTGGCTGCGCGCGAACTTCAGCCCGGGGCCGTCCGCGACATTGATCGCGATCACGCCATCCGGCTTCAGCAGCGCCGCGACCTCGCGGTAGAACTCGACGCTGGTGACGTGCGACGGCGTGCGCGCGCCGCTGAAGACATCCACGATCACGAGGTCTGCCGTGCCGACGATGCCAGCGGGCAGCCTGCCGACCAGCTCGCGCGCATCCCCGTAACGGATGCGAATGGATGCGCCCTTCGGCAGGGGCAGCTCCCGGCGCACCAGGTCGACGAGATCCGTCTCGAGCTCGAGCACCTGCTGTCGCGAGCCCGGCCGCGTCGCCTCGACGTAGCGGGGGAGAGTGAGGGCCCCAGCGCCGAGGTGGATGGCCGTGAGCGGCTCGCCCGGCATGCCGAGCTGGTCGATCACATGCCCGATGCGCTGCACATACTCGAAGAACAGCTGGGTCGGGTCGTCGAGGTTGACGTGTGACTGCGGTGTGCCGTCGACGACGAGGGTGAACGCTCCGGGCACCCACCTGTCCGGTTCGATGACGGCCTGGAAGCCGCTTGTTTTCAGGATGACCGACGGGTTGGATGCCACCCCTCGATCATCCCCCACCCGGACAGAATCTCCACCCTCGCCTCCACCCGTGGGCGGTGCCCCACCCGGTCGGATGACATCAGACTTGTCTCACCACTTCAAGAAAGGCTCCACTCGTGTCCGTCTCGAACATCGCAGACATCCTCATCGCCATCGCCGTCCTCGGCTGGGTCATCTTCCGCCAGCTCACCTGGCAGGTCGTCAAGATCTCGCGCCTCTGGCGGATGCCGGTGATCCTCGGCATCGTCGGAATCGTCATGCTCGCACAGACCAAGTCGCTCGGCTCTGTCCAGCCCGTTGACCTTGCCATCCTGCTCGGCGAGATCGTGCTCTCGCTCTGCGTCGGAGCAGGGATGGGCCGGCTCGCGACCTTCCGAACCCGCTACCAGCGCCCGGAGGACGTCGACCACAAGAACGGCGAGATCCACAACCCGAACTCGATGGTGACGGAGTCCCGCACGGGTGGTCTCGGCGCGGCGCTCTGGCTCATCCTGATTGTGGTCCGCATCGGGATCGAGTTCGCTGTCGCGCACTACATTCACTCACCGCTCCTCGAGTCGACCGGCACGATCCTGCTCGTTCTCGCCGCAAACCGCCTCGCTCGCGCATTCATCGTCGGCTACCGGTTGGAGCGGATGCCCCGCGTCGCAGCATGATGGTGTCATGAGCAACGTCCAACCGCCCCCAGCGAATCTGAGCCGCGCGCTCAGTTCGGCGGGGGCGGTCATCGTTGCGTTCGAGCTCACCCGCCGCGTGGTGATCGGCGAACTGCCCCTCTTCGTCTACGTGGTTTCCGCGATCTCCGTGCTGTTCTGGGTCGCGGTCATCGTGCTCCCGCGTCGTGCCATGCGTGTCATCTACGTCCTCCTGGCCGTGATGGTGCTGCTCGGCGCCTCGATGGCCGCGGCGACGGATGGCACGGAGGTCGCCCTGATCGCGGTCGGACTGGTCTCGCTGTCGCGCGACATCCGGGTTCGGATTCGCGTGCCGATCGTGATCGCATCGATCGCGATCGTGATCGTGCTGCTCAGCGCGATCTGGGTGCCGATCACCGCGCTCGGCGTGCTCTCGATCGAGGCGGGAGTCGTCGTCTCCTTCCTTCTCGGACAGTCGCGCCGCCAGTTCGTGCTGTCCGAACTGCAGAGGGCTCGTCTCGGCGAAGAGGAGGCGCGAGCCTCCCTCCTGGCGGAACGCCAGCACATCGCCCACGACATCCACGACGTACTCGCACACAGTCTCGGCGGACTGGTGATTCAACTGGATGCCGTCGACGCGCTGCTCGAGGCGGGCGATTCAGAGGCCGCCGCGGCTCGAGTCCGCGATGCACGCCGCCTCGCGGCCGACGGGATGAGCGAGGCCCGGCGAGCGGTCGCCGCCCTCCGTGAAGGGCCGGTAACCGACGCGGGGGACATCGATGCGTCGGCCATGGTCGCGGAGCTGCAGCAGCTGGTTGTCGCACACCGAGCGCTGGGCGGCGAGGTCGAATTCGTCGAACGCGGAACGCGCGAGACCGTGAGCGCAGCACTCGCAACGGCACTCCGCCGTGCCGTGCAGGAGGGGCTGACGAACGCGCGCAAGCACGCGCCGGGGCACCCGGTCGCGATCTGGCTCGACTGGGGCGCGGGCGATGTCGCACTGAAAATCGAGAACGCCGTCGGGTCGGCAAGCGTCGACCACACCGGGGGAGGCAATGGACTCGTCGGCATGCGCGAGCGGTTCGCCGTGCTGCCGGGCGGCGTCGCGACAGCGGCGCTCGAGTCGGGGCGATTCGTCGTGCGTGTGGGAGGGGAGACCGCGTGAGCGAGAACATCCGGGTCATCGTGGTCGACGACCAGGCGATCGTGCGGGAGGGCCTCGTCACCGTCCTTTCGCTGCTTCCGGACATCGAGGTGCTCGGCCAGGCCGCCGATGGTGCCGAGGGTGTGGCGCTCGCCGGCCGGCTGCTTCCGGACGTCGTGTTGATGGATCTCAGGATGCCGGTGCTCGGCGGCCTCGACGCGACCAGACAGATCGTGGCAGCCCACCCCGGCATCGGCATCCTGATTCTCACCACGTTCGCCGATGAGGCATCGGCGATCGACGTCCTGCGCGCCGGGGCACGCGGCTACCTCACGAAGGACGCCGACCGGGCGGAGGTCGCCGCGGCGATCAGAGCCGTCGCCCAGGGGCACACGACACTCAGCGCAGACATCGGCGGACGGATCTTCGCGGCGGAACCGCTGCCGGCCTCCGCGCCGTCGCCCGCGCCGGTTGTCCCTGCCGCGACACCGTCACTCGCCGACACCTACAGCCTCACGCCGCGTGAGGTGGAGGTGCTCGGGCTCATCGGCGACGGCCTCAACAATGCGGAGATCGCGGGTCGCCTGTTCGTCGGCGTCGCGACCGTGAAGACGCACATCAACGCGATCTTCGCGAAGCTCGGGGTGCGCGACCGGGCGCAGGCGATCGCGCTGGTGCGCTCCCGCTAGCTCAGCCCCGGCCACCACCCTTTCCGCCCTGAGTTGCGCGTTTCCGCGCTCATTCGGGTCGAGTGGGGACCCGAACGTGCAACTCGGAGGCTCGGCGGTCGGTGACCCGGGTCAGTTCTCGTTTGTCGTGGTCTTGAAGGTGAGGCCGTCCCAGCCGTATGCCTCGTCGCCGTGCACGAGGGTCAGCCCCGAGCGTGCGAAAGCCTCCGGCGTCGCGCAACTGGTCTCGAGCGACGGCGTGCCCTTGATGTTGCCCGTCCACATCAGGCAGAGGTCGCGTTCCGTTTTGCCGATCCAGAGCTCGGCTCCGGACCCGCTTGTCTGCACCGCTCGCGTCGATGACTCGATGATCCCGAGCGGCTTCAGCCACTGCGGCTCCGGAAAGTTGTCGACCTCCGTCTGCACACCCTCGAAGTACTTCTCAGCGGCTGCGGCATTGCCGTGGCCGGGCGCCGGCTGGATCTCGGATGCCGGGATGGGGCGGGACTGGATGATCGCCTGCGTCGCGCCACTGCCCACGATGCCCCCGACAACAAGCGCGATCACGATCGCGGCGATGTACTGCGGCCGCGTTCGCGTGCGGACGGTCGTCGGCGAGACATTCTGTGCCGCATCGAGTGTGAGCGGAGAGGCGACTTCGGCGGTCGGCGGCGCTTCCCCGGCTTCGGCTGCCGCTGAGGGAGCCGCTGCTGCGGTCTCCTGCGCGCTCGCCGAGCCTGCATCCGCCGGATGTGCGTCAGCGGGATGCGCCCCTTCTTCCGCGACGACCGCGATCAGCTTCTTCTGTGCCTTGCGCGCGGCCTTCTCACCCTTGCGATTCTCGGGTCGACCGAAGGCGAGCCGCTCGAGGGCCGCCCGCGCGGCCTCGTCCGTCTGTTCGGCATCGTCCTGCACGCCCGGAGGTTACGACGTGTGCGTGAACGGCTGCTGAACGACTCGATTGCGACAAGGTGAGCGGCGCATAGGCTCGAAGGATGACCGCATCCCGCGAACACCTGGCGCGCGCACTCTGGACCCTCTTCGAGCCGATCCACGCCGTCACCTACTTCTCCGATGAAGCCCGTGCTGCGTTTGCCGCGATCGGGTTTCCCCGGTACTGGGACGGCTACTTTGCCGGTCGCTCGGCGCCGCTCGGCGCCGTCGCGGGAGCTCCCGTCACCGCGATCTTCAGCGGGTTCGCCCCGTTCCTCGTCGACCGCGCGCTGCCTGCGGCCTGGTCGGTCGCCGAGCCCGCGGTCGTTCTCGAGGCGAGGCTCGCCGGATCAGAGGCGACGCTCCGCAGGCTCGTCCCGGACGAGGATGTCGTGGAGAGGGCAGCCGCGGCCCTCGCCCCGATCGCCGCCGGGGTCGACACCATCGGCCGCCCGCTCGCCGCGGCGAACGCAGCGCTTCCCGCCCAGGCCGACCCGTATCGCCGGCTCTGGCAGTCCGCCGCGACCCTTCGCGAGCACCGGGGAGATGGACATGTGATCGCCCTCGTCAGCCTCGACATCGCGGGGCTCACGACTCTCCTGTTGAGGACGGGTGTCGACCTCGAGGCCGGCTCGCTGCGGAAGGCCCGTGGCTGGAGCGAAGAGGAGTGGACGGTGGAGGCCGACCGCCTCATCGATCGCGGTCTGCTGCACGCCGACCGCACCACGACATCCGCCGGTCTCGAGCTCCTGGCCGAGGCGGAGCGTGTCACCAACCGGCTCGCGGTCGATCCGTTGGCGCACCTCGACGACGCCGGACTGCGGGAGGTCGCCCGCGCGATCCACCCGGTCTCGATCGCCGTCGGAGAGCTGTTCCCGTACCCGAATCCCATCGGGATGCCCGTGCCGTGGAACCCGGACACCGACCCGGATGCCAGGGAAATTCCGGCTGTTCCGGCCCCGAATTGACCTCGGCGGACGACTTATAGCCCAATTTCGCACTTCGGTCAAGGAATATGTTGCGCGTGTGGACAGTTTCGTCCTATAGTTGTTCTTTGCGCTCCCAGACAACCATGCCCGTCATATTGCGGACGGCTGGCGCGCCCCGAGTATAGCGGCGGGGCACAATTCCTTCGGGGATTCTGGTGGACGACATCTCTCCTCACTACCGACAGTTATGGCCCTTGATGGCCCACGGAGGTTATTTCCTTGGCTGCTGCGAAAAACGCAACCACCAACAAGTCCCCGAAGAACGGCCGCTCAGCTTCGCGGCTCTCGTTCGCAAAAATTACCGACACCCTCACTGTTCCGGATCTGCTCGCGCTGCAGACCGAGAGCTTTGACTGGCTCGTCGGTAACGAAATCTGGAAAAATCGCACGGCAGAGGGCGTAGCCCAGGGCCGCACCGATCTTCCGGCGCAGAGCGGGCTCGACGAAATCTTCGAGGAGATCTCTCCGATCGAAGACCTCGGCGAGACGATGCAGCTCTCGTTCACGGGGCCGGAGCTCGAAGAGCCCAAGTACTCGATCGACGAGTGCAAGGAGCGCGGCAAGACGTTCGCCGCTCCTCTCTATGTGAACGCCGAGTTCATGAACCACCTCACCGGTGAGATCAAGACCCAGACGGTCTTCATGGGCGACTTCCCGCTCATGACCGAAAAGGGAACGTTCATCATCAACGGCACGGAGCGCGTCGTCGTTTCACAGCTGGTGCGTTCGCCCGGTGTGTACTTCGACCGCACGCCGGAGAAGCTGTCCGACAAGGACATCTACTCCGCTCGCATCATCCCGAGCCGTGGAGCATGGCTCGAGTTCGAGATCGACAAGCGCGACCAGGTCGGCGTTCGCATCGACCGCAAGCGCAAGCAGTCCGTCACCGTCTTCCTGAAGGCGCTCGGTCTCACCAGCGAGCAGATCCTCGAGGAGTTCAAGGGCTTCCCGTCGATCGCCCTCACCCTGGAGAAGGACACGATCCTCACCAAGGAAGAGGCGCTGAAGGACATCTACCGCAAGCTGCGTCCGGGCGAGCAG
>Ga0247779_1001482_pt1 | contig 11275 bp, 17 predicted proteins | sample UWRJL221509R5_FD_179925 | JGI IMG/M metagenome (GOLD analysis project Ga0247779, IMG submission 179925) | Plant litter microbial communities from Arlington Agricultural Research Station in Wisconsin, United States - UWRJ-L221-509R-5 | ecosystem: Environmental > Terrestrial > Plant litter >...
TTTCCCGGCTTTTCCTCTGCACATGCATACAGTTTCTTTCGGATCTCCTTTTTTTCCTACATTCGTTTTCGTTACCCTCGTCATAACATGCACGCAATCCAGCATACACCAAGCACACGCACACGCATTCATAACTATATGCAGTAGATAATTTGTATTATCAAATTATTACCGTCTGTCTACGCTTTCTACGTTATTTACTCTCTTTTGCATTATAGCACACAGCTTTCTACTCGCCTTCCTTTGTCTTTCCTCCTCCACTACCACTTCGTGTGGTTTTCACCTTCCTTTTGCATCTAAATACCAAGCACTGCGTACATTCTTACTCTTTCTTTTACCCACGGATTCCCCACTGCTTTCTCTGCCACATTACTTGTTCATTCCTATTTATACATCGGCATTACATTCTCTTCCGTGTATTTTAGTGCTAGTGTTTTCGCTTCCTATCATATGTGGAGCGGCAATTGTACAACATACATCAAATAAAGGATTAATCGGAATAGTTTACGCGGGAAAATAGAATGATGAATCGAATAACAGGCGTTTATGAATCTAGTTCTTCAACAGTGCTGGACGGGCATTCCCCTTTGAGAATCCCTTGCTTCCAGCATAGATAGGCCTCTGTTCGGTAAGCTTCAATTCCTCTCTGCGACATCCTTTTAGCCCTTTAATCGGCCATGAAAATCGAGGCAAAAAACTTACTCGATGCGAAGAAGTTGGTTATATTTTGCCATGCGCTCGCTACGGGCAGGTGCGCCAGTCTTGATTTCACCGACGCCGAGACCGACCGCAAGGTCTGCGATGAAAGAGCCCTCCGTCTCGCCGCTGCGGTGAGAAATCATTATACCCCAACCGTTATCTTTGGCTAGCTTCGCCCTAATCAAAGTCGTTAAATTCTCTAGCATCACACAAGTTAACTCAAAAAGACATACGCTTCTATGGACTCGCTGATGGTCCCAATCTGGTTGATCTTCAGCAAGAGCGCATTGCTCGCCTTTTTGTCGATGGCCGTTTGGATGCGCTTGGGATTGGTAACGGTAAGATCATCCGCCACGACCTGGGTGCTAGCCAATTTGGTAAAATGAGACCATGACTCCCAGTCATCCTGGTCAAACGGATCCTCGACGGACATCAAAGGATACTTTTTCAGATACCCCAGCATGAGATCAGAAAGCTGTTCTCCGGAGAGTTGCTGCTTTTTGTCAGAGTTGGGGTTCTTGAAATTAAGATCGTATTTCCCATCTTTGAAGAACTCGGATGCAGCGGCGTCTAAAGCGATCTTGATCTTTCCTTCGTAACCGGATTTGTTGATGGCATCGACCAAAAGGTCAAGCGCTTCTTCGGCGCTAGAGACATTGGGCGCAAAACCGCCTTCGTCTCCCACGTTTGTCGCTTTGAAATGGAAAAATCAATAATGAGACCATAAATTCAGAAAAATAACGTAAACATACCGTCAAGACCGTATTTCTTATTGATAATCTTCTTCAACATGTAGTAGGTCTCTGTCGCCATCTTCATAGCTTCCTGGAACGAGCTCGCTTCCACAGGCATAATCATAAACTCTTGGAACGCCAACTTATTCCCCGCATGTCTTCCCCCATTAATGACGTTGAGAGAAGGGCATGGGAGAATGTAAGGAACCTTCACACCGGCTAGGTCGGCAATGTGTTGATACAAAGGTACGCCTGTCTCTGCCGCACCGGCCATAGCGACGGCCATAGAAACGCCAACGATCGCATTAGCGCCCAAGCGTCCCTTGTTGGTAGTGCCATCGAGTTTGACGAGAAGGTCATCAATTTCCTTTTGCTGTGTAACCTTCAGCCCGGATTTGATAAGCTCGCGCTCGATAATATTATTAATATTTGAGACAGCTTTCAAAACACCTTGCGAATATCAATGTTGAGTGACTTTCGGGTGCAATCAGACGATTCAAGAGTGAATGACCTTTCCCTTCATACGAATTCTTGTCCCCATCCCGTAATTCAACTGCTTCGTGAATACCAGTTGACGCTCCAGACGGAACGGATGCGCGAAACCTCCCTGGTTCCCAGCCTTAATCAGGAGAAATCATGAGAGGATTGTGTATCTACCTTTCTGCGTGTAAAGGTCGACCTCAACTGTTGGATTACCTCGGGAATCGAAAATCTGAGAGTAGATAAGTTTCAACATGTTTCACAAGTAAAATTGTGACTACCTGGCGAGCGTGAACTTTGGTGATATGCATTTTGTTTGAGATGAATGATTGAGAATTCGAGGTATATGTATGTAGAAATGTGATCTTTTTATAGACTTGCCAGTGACGCAGTGAAACGGTGCTCCGTAGACAGTCTAAAACATTGGGAATAATATGATTATCAAGCGCAATCAGGTATACATTTGGTTTAGTCTAATTCGGTCGTACAGCAAGTTAATACAGGTATCATTTTATTTTTACTTCTTGAGGAGGGCAGGTGGTGTCAAGCCAGCAGACAGGCCGCGCTCGCCAGCGTAGGTTGCACCGGTGCCAGCAAGTTCCTCCCTATAGAGCAGGTCAGAAATAATCATATGCGAGCAGAATCAAACAGGACTAACTCGATGCGGAGGAGCGCATTGTATTTAGCGACACGCTCGCTACGGGCAGGAGCACCAGTCTTGATTTCACCTACACCAAGAGCAACAGCGAGGTCAGCAATGATGGTGTTCTCGGTCTCTCCACTGCGGTGAGAGATCATGACACCCCAGCCGTCGGATTGAGCCAATTGCGCACTGTCAAAAATATTAAGATATAAACAAGATAAAAAGGACATTATACACGCACGCTTGGATTGACTCAGAGATGGTACCAATTTGGTTGACCTATTCCATAAGATGAGTGCCTGGAAAAGTCAAGCATCAGTGACTAAGAGACAAACCTTCAAGAGGAGACCGTTGCAAGCCTTCTTCTCAATGGCGGTCTTGATGCGCAGAGGGTTGGTGACGGTAAGATCATCACCAACAATCTGAATGCCACTGATGTTGGTGAAGTGAGTCCAGGCTTCCCAGTCATCTTGATCGAAGGGGTCTTCGATGGAGACAATAGGGTATTGCTTAACGTATCCGAGGTATAGTTCAGCCAGCTCCTTGCCGGTAATCCACTTGCTGGGGTCAGAGTTGGGGTTCTTGAAATCCAAATCGTATTTGCCATCCTTGTAGAATTCGGATGAAGCAACATCGAGGGCAATTTTGATTTTACCTTCATATCCAGCCTTCTTAATGGCCTCAGAAAGGAGCTCAAGGGATTCCTCGGCGCCAGAAACGTTGGGTGCGAAACCACCCTCATCGCCAACATTAACGGCTGTAATAAAAAACGTCATCGCTTGGTAACTTTCATATATGACATAAAAATAAACACACCATCAATTCCGTATTTAGCGCTAATGACCTTCTTCAAGGTATGGTAAGTTTCTGTGCCAATCTTCATGGCCTCAGTGAAGGAGCTGGCTCCGGTAGGGAGTAACATAAACTCCTGGAAAGCAAGTTTGTTACCGGCATGAGAGCCACCATTGATAACATTGAAGGCGGGGGTGGGGAGGATGAAAGGAGGCTTGACACCAGCGAGATCGGCAAAGTGTTGGTAAAGGGGGACACCCTTCTCAGCAGCACCGGCCTCAGCGACTGCGATGGACACGCCGAGAATAGCATTAGCGCCGAGCTTGCCCTTATTAGGGGTACCATCAAGTTTGATAAGGAAATCATCGATATCTTTCTGGTTGAGGACGGAGAGACCAGACTTGATGAGTTCAGGTGCGATGATGTCGTTGACGTTGGCGACAGCCTTGCTGACACCTATCAGGCGCGTTTTTAGTACGACGTCGCGCCGAAAAGCAGCCCAATGCTAGCTACCTTTACCGACGTATGCGTTTTTGTCTCCATCGCGAAGCTCAACAGCTTCATGGATACCAGTGGAAGCACCAGAGGGAACAGCAGCACGGAAGCGTCCTGTAAAAATGTAAGCTTGATTCGTGTATTTTTTGCAAAAAAAAAAAGTACCCTTAGCTGTGTAGAGATCAACCTCGACAGTGGGGTTACCGCGAGAGTCGAAGATCTAGGGGACAATACGGTGAAGAAATTAGAGGAGAATATAAGAAAAGTAAGGAAAAGTACCTGGCGAGCGTGGATTTTAGTGATGGACATGGTGGAGGAGTTGTAAGGTAAAGAGACACAAAAGTTATCGCAAATCGATCTTATGGGAGGGACCCAAAGTTCCCACGGTGAATGATGTCGATGAGCACAGAAGGAGACCCCGATCAAAACCCGATTGCGTCCGTTAATTCGGCCCTACCTATAAGTGTATTCCAATATGGCTTCAACGGCAAACTTTTCTTTCTTATCGCAAATCTACCTAGGTGTATCATCATTCCATATATCTACAACAAAGTCAAATAGAAATTCCTACAGTTACTGTTTAGTATCCCACTAAAGGTGACCAGCGTAAATGATTCTTACCTCGGAATCATCTACAGAGACACTTATGCACCGCCCTTTCTAACCTTACTGGCCCTCTTTCCGACAGGCAGAGATTTCATCAGTGCCGCTTTCGATCGGCTTTTATTCTTAACATTGCTCGATGTGTAGAAGTTTGCGGGTTTACGCTGTAAAAGGATGATCACCATAGTTATACGCATGGTAAGATTTTCCATACCTTGTTGGTAGTCATGCGAGGTTCCTTTTTATTGGTGATGTCTTCGTCCGATTGTTCTGCTGATTGTTCTTCTGCAACAATATTATTAGCACAACCACAGGTTGGCAAATTCGAGAGATGGCGTACCATCAGCACCGGTTTGCGATATTACGGAAGTATCATCATCACCAATTCCTGTGAAGACATCGTTCCATCCGAGCTCTTCTTCCTCATCTTGGTCGGCTTCTTCTTCATCTTGGTCTTCGACATTATCATCATCGTTAACCATCACTTCATCTTCTGCGACTGCCTCATCCTCCTCTAACTTCTCAATATCTTCAGGAATGAAAGTATTCTTCTGAATGATTGTCTTCAGGTTTTGCGTAACCCCTGGGACCTCATCGGGCACCGCCTTTCCTTTTCCTTTGATATCTTTCTTCCTCTTGATCTTCGCCTCAGCTTCGTTCAACTCTTCGGATCTCTCAGGAGGAGCAACGAAGAAAGGGATGCGTCCTCTGACCCAATCTGTAAGAATAATTTTGGCGACAGAGTCGAGGTCAGGTTCTCCATGCTTTAGGAGACGTCCTTTCTTCCTTGCTAATTGATCGAGGAAATCTTCAGGTTCCCAGCATTTAGTGATATCGTCTTTGTCAGGGAGCGGGATACCGTAGGTCCTTGATAGATAAATCGGCTTCACCCGGGCCATGAGAGCTGGAATATGCTCCGAAGGTGTTGGTAAGGCTTCCACTCTAACCACGCCCTTCAATACCGTGGATGAATGCGAGTCATTAGCTGAAGCTGGTACAACTCCAGGGCAGTCAATCAAGTAAATTCTCTTTGTGAGAGTGATGTATTGCCAGACCTACAGTAGCGTTGATTAGATATAGTATATGAAATAGGGTAAGAATGTCCTACTTTCGTTTCTCCGGGTACAGGAGCCACTGTGCAAACCTTATTGCTCTTGAGAGTGTTGATCACACTACTTTTTCCAACGTTTGGGTATCCAATGAAGCCAACAGATATTTGTTTTTTATCTGAGTGCAATTGGGAGAATTGCCTTAACAGTTGGATGAGAGATCCTTTTCCGAAGGAGTGGTTAGGTGAGGCATGGAAAGCAATCGTAGGGTAACGAGGCGTGAGATGTTTGATGTATCTAGCCTGGGAGCATAGTTGAGCATTTTTGCTGGATAGGAAATTAAGCTTAATGAAAACGCACTGTCACCCAATTTGGGACCAAATCACACTTATTGATTACCAGCACAACTTGTTTGTGGGACTTCTCCTTTTTAATGGTATCAAGAATAGATTCACACATCGTGCCCAAAGGATCGCGAGCATCGAGAATGTGTAAAATAACATCAGAAGAATCAATGACTTTGTAAAGTTCACCGAAAATTCGACGCGAAGTTCCTTTTGCATAGATAGGCTCGTTGAAATCAGCGTGGGTTTGAGGTTCGACGATGGAAGATGCCAAAGGCTCTGCAGGGCGTAAGATAATTCAGAACCCTGAAACCTGTAGTCCCGTATGCTAAAGAACATACCGAGTACACCAACACCAGACAGATCTGCCTTTGCCTCCGCCGCTTCTGCTGCTGCTGCACCCATTTGGCCCAATTCCTCGAAGGTACCTGCTATGATTTTGGGCTTTTTCCTCTGAGCTTTGGGACCAAAGGTTTCAGAAAAAGGTTCAGTCTCTACAATGTGAGGGCGCTTAAGATATAAAGCTATTAATCGTCAATGAAGTAGGTAAGTGGGATGATTATTGACCTTGCGCAGATTGGGATTTGCGGCATCGTCCAGTAATGCCATAGGCAATTTGTTTCTTCGTAGCAAGACTGAATAAGGATCATCTTTCTTCGTAGCAAGACTGGTTCTGAAATGATCCAAAGCACTCTGTGAGATGACCCTGGTGTTTCCTGTCGCATATCGATGTTAATCTTCATGCACCAAAGGAAAAAGGATAATAATTCGCACCGAACCACCTTCGGTCAGGTTGTACTCTGCCCGGCTTCGTCTCGTCTTCTCCTTTTTGGAAAGCAGCAGCCTGAATAATCTTGCCATCTTTGTCGCGAACAGCCTTGCCGCCGTTGAGCATTTTGAGTCGCCCTACTTGCTTTGCATTGCGGTAGAAATTCTCGCCCTTGACTTTCGCTAGAGAGACACCGGTAGAAGTGGAAGATCTCGTCTTCGACTGGGTATTCGATTTCTTGGCAGGAGCCATAGTTGAAAACTTTTGAGGATGTACCTACGAGCTGGAAGCTAGGTAGGTAGGTTGGCTGGAGGCAGAAATAGCTGGTGAAAATTCTGTGAGATTTACATTTATAATGTTCCCACGCTTTTCATCACCTGTTTTACAATTCCATTTCCGACTCATTACAGCTGGGTACTTGTATCAAGTTGTATGATGGTGTATGATATGCCTGACCAGGTAGAATGTATGTCATGTTCACTGCTTATTCACGGAAATTGACGCTCTTGATAGTAAAATAGTATACGAATCTGGGGGAAAATCTCTCTCTTGGATATCAAGTCCCTTTTGGATGGTAATTGACGCTTTCTGTAAAGCCTCCATTCCAATCGTACACTCTGCGTTGGCCAACCAAACTAAACGTCGAACCCTTTGTACCAACAAAGCCGATAGCAAAACTTTGTACCACCACGTCAATGAGTACAGGATACCATTCTCCGAATCGCTCGATGGTTTTCTCTTCGGTGTGATTGATGTACCGATATCCTTTGTTTTCGACATTTCTCCAGAAAGCAGGGGTATTTTCGTCTGAGGTATCGGAAACGCGATGCTATCAGATACATATAACAAATCAACAGCTTACTGAAATACCTGATACAACCACAATATTATCGACAGCAATCTGGGATTCATTTGCCAACTTCATCTTTATCCGCGCAACGCTTTCTTCATATTCGACCATTGAAGGAAAGCATTCCGCCTTGCTAGTCTCATGACATCTGAGTGAGAAATCTCCTCGGCGGATGTGCACGATGATGAACTACAGGTGGATGTCATAAATCAATATAACTGTGGAAGGAAATTTGCGTACAGGGGGGATTTGCTCCCAGCTTTCAAGACCGAACGTTTTTGCTAAGTATTCGCGCCCCAGGTCCATCATCCCTTTCGTGAAACGTAAGTGACGGCCAACATTTATCCATGCAGCAGACCAAGGGGTTTCCCATTCATATAGCCTAGCTCCAGAATATGCAAAATACAAGCAATCGAAACATGCTAACTGGGATTCCGGTTTTGATGGATCAAGAGTAGGAGGTAAGGATGTTTGACTGGTTCCTGGAGCTGGAAGTGGATTCTCGGGATATATTAGTGCTGCCAATTGTGGAAACTGTATATGAATACTGTCAGGACTCTGGCGTGTATATGCCGGCACTTTTGTATAAGAAACGTTTAAACCCAAGTGTCGAACAAGGGGATCGTAGAAATATATGGGTCCATTGACAGCTTCTTTTCGGGTCGTCCAACACCCTAAAGTCTCGACTTGAGGAAAAGACGTGTTTGTCGGTTCCTGCAACGGTATGCGTTTTATGTCTCTCCATTCAAGAATGGGCAATCTTATCTCCTTGCGTAGATGATTCAAGTCAAATATGTCACCAAATGGAACCAGTCCAGCAGTTCGTGCTGTATACGGATATGTACATAATTGAGCAGTCAAGCTTCAAAATCTTGTTGAATTTTGTCCTCACATATATGAAACCCTGGCATGAAGGGTGGTATCAGAGGTACTCTGTCGGTAATAATCCCTAGGTGAATCATATTGACCTAGAGAGAAATCAAGATTTGCGACAATTCATAAGATGTCCTACTTTACTCACAAGACCCATAAACTGATTGGCTTGATTTAAGATTGGTTACTAAAACTCACGTCCTCGGGGAGATAGGTGAACTCACTGAAGCCTGCGCTCGGCCAAGCAGTGACATAGTATTTGTCATCCTTTAGATTATCTGCAGAAGGCAACTTTAGTTACTCGTTAATCTCCATTCAATAGCTGGGTACCCGACCTCTAAACTTTACAGTGGGAGGTCCATGAACGGCGTTAGGTTTGACTGCAGACGTCGATGTTTCTGAGCATTTCCCGAAAGGCGATGAGATTATTGGTATATTTTGTAGAGACTCTTTATAAAAGTCCTCAGATATTATAAGAAGAAATAGTATACTGAGAATGATTGCAAGTATGGATAGATATATCCTTTTGCTCCGTCGTTGCATTTCAGGTACGGCCACGGTTACTGAGTGGATAAAGGCGGGAATCAAGAACGCTTCTCTGAATGGTGATAGTGCAGTAATCTGTGATAAAAGAAAGAAAGAAAGGTGGTTCAACAGTTTGTTGAGATTAAACAGCTTTACAACAAATAGCAATTGACATAAAAGGCAGGTGGATTTCCTTATTTGTATTGTCGCTTCATGATGTTGGTTTGTCACACCTGAGGCCTGAGGCTTGATAATCCATCCGAATCCAAATATCATTTATTCAAAAACAGCCGTAATTTATCTAGGAGCTTCCGTTTACAATACGTCGGATAATGAGAATTTCTTCTGGAGATAGCTGGTCCACGAGAGCTGAAAAATTATTGTAATTGCGCGCTACGCATTCTCGCAGAAAGTTTTGGAGATGGGTCTACAAAAGGTTTAAGAAAACGAGCCACAGAATAAATCCGATGTGATGTACGAACCTGCATGTCCATCTGTGAAACGGGATCATTCTGAAGATCCTCGTCATCGTTGCCGTCTAAAACCTCATCATTGTCGAAGGCCATGCCCTTTGGTCCCAACATATCAGACAAAAAGGCGAATTCATCCTTTGTAAAGCCTTGATTCAACTTTTCTTCTTCCGTCCACTCTTCATCCTAAAATCAATACAAAGTTAGAGTAGAAAGAACCATATATCTTGAAATCATACTTACTCCATCATCAGAATCTACGTCATATAAGTCACCTTGAGCTGTCATGCTAGCAGCTTCTCCACCGGACTGAATATCGTGCAAAATAATTTTCAGGGCTTTCAGCGGGAAGGAGATAGCAGTAAACTCGTGGGGTGCTATAATAAAAGGTAGTGTCAGACATAGTAATCAAAGGGGTCTAGGGGTCTAGGCATGCTGTCCATACTTGTTTTAGTTCTGGATCGTGTCATAATGACTACACGAATCAACAAGGGCGCTGTTACAAGAAATAGATAAACTTACTATTTTTTGTCTCCGGTTTGATGATGATGTTACCCTTGACAACAAGGTTTTGTAGGCTAGGTCGCTCGGTGGCGAGTAGTTGAGTTAATGCCAATGTGCTGATGCGAGAAGGCCAGAAGCCTTGAAAAATCTCCGCATTTTCGCACCAAGTCTGAATTAAGATATCTAAGGCGGGCCTGCCGTCGATACTCATCGTTTCTAGAAGCGATAATACCGTATCTCGTTGATTATTGATCAAGAATGCAAAAGGAATAACAAGACTCTAGAGGAACATGAGTCAGGACAAAGCTATCTGCGTCGAATCCATCTGACCTGAAGGAATGTAGCGGTCTTTGCATCTTTCATTCGCGTGACCATTGCTTGCAGCAATTGGGGAAGGACGGGAAGGACAGATTCACCAGCCTTCCTTAGTAAATGGATGATCAAGTCACCAATTTGCAAGCCCCCTGATTCGTCTTGGCTCTGTAAAATTTGAGCGACAAGGGTGAGGACATATTCAAGACCGTTCCTCCCATTACCATCGTTCCATGATAAAAGCTGACCACAATCTTTGCGGATGATAGTAGTTAAACATTCAATGCCATTCTATATTATCTAGATAAGTTATGGCAGTGTAAAACGAAAGCAAGACTTACCTGCAATACATCTCTGTCCTCAGCTCCGGATAGGCAGGAAAACAAATTTGGACCTAGAAGTTGGAAAAATCCTTCTCCAAGACCGGTTTCGGGGGCTCCTTTGACCAAACTTGTAGCTAGTTCAATGGCAGACCCCGCTATCCAAGATTCCTCCTTTTTGGCAGATTGAATGGCAAGAGTCAAGATAGGCAAGGCTTTTTTCACAATGGTTTGGTAGATACCCGGCGTAGGTGATGATGCGAGACTCGCCAAGATATCAGTCAGAATCGAGATGAAGATGGGATCTGCAATGCAGTACAATTGTGAATATTTCATATGAGTAGTAGTAGCTCAGGCAAAGTACCTTTGCTGTTTTTGCTCCATACTTCCAACGAAGCCGAGACCAAAGACTCGGCCAATTCTGATGTTAACCATTTTCCTTGATCAACCTCAATGACAACAGAGACCGTCTCCAAAATCAGGGATAGTGTATCTTCGGAAGCCACTAACAAGAAAGGGCCCAAATCCCGAGCAATGCGGGGTGCGAAGGGCGTGAGGGCTGAATCTTCGCCTCCTTGACAGAAACTAAACGACACATTGGTCAATGAAAATTTTTGGTAGAATGCGCTATGCTTACTTATGCACCGCTTTTACTGCAGATATTTTCACTGGTACGCCTGCATCGTCGGCCTCGAGTACGTGGATGGCAGCCTCAAGATAGTGCCCTGCAGACTGAAGAGGGAGCAACTTGCTATACTGACTCGCGAAAACAAACCCGCGCCCCTGTAAGAAAGGGAACTCTATGAGGTAACA
>Ga0247779_1001483_pt1 | contig 11266 bp, 6 predicted proteins | sample UWRJL221509R5_FD_179925 | JGI IMG/M metagenome (GOLD analysis project Ga0247779, IMG submission 179925) | Plant litter microbial communities from Arlington Agricultural Research Station in Wisconsin, United States - UWRJ-L221-509R-5 | ecosystem: Environmental > Terrestrial > Plant litter >...
GAAGCCGCTCGGGCGACGCGGCCTCGACTGGTTCGACCAGAACGACCCGGTGATGAGCAGCGAGTGCCGCGCCCGCGTCACGGCAACGTAGGCGAGACGCCTCTCCTCGAGCTCGTGCCGCTGGCGCACCAGGTCGGCGAAGTCTGCCCGTGAGTCGAGCAGGGCCTTGCGTGAGTCCACCAGCTCCCAGAGGAACTCCGGCAGCTCCGCGGCGTCCCCGCGGAACGGCCACGGCAGCGATCCGAAGCCCAGCCAGCCGTTGTATCCCTCGAGTGGCCGCGACGGCAGTTCGTCATCGACGAATCGCGGCACCACAACCGCATCCCACTCGAGGCCCTTCGCCCCATGGATCGTCAGGATCTGGACGGTGCCCGGCTCCGGGTCCTCCGGGCGGGGGGACAACCCATCACGCCACTCCGCCTCGCGCAACCAGCCGAGGAACCCGGTCAGGGTCGCAGAATCGTCGACCGCGATGTACGCGCCGAGGGCGTCGAAGAATGCCTCGCGGTTCGCGCCGCCCAGCGGGCGGAACTCGTTGGCGACAACCTCGATGTCGAGCAGCAGTTCCTGTTCGACGAGGGTCACGTAGTCGAGCAGGTCGAGACCTGCTCGACTACGCAGGCGCGCCAGCAGCAGCCCGGCCTCGCGCATCCGCCGTAGTCCGACCTCGCTGAACCCGGAGAGCTGGCTGTGCTCGGGTTTCGCGTGGGCGACGAAGTCGAGCGCGTCGACGATCGAGCCGCCCTCGCCCTCCGCCACGGAGGATCGCAGCCGCTGCACGACCTCGTCGGCGAGCGGCTGCTGCGCGTAGTCGCGCTTGTTCAGCCAGGATGCGACGCGGCGCAGCATCCGCAGGTCGCGCACTCCGATGCGCCAGCGCGAGCCCGCGAGCAGGCGGATCAGCTCACTGCCGGCCGACGGGTTGCCGAGCACCGTGAGCGCGCTGACCAGGTCGGCGATCTCCGGCTCGGCCAGCAGCCCGCCGACCCCGAGCACGTGGTACGGAACGCCATGCCTGCGGAGCGCCTCGATGAAGAACACCTGGGTCTTGCGCGCCCGGAACAGCATCGCGGCGGTCCTGGGAGCACCCGCACCGCTCCCGCCGTCCGCCAGCTGGTTTCGCATCCACACCGCGGCCGTCTCCGCCTCGTCGAGCACGGTCTCGACGAACGCGACGTCGACGGGAAGATCGCTCGCACGCGGACCGGCCTCGAGTCGCGCAGCACGTACCCTGGAGTGCGGAGCCAGCGGTTCGACGAGCGAATTCGCGACGGCGAGGATCCCGTGTCCGTTGCGCCAGCTCGTCGCCAGGGAGAAATCGATCGCGCCGGCCTCGCCACCGAACTGTCGCCCGAACTGCTCGAGGTTGGCCGCGCTCGCCCCACGCCAGCCGTAGATCGACTGGTTCGGGTCGCCGACCGCCATGACCGGATGTCCGCCGAACAGCTCGGCGAGCAGCCACGTCTGCACGACACTGGTGTCCTGGTACTCGTCGAGCAGCACGACGCGGTACTGCTCCCTGAACTCGGTGCGCACTCGCGGGGTCGAGCGCACGATCTGCAGGGCGAGCGCGACCTGGTCGGAGAATTCGACGAAACCGCGCCGCTTCTTGGCCGCGGCGAACTGCGCCGAGAGGTCGAGAAGCACGTCCAGGCTCCCGACCGTCCTCGCCAGGTTCGCCGCCTCCTCGTACGCGCCACGCCCGCCCGACGGAAGGTCTGCGAGCGAGGCGAAACGCGCGGCCATGTCGCGCACGGCCGTCACGTCCACGATGTTCTCGCTCACCGCTGAGCTGAGTGCGAGCACGGCCTTCGTCACGACGTCGACGTTCTTGCCGAGCTCGACAAGGCGTTCGTCGTGGCTGCCGATCACGATCGAACGCGCGAGCTGCCACGCCGACGCCGCCCCGAGCACGGCGCCATCGCCTTCGCGCCCGATGAGCATGGCGTTGTCACGGTAGATCGCGTTGGCGAACGAGTTGTACGTCGAGACCTGCGGAATCTCGAACGCGTCGAAGTCGCCTGCGACCAGGCCCGCGTCGGCGAGCTGTGCGATGCGCTTCCGGATGCGGGTGGCCAGCTCCCCCGCCGCCTTGCGCGTGAAGGTGAGACCGAGTACCTCACCGGGGCGCACAAGGTCGTTGGCGAGCAGCCAGAGCACGCGGTTCGCCATGGTCTCGGTCTTGCCGCTGCCCGCACCGGCGACGACGAGCGCGGGAGCCAGGGGCGCCTCGATCACGGCGCGCTGCTGGTCGGTCGGCGGCGGAAGCCCCAGCGCGTCGGCGATCGTGCGCGCGTCGATCGTCGTCTTCTTCTGTGTGTCAGTCACTCGACACCGCCCGCACCCGGTGGATCGCCAGTGTGTTCGTTCCGCCCGTCCACGATGAGACGTCACGAACACCCATGAACTCGGCGAGCGCCATCCCCGCCGCGGCCTGTCGGATGCGCACCCGGAAACCCTCGAGACGCTCGTCGTCGAGCGGCGCCTGGATGCCCTCGCGGTAGAGCTTGCCGCGTACCCCCTTCTTCACGAAGAGCAGCTTCGCGCCCGCGGAATGATGCGGCCCGAGATCGGCGAGGTACTCATCGAGCACGCCCTGCGCATAGGCCAGCTGGTAGACGCCGAGCTGCGGATGCTCGTCGATGCGTTCCTGCGCCGTGATCGGCGAGCCGGTCTTCAGGTCGACGATCACGATGCCGCCGTCTTCGGATCGCTCGACCCGGTCGATGGATCCGTTGACGTCGGCCTGGTCGATCTCGAGCGTGAACCTGCTCTCGGCGCCGACCAGGGTCTTGCGATCGCGCTGGAAGTCGCCGAGATACTCCGCGATGCCGGCCGCGAGCGTGCGCGCCGCGCGCTTCTGCGCCTCGGCCATCCATTCTGACTCGAACAGGAGCTCCGCCCAGCGCGACTCGACTGCTGCCCACAGGTGGTCGACATCGGCGTCGACCGCCGTCTCCATCGCCCAGTGCAGGATCGTTCCGAGCCCCATCGAGGTCGACGGCTCGCCACCGGCGATCGACTCGATGAACCAGTCGAGGGGCGAGTCCTCGAACTTCTGCAGCTGGGATGGCGACACCGGGACGCGCTCATCCGGGAGGTAGAGCGGATCGTTCGTCGACGGTTCGATGAGGCCGTGCCACTCCGTGGGATCGGCGCCGGGCACGCGTTCAGCTGCGAGCCTCGCCAGCGCCGCGGCCGCTCCGGTTGCATCCCCCCGTGATGTCAGCTCCCGCCTGAGCCTGCCCGTCAGGCCACGCAGCGACAGGGGCGGAACGGATGCCGTGTCGACCACGGCCGTTTCTTCGGGAACCAGGGAAAGAAAGATGCTCGCGGCCTCATCATCGTTCGCGACCGCGGCGAGCACGACCTCGCGCCGCGCCCGCGAGACCGCGAGCGCGAACATCCTCAGTTCGTCGTCGAGTACAAGCTTGCGTTCGTCGATCGAGGCGGAGTCGAGCCCCGTGACGACGCGCACCAGCTCCTGTGCGCCGAGCAGCGAACCGCGCAATCGCCGGTTCGGCCATGCGCCCTCCTGGAGGCCGGTGACGATGACGGTGTCGAATTCGAGACCGACGGCTCCGGATGGCGTCGTCACCAGCACCGCCTCGTCGCTGGGCTGCGGCGTCAGTGTGTCCTCAGGCACATCCGCGTCGAGCACGGCGTCGAGGAACAGCACGGCCGCGTCGTCGGGCCGACGTTCCACGAAGCGCTTCGCCGCGGTGAAGAGGGCGAGGATGCCATCGAGATTGGCATTCGCCTCCGCCGCCGTGATGCCTGCGCCGAGAGCCTGGTCACGCCAGGGGTCGGCGAGTCCGCTGCGCTCCCAGGCGTGCCAGAGCAGCTCCTCGATGGTGGCGTGCTCTGCGTTGTGCGCGCGCAGCTCGGCCAGCACCGTGGCGAGGCGATCCGCGCTCCTGCCGATGCGGTGATCGATCGTGGCGAACCGGCCGGGAGCGGAGAGGGCGTCGACAAGCAGTTCGTCGCTCGATCGATTGCCATCGCCCGCAAGTTCCTCGGCGCGAAGCGCCAGGCGCAGCCGGCGCAGCGCGAGCCGGTCGATCCCTCCGAACGGCCCGAGAAGGAGCTCGACGGCGAGCGGAGCGGTCAGGGCCGTACGCCCGATGCCGACATCCAGCACCGTGAGGAGCGACCTCGCCGCCCGATCGTCGCGAAGAGCCGTGCCGCCGACGCTCGTACGAGCCGGCACCTCGGCGAGAGCGAGCGCTCGGCGGATGGTCGAGGTCTGGGCACCGCTTCGCACGATGACCGCCAACTCGTTCCATGGCACACCATGCATGAGGTGACGCTCCCGCAGCTCGCGCGCGATGGCGGCCATCGCTCGCCCGGGGGTGAGCGTCAGGGCAACAGCAAGCGGTCGCGACTCTTCCCGGCCCGCGGGCGTCGCCTTGCGCTGCGCTCCGGCTGCCGCCGTGCCGATGCGCTCCGTGATGCTCGAGGTGAAGGCCCGGAGCACGCCACCCTGCCTGTGCGCCGTGTCGAGCACCATGGTCGCAATCGGCGCTCCGCCGGATGCGGAAGAGAGCCCGAGCACCGCGCCCAGCCTGCCGAGCGCATCCGGCTCACCGCCGCGGAACGCGTTGGCCGCGACATCCGGATCCCCGAATGCGATAACGGCGATGCCCCTGGCCACGAAGGCGCGCAGGATGGCAATGGTCGACTCTGTCGCTTCCTGCAGGTCGTCGACGATGACGAGCCTCACTGCGTCGACCCGCTCCCCCGGATCTGCCGAGCCGATCGCGGCGACCGCGAATCGGGCGAACTCCGCCGCGTCCAGGTGGCTCGGCCGTGATGCGCTCATCACCTCGAGGTATTCGTCGATGAAGTCTGCAGCGGCCACCCACTCCGGTCGCCCGTGCGCCGTGCCCAGCTCGCGGAGCCGATCCTGGCCCACCCCGTACTCCGTCGCCCTCATCATCAGTTCGCGCAGCTCGGTGCGAAAACCGCGAAGCGAGCGCACATCGGGCCCGAGCTCCTCCGGCCAGGCCGGGCCGTTGCCCTCGACGATGTGGCCTTCGAGCAGCGCAGCGAAGTCGACATCCTGGTCGCCGCCGGTCACGAGCCGTGGCGCGTCGGCACCGGCCAGTCGTGCGGCATTGCCGACGATCTCGAAGGCGAGGGAGTTGACCGTGCGCGCGAGCGGGCCGTTGGTCGCGACTCCGAGCCGGAGCGCAAGGGCGTCGCGGAGCCTCGTCGCCGACGCCCTGGTCGGCGTCAGGACGACCAGATTGTCTGGCGACCAGCCGCGACCGAGCACGCGTTCGGCCACGAGTTCGATGATCGTGCTCGTCTTGCCGGTACCCGGGGCACCGAGTACCGCCGCGGACACGCCATCCGGAAGGTCGACGACGGCCTGCTGGCTGCCGTCGAGGTGCAGCCCGGCGACGACTTCGGCTGCCGCGTGATCGCGCGGCGCACGCACGAATCCCTCGATGGCCATGTACGCAAAGTTAGCGGAGGGAGGCGACATCCGTTGCCCGCACCACCCGACGCGTTCTGCCGACAGAGAAACGTCGCCCTCGGCGGAAACGAACTGTCGTAATCTTGCACCGTGGACATTCGAATCGGCATTCTCAACAGCCCCCGTGAAATCAACTTCGAGACATCGCAGCCCGCTGCCGACATCGAAAAGACGGTTGCCGCGGCGCTCGATTCCGGCGCGAACTTCGTGCGCCTGACCGACGACAAAGACAAGGTCTACATCATCCCGACCGCATCGTTCGGCTACATCGAGGTCGGCTCAGAGGTCTCCCGCCGCGTCGGGTTCGTGGCATAGCCATGGAGCTGCTGTTCGTAGTGCTGATCGCCGCAGCCATCGCTCTCGGCGCGCGCTACGTGCTTCCCGGCCGTGACACGTACGGCACCGTTCTCGTTCCCGCGATCTCCGGCGCCGTCGCCGCGATCGTCTGGGTCGCCCTCACCTGGGCCGGCTGGAAGTTCGACGGCGGCTGGATCTGGGTCGTGAGCCTCGCGGTTGCGGGGATCGTCTCGATCGTGCTTGCGCTCGTCGTGCCGCGCCGCCGCAAGGAGCACGACGACGAGCTGCTGCAGAAGCTGTCGCGCGCGTAGGTCCTGGGGCCGGGAGCGTTCGTCGGGCCGCCAGGTCAGGCGGTCAGCCCGAGCGCATCCATCCGTCGCGTGTGCGCGGCGATCAGCTCTGTGAACACCGGTTCGAGGCGCTCGTCGTCTGTACCGACATCGTCGCCCGCGCGCAGCGTCCGCCTGGCGATGAGCATCGTGTCGCCGACGAGACGCCGCCCCCAGAGCGCCAGCCGCGCGGCGAGGCGCGGGTTGTCCCTCGTGACCGCGAGCAGCTGCTTAACCACGGTCGCCTCTCCGGAATCCTCGTCGAGGATGGCTGAGACCCGAGCAGCCTGCGCCTGCGGCAGCCCGGCGCTCAGCCGTGAGAAGAAGTCGTTCAGGAAGCCGCCGGCGAGATAGCAGGTCGTCACGGACTCGTGCCAGTCGTGCCCCTGCGTCATCCGCTGGAACTGATCGACCTCGCCCGCGAACGGTTTCATCACCTCGGTCGGCTGGCCGCCCTGGCGCTCGATCTCGCGGACCAGGCCGTGGTATTTGGTGAGCGCTGCACTCGCGACGTCGCTCATCGCCGACTTGGCTTCGATCGTCGGCGCGGTGGTGACGACCCTCGACAGGTTCTCGAACAGCATCAGCTGCACGTACGCCGCCCTGCCGAGGAAGGTCATCGTGTCTGGCACGAGCTCATGCAGGTCGACCTTCGTGCTCTCGAGGTTCGACGCAGAACGCGCCCGGATCCTCGGGGCATCGACGCGCCCGCGCGTACCGCCCCTGATGCGGCGCACGGCACGCCCGAACCAATTCACCACGATGGCAAGCTTAGGGCGACGGCCGGTCGGCAGCGAAGATCGGCTCCGACCGGCTAAACTGGCGAGCAATGCTCCCCACTTCTGGCGGGAGCCGCGCGCCTCATGTCAAAACGGGCGCCGCCGACGGTGCTGACGCAGTTCAGCTGACAGGGCAATATCAACGTGACTTTTTCAGATCTCGGCATCGAGCAGGACATGGTCGATGCACTCGCAACCAAGGGCATCATCGAGCCGTTCCCGATCCAGGAGCAGACCATCCCACTCGGGCTCTCCGGGCAGGACATCATCGGGCAGGCGAAGACCGGAACGGGCAAGACCCTCGGCTTCGGGCTCCCCCTTCTCCAGGCTCTCGGCACCGACCCCGAGCCCGGCGTCAAGGCGCTCGTCGTCGTGCCGACCCGCGAACTGTGTGTCCAGGTGGCGGAAGACCTCGTGCTCGCCTCCTCCAACCGCGCGACCAAGGTCGTCGCGATCTACGGCGGCAAGGCGTACGAGGGCCAGGTGGCAGACCTCAAGGATGGCGCCCAGGTCGTCGTCGGCACCCCGGGCCGCCTGCTCGACCTCGCGTCGCAGCGTCTGCTCTCCCTCAAGGACGTCAAGGTGATGGTCCTCGACGAGGCGGACAAGATGCTCGACCTCGGGTTCCTGTCCGACATCGAGAAGCTGTTCGCCCAGACCAGCCCGACCCGCCACACGATGCTGTTCTCCGCGACGATGCCGGGGCCGATCGTCGCCCTGGCGCGCCGCTTCATGAACCGCCCGATCCACATCCGTGCGACGGATCCGGATGAGGGCCTGACGCAGGCCAACATCAAGCACGTCGTGTATCGCGCACATTCGCTCGACAAGGACGAGGTCATCTCGCGCATCCTCCAGGCCGAGGGACGCGGAAAGACCGTCGTCTTCACGCGCACCAAGCGCGCAGCAGCCAAGCTCGTCGAAGAACTCAACGACCGCGGCTTCAACGCCGCTGCCGTGCACGGCGACCTCAACCAGGAGCAGCGCGAGCGCGCCATGGCGGCGTTCAAGGCGGGCAAGAAGGACATCCTGATCGCAACGGATGTCGCCGCCCGCGGTATCGATGTCAACGACGTCACCCACGTGATCAACCACACGATTCCCGACGACCACGACACCTACCTGCACCGCGCAGGCCGCACCGGCCGGGCGGGCAAGACCGGGATCGCGGTCACGTTCGTCGACTGGGACGACATGCACAAGTGGTCGCTCATCAACAAGGCGCTCGACATGGGCCAGCCGGAACCGGTCGAGACCTACTCATCGTCACCTCACCTCTACACGGACCTCGACATCCCGGCCGGCTCCAAGGGCAGGCTGAAGCCGAGCCCGATTCCGAAGGTCGAGGGTGCGGCATCCCATCCTCCGCGTGAACGGCGCGGTGGTGAGTCTCGTGGCGGCGAAGCTCGCGGCGGAGAGGGCAGAAGCGGAGATCGCCAGCGCACTCGCACGCGCGGTGGCAGCGGCGCCAGCTCATCGCATGGCCCGTCGACCGAGCAGCGCCCGCATGAACAGGGCGCTCCCGGTGCGGGAACGCACGATGGTGCGGCCCCGGCTCGTCGCCGGAACCGCACCCGCCGTCGCCCCTCGGGTGGGGCGAGCGGCACACCTCCTATCGCCTAGCGCACAGCCGCCTGGCGCACCTACTTCGTGACTTTCGGCGTACCGGGGGCCGTGATGGTGGTTGTCGGGTAGCCGTCCTTGTGCGCGGTGATCGCGACCGTGATCACCTTGCCGACCAGTGCTCCGACGATGACGTACCTCGGCTTCGTGCCGTTGGTCCTGATCGCTACGCCGTTCGCGTACCACTGGTACGAGAACGTCGGCTTCGGCGACCAGTCCCCCGCGTTGGCCGTCAGCGTTGTGCCGACGGTCGCATTGCCCGTGATGAACGCCGTTCCCTTGCTCGACCATGTGGTCTTCACGATGGCACTGGCCGCTGAGGTCTTGGTCGTCGTGGCGTAGCCCGCCTTCGTTCCCGTCACCGAGAAGGTCAGCTTTGCGCCGATCTGCGCGTCGGTCACGGTGAAGTACTTGCCCGTTGCCCCCGGAATCGCGGTGCCGTTGGCCTTCCACTGGTACGTGAACGCGGGGTCGGCGGGCGCCCAGGTGCCAACGCGGCCTCCGAGCTTCGTGCCGACGGTTGGCGTTCCCTTAATTGTCGGAACCGGCGCCGTGAAGCTGGCAAGCGGGAGGACGCGGGCAGTTCCCGCCGCCGTGCCATCGCTCAGCCAAAGCTGGTCTGTGCCGCGAGCATCCCGCAGCGTGATCGTGATCGAGGTGGCTGAGCTCGTCATCTCGATGGAGTCGATCCTGTTGCCCGTCAGGCCGAGACTGATCACCTTGGTTGTGCCGGCAGAGGTGCCGTCAGACTTCCAGAGCGAACCATCCTCGACGAAATAAAGCTCGTCGTTGAGCCAGGCTGAGGCGAAACCGGTCGTGGGCTGCTGCGTCGGGTCGAGACTGGCCACCTGCTCCGGCGCCGCGCCGGCCGAACTGACCGTCCATAGGGATGGTGTGTGCGTGGCCTTGTCGTAGCCGAGGTACCAGAGCTTGCCTCCGTGAACGACGACCGTCGGTTGCGCGCCATACAGGTTCGATGCGATCTTCACCGAATTCGCACCGACGCCGGTGCTGCGGCTGAGGTTACCGATGGAGCCGACGTAGTACAGCTCGCCATCGAATTCAACCGGGTGAGACAGGTAGCTGAGATCGACCGACGGCGAGAACAGGCGCGTGCCAGCCGTGGTTCCATCCGAGATCCAGATGTCACGGTTGTTGCCGGAGGTCGGGTCGACCGCCCAGACGACGCTGTCGCCGTAGGTGGAGAGTCCGGTCAGCTCGAAGTCGTTCGCCGCAGCGGTCGGGAGTGCGACATCCAGCTTCGTCGTCGTTCCGTCGTTCTGGTAAAGGCCCCAGCCCCAGGTGTCTCCCACTCGATTCTTGGCGAGGAAGTACAGCGTGTCATTGGCCACCGTGAACCCATATGGGTACGAGCCCGAAATCACGGTCCTGCCCGACTTCTTCGGTTCGAGGTTCGGCGGGATGATGTCGTCTGCGACCTTCGTGCCGGCAACAGTCCCATCGGTTTCCCAGAGCTCGAAGCCGTCGGTCGCGGAGTCCGCGTTGAAGTAGACCTTGCCCTTGTACGCGGTGAGGTAGTTGGGGTTCGCGCCCAGCTGGTCGTTGCGGAAGACGCTCTCGCTGGTCAGCTGGATGGTGCCCGCGGACGTGCCGTCGGTCACCCAAAGCTGGACACCGGTTGGACCGCTTGCACGGAATACCGTCTTGTCACCGAGAGCCGTGAACTCCGGGTCGAGGTTGAAGCCGTAGTCCGCTCCGTAGTCGGTGAAGGCCGACAGGGATCCGGGGTAGACATCCTTCACGAACCGGGTGCCGGCGGCCGTGCCATCCGTCGAGAACAGTTCGACATTCTTGGTGCGCTCGTAGCCGGCGAAGTATGTGGTCGAGCCACTCACCGTCGGTGAGTGGAAGTCGTTCGCGATCAGGTCGTCCGCCTGGGCGGGGACCGCGCTCGCGACAAGTAGTGACGCGGCGATTGCTGAAGTCGCGGCGAGCGCGAGAGTTCGGTGACGCATGCTGTATTCCTCCTGGAATTGGTTCGGTGTTGTGAACCTATTCCCGGGTCACCCCGCCGCCTATCCTTCGGAGGATGTAGCTTGGCTGCCGCGCGATGTAGTTTTGCTCGCGTTATTCACTCGCGTTATTCACTCGCGTTATGTGCCGCGCGCTCAGCCGTGGAACGGATGGGAACCCGTTCCCTCCGCCACGAGTCTGTCCAACACCGCAGGCTCTGTCGTGTTCTCGCCGAGTCGGTTGGGCTTGCCCTCGCCGTGATAGTCGCTCGAGCCCGTCACCTGCAGGCCGAACTTCGCGGCCAGCTCGTAGAGGCGCTCCTTGCCGTCATCCGTGTTGTCGCGGTGGTGGATCTCGAGGCCCCAGAGGCCCGCATCCACCAGCTCCTTGATCGTGCCGTCCTCGAGCATCCGGTATCGCCCGTGCGTCGCGGGATGGGCGAGAACCGGGACTCCACCGGCTGCGCGAATCATCCGGATGCCGGCGAGCGGCGACGGGGCGTAGTACTTCTCGTAGTAGCCGCTTCGCCAGTGCAGGATCGTCTGGAACGCCGCCGTGCGATCCGGCACGTCGCCGTGCGCGACGAGGGCGTCTGCGATGTGGGGACGACCGATCGTGCCGCCGTCGACGGACTGGGCGAGGACATCCGCCCATGTGATCCCGTAGTCCTTCGAGATCTTCTCCACGATGCGTTCCGCGCGGTGCATCCTGCCGTCGCGGATGCGTTCTGTCTCCTCGAGAATGGACGGATTGTGCGGATCGAACAGGTAGGCGAGCATGTG
>Ga0247779_1001484_pt1 | contig 11255 bp, 16 predicted proteins | sample UWRJL221509R5_FD_179925 | JGI IMG/M metagenome (GOLD analysis project Ga0247779, IMG submission 179925) | Plant litter microbial communities from Arlington Agricultural Research Station in Wisconsin, United States - UWRJ-L221-509R-5 | ecosystem: Environmental > Terrestrial > Plant litter >...
TCTCCTTTCCACACCGACGACCCGAAATGGGCTCGTCACCTCGTACCAGGCTAGCGGTTAGGGAGAAAGTCGATATCAGCACAGTACTCAATCCCACTTTGATGTTTCTGTTCGTTATGGGTATGTATTAGGAACCGATTTTTACTTCGAAGGCTGACTTAGCCATAACCTACAGGAATATATACAGGAGTGTATAGCGCCACCATGTACATTTATTGTACGTATTCCTAACCTCAGTAAGCCGTGATATGCCACGAAACGACGATCTAAGATTGTCACGTCTAGGTTCGAAGCCTGCGAGGAATAAGCGAGTCATTTTGACAGTGTTGACGGTGGGCTACGTCATATTACTTTGGCAGACGTTCATGTTATGGTACTGGATACACGATCCTTACACCGAAGCCGGATGGGCAAGAATGTCCCAACTCTCGATGATCGACCACCATCCAGGCATACCTGGAACAATGCTCGTGCTCCGGTACATGATGTATACTGTGAGCTACGTGCTTGCGGATGGACTGATGGTGCGTCGTTCTTTTGCGTGCTCGTGATCGGGGCAGGCAAATGTTTAATCGTCTCTGCAAGATATGGCGATGTTTTCATATGTGTGGGAGGTCATTTTCAGGGATTTTAGGACCGTCATTCCTATATCTCATTGAAATTGGTAAGAATCAAGAGGCGTTGAAGAAGAGGAAGACTAACAAAAATGGCCCGATACAATATAGTTTCCATTGTTGTAGCTAACGTATTTCACGCAATGCTGGTATACAAGCCCACGGACAAATTGGACGACATGGCTAGCGTCTCCGACGGCGCGCTGGGCGTAGTCGTTGCGGTGACGAGTCTACTCACGACGACTGTAATCATTCGCCGGATCTGGACGGCCACAGGGGAAACCCAATGGAAGAAAATGAAGGACAAGAAACTCCGCCGATACAAGCACATAATGGAAATCCTAATACAGTCCGCAGCAATCTATTCTGTTGTGGCCACTGCCAATGCTATCTTGGATTTTGTGGATACGGGTCCTAGTAACACGACAGTTTCGATAATGGAACGTTATCTAACTCGATTGTCCTATATATTACCTGTGAGTTACTTAACAAATATTAACATGCGTTCTCTGAAATTTATGAGTTTTTGAAAAATTTCTTAATTTTAAATAGATTTTCGCAACAACGATCATGGTCGCCCGACTCGAAACGTCTTCCGCCAAGTTTGAGCTCCGGGAGGACGCAGCGGTGGCTGGAGACGAAAGTCTGGGATATTTAGATGTGAGTCCACAGGGAACTCTTGAGGAAGAGGAGCATTCTTCATCCCAGAACGAGGAAACTGAGATGAGTGGTTGTTCGAATGAACATTGTGGGATGGATGAAAACGGCGAGGACGCAGGCTCCACCGTGCCTGTTACACAAATGGTATTGGATTCTAAACCCATAAATAATAAATAATATGTAGAAGTAACATCACGATCAAGATAGAGATACCCAAACAGTATTATTTGTGAATTCGGCGCAAATGTCCAGAGTGGATGGATCAATTCCGGCCGTACTGCGCACGCGCGGGCGTATACCACGCACGGTGCATGACGTATAAAGCTTTGAAGTTTGTGCTTGAGCTTGAAGCTTGGAGCTCAAGGGTTCAACTTGAACGTTTGAACGTTCATGCTTTGAAGCCCCACCAGAGCGCGTAGAACACCATTTTATCGCCGTGGTTAGATCATGTTAGGGAAGTTGGATGTGACTTAACCGCAGCACCAGTTACACCAGCCTTTGGCATACAGATCCGCACGCGCAGCATACTAATGTGTAGGATTCAAATAATATCCATATCTTACGCTAATTGGGACGTTGAGGCTGTGCATATTGAGGTCTATTTAAGTTGAACGCTAGCACGTATGCATTTTACGTTCTGTACCACGACCACGCTTTTACCTTGCTTTGTTTTCTCTGGCTATTTGTTGATTAAAGTCACTTATATCTGACCTCATTCGCAATGTGTATGTCATTTATATTGATGTACATGCAAAGTCGCTCAATTCTAGACGCCAACCCCTTGACTGATTGACTCTAGTGTCCAATGTCTTTTCAGCACTAACAAGCGTCGTTCAAGGGCGAGCGGCACCAAAGACGAAGATAATGCTTTGGGGCGTAGATGTGGATAAGTTGACTGTGAGCGTGTTTACCGGTATAATTGTTAACCTATTGACTCCTTGTGACTTTGCCAGACTCTGGGTTCCCTCCTGAAGACAGGGAAGTACGAAGAGAAGGTCGGATCGATCTACTCAGGTACGTGTCATTAGTGATAGTACATTTCTCAGAGACGTAATTGCTAATTTTTTTCGCTTGATATACGTACATAGATTTGATTGTGGACGTTTCTATGGGTGGAGTTTTGTTCGATATTGCAATCCCCAGCGTTAATGAGGGTGGTGAGCCAACTGGTACTTTCTGAACTTGACGAACGTATGACTCATCACAAACTTTATTCATCCCATTTCTACCGTATCGTAACTGGACAAACATCATAAATATGCCTGTCTTGAGCCAACGAATTTGCACAGCTCGCCGTTCATTCCGTCCCATGCTCGAGTCTTTTGACGGCATCGTGTTTGTCCATCCGAACGCGAGTGATCAGGAGCTGATCGCTAGTTCGGATGAAGAATTGAGAAGCTTGTTGGAAGACGAGGCGATTAGGGGAAATGATGTCCCTATTCTGATCATTGTAGAAGGAAATGGAGATAATCAGCCTGATTACGCAGGAGCGATTGCGAAAATGGTTCGGGAATCGAGGGTATGTGGCGATTTTGGGATGGTATTCCAGTTCCTTCAACTCGGTTGCTAAAATTGGTGATAGGGAGAAGACGAGGCTGTCAAGATCTTGAATGTTTCGAAGGGAAGTCAGATGTCGAAAGAGGAATATACGGAAGGTATGATGAGATCTTTTTCGTTTAAAAAGTGTAATCTGTGATATCGTTCCTCGTGTTTATTTATCTTTTGACAGGGTTCGACTGGTTATCTATGCGCCTCTCAAGCACTTAGTTCATCTTGATACATGTCTGACAATCGAATGTAAGATAGGGGTTCAAAAATGGATATTGTTCGACTGCGCTTGCGGTGTCATGCCGATCCGCAAAAGGACGTGAATAGATTGATGGTTATATCGTGGCACGTACGTTACATTCTGCGCGTCAATTGGGCGCTCATTCGGAGTTTGACGACGACGCCGGTGCGTATGCGACGTAATTGAGTCATTTTCACGACTCGGCCATTGATGGATTGCGACTTTATTCATTATACTATAGCATATGAGATAAAATCGTCCTGAAAGATCCAAGTGGTTTTCGGAGATAAGCCATCTGCAGGCGTTAGACGTGAGTCAGGAGTTGATATGACATATATGGCCAAACATCCAGAGAACATGTTTGGGGAAAATATGAATGTCATATTTATCCTCACGCGCGCAGTTATAAAATGCCAATTATACACTTACTCTATTGCGGAGCTGTTATGAAGCAGACCGAATTAGACGGCATTATTTCTGTACCCAACTTAAAGGTAACATTTCTGACATCTTACACCCCTTTTGCATCGCTTACGCATATGAGAACTTTGGGAGAACTGTATCTTTCTATTCTATGACACATACACTCTCACTGCGCTTATAGCACGCAGTAGGTTAGTGAAAAAGCCCACAAAGAGAAATGACATACGATTAGATTAGATTCAAGTACGATAAGGAAGAACGGCAAAACGCGCCAATGGGGACACGCGTGGGGTGTTTGTTTGTTTGTTTGTTGATTCGGCACAGCACCACGTTTTTCCCACTGCCAAGGCCGTGCCTCCGGTATTGTGTACCACAGTGCTGGGTTAGGGTCAGAAGGGTTCGTGCGAAGGACGTGCTTGCTTTGCTTACCTTGCGTTCGTTCATTGGTTAGTGTCCATTCCCCACTAAACTCCCCCCGTCCCTCTCTCCACTCCTCGACTCCCTCCCGCTTCCACTAAATTCTCGTTTCCTACCCATTGTTGGTGCAGAATTCGACCTTAAGGGATACGTTTTGCTTGTCAAAAGGCTTGCTGGGGAAAAGAAAGCCACGCCACCTCATACATACACACCGACGGACGCATAGTACAAGGGATCGCTTTGCAAGGAGCGTTGCTGGTACGAACGACTAGGACGACTACGACAAAGACGAATATTTGCTCTGTTCCGTATTATCAACACGAATACTTGAACAAACAGAGCCACTAGTTCCGGTCAAAACAATCAAGACGCCATTTTTGTTGTTCATTTAGCTTCCTTTCCTTGCATACCACCACAGACGGGAGAGGTTCAAGCCACCAGTAAATGCCAGGACCTGCGCCCTTTGCATCGACCAGTATATTCAACAACACCCCATCATCATCAACAGCGTCATCCGCGATAACAACCCACAACGTTAACGGAATAATGAACGGACTCGCTTCACCACATTCCTCTGCCTCTTCCTCTTCAGCCGGTTCGAGCTCCAGCATTCTGGCCGGCCTGAGCGCACCTGCAGGCCCATCGAACGCGCTATTCCCCGCTCTGTATCTGTACCCATTGAACGATACGTGGTTGCCGAAACATATCGCGCTGACAGGAGGGCCCGGCCAGCATGTTAAGATTGGGCGACAGACGAGCTCAAAGACTGCACCTGGGGAGAAAAATGGGTTCTTTGATAGCAAGGTGTTGAGTAGGCAGCATGCGGAGGTTTGGGAAGATGGTGGCAAGGTTCGTAATGGCTTTTCTTTGTATTCAATCTTTCGAAGTGAACCTTTCGCTTCTCCCTCTCCCATTGTTGTGTCTTTTATGCCCACAACATTCTTTTCGTGTCTATCCTCTTTTTTGAGCGCATATATGCGGTCATAAGGTGCCGTTTCATCATTCTAACCGCCTCTCTCTCTCAGATCTTCATCAAAGACGTCAAGAGCTCGAACGGAACGTTCATTAATGGCGACAGGTTGAGTAGCGAAGGTCATGAATCGGAGCCTTTTGAGATGAAGAGCGATGATATCGTGGTATGTATGCATTTCTTCACATCAACTTCTCCATATATCTTTCTATCTGGAATCCAACCACTAACAAAATTTTATTTTATTCTTTAGGAATTCGGAATTGACATCGTAGGCGAAGACAACAAAACTATCATCCACCACAAAGTCGCCGCACGAGTCGTGTGCGTGTTCAACGAGCAAGATGCACAAGTCGCTGCGCGAGCAGAGCAGCACCAACAACAGCACCAGATGCAGCAGCATCAAGCGTACCTGCAACAACAACAGCAGCAGCACGGTGGTGCTGGCAACGGACCAGGACACTTGCACGGTGCCCCGCATCCTGGAATGAATGGGATCGGAATGGGTGGTCCATCAGGTACCAATGGGAACAATAGCTTCCCATTTACGACTCCAGGAGCTGCTGCTGCTGCAGCGGCGCAACAACAGCAACAGCAACAACAGCGCCGGCAGCAGCTCGCGCAGCAAGGTCTTGGGAGCCTTGGATCAAGTATGGGCGTTGGTGGACTGCGCCCGCCCGGGAAAACAGGCTTGTCGTTTGATGTGATTTTGAGTAGGCTTCAAGGAGAGGTACAGAAGAGCAGGGAGACGGGCGCGGAGTTGAGTGGGTTGACGAGTGCGATGGGTGAGATTGGCGATGTACTTGGTGGGGTTTTGGTTAGTGCCATTTTTTTGGTCTTCCGATTAATATTATTAGATATCCAACGACTCATATGTTTGTCCTAGCCTTCGAATTTACCTCCTTTCCCTGCACACTTGCCTCCTGTCCGACCGCCTCCTCAGGAACCGCAACCACTGCCGCAACCCACACCGGCTGCTCCTCCGGTTGCACCTGTTGCTGGTGTTGCTACCAACTCAGCTCCATCGAGTACGTCTGGCTCGACTGAAAATTCGACATCGACGTCATCGTCATCGTCATCAGCTGCGTCTGCACCGACAGTTGGTGAAGCATCGGCAGCTGCACTTTCTGCTTCCGCCGTGGAGGCTTTGCAAGCCCAGCTTCGCGAGACGCAGGCATCGCTTGCTAGTCATTTGGACAAAGTCAGAAAGTTGGAAGATGTCCTTGTGCAACATGATGAGATGAGGAAAGAGGTGGAGGTATTAAAGGAGAGGATTGGGATGTTTACGAGCCAGAGTAGTGCTGGGGATCGACATGGTAGGGGCTTAGACGGCGATGAGGTGCTCTTGACACGAGTTGGGGATGATCGCGAACACCATGAAGAAGGAGAACAGGAGATTGTTCTAAGCGATGAGGAGGAGCTTGGCTCGGAGGAAGAGGAGGAAGACGACGACGATGCAAGAAGCATTGCTACTGTCGTTGTCTCGCATGAACTTGAGAGGGTGGATGAGGAGGATGAGAGTGACCTTGTGGAGGGGGTGGATGGCGATGCGTTACCAGACGAAGACGGCGCTTTGCCCCAGGAAGATTTACTTGAGCAGCAGCAGCTCCAGCAACGGCGGAGAGAAGCTGACCATGATGAGGCCGACGTTGAGGCAGGAAAGGCAACAGAGGAGGAGATCGGTGAACATGAAGAGACAGAGAGAACGCAAGAGGAAGACGATGAAGCGGAAAGAGAGCGGCGGAAAGAGGAGGACCTTGAAGTTGGCCGACCGAGGACACCTGAGCCTACCGCTTTTGTGCAGAGGCGGACATCTGTTTCATCGCCTTCGCCTTTATCAACGTCACCCACGACATCGTCATCACCCTTGGCCAATCGTGAAAGCCGCACAGAGGATATGTACGAACAAGTCGTACGACTATCGAAGCAGGTCAGCACTGTTATGGCGCTGACGAGCTCTTTGGAGGCCCAGCATTCGAGTGCGCAAACCACGATCAAAGGACTGGAGGATAAGGTCGCGGCGTTGGAGGGTATGCTGAAGGTTGCTGAGGAGGCTCTGGCGTCCAGAGGTGTTCCTACACCAGCACCTCAAGTTCAGGAGACAGAGACAGAGAAGAACAAGGAAGAAATACAGCAAACGCCTGAACCCGAATCAAGAGAGTCTCTGATGGATATGATCTCGCACTTTAAGAAGTCAGTCGATGGTCAATGGGGCAGCGTACGTTCGGATTGGGCGTCTGTGCGAGCTGATTGGGTCTCGGTTCGTGCAGAGTGGACTCAGGAACGCGAGAAGTTATCCAAGGCTTGGGCAGAGCGCGAGCGGGTGTGGGATGCAAGACAGGGAGAGTGGGATACGTGGCGTGGGGAGTGGGAAGAAAGACGGGGCGAATGGGATGGCAGGAAGGAGGAGGTAGATAAAGGACTTGTGAGAGTTGAAGAGGGCTTGGATAAGCTACATCATGTTTCGGCTTCTGTCGTCGCTGCTGCTGCTGCTGCCGGTGCCAACGCTACCGCCGGCGCCGCTAGTGGATTTGCTGGTCTCGTGGGTATCGTTGGTGGTTTGGGCCACCATTTGGCAAATGGTGGTCTTGTTACTCCGCCATCGCCCCGCTCGCAGTCATCCGATTCGGCTGGGAGGAGAGCGTACAAGAACAAGAAGCGGCCGTCAGGTAGTCGAGGAAGGTCGTCAAGGTCGAGGTCGAGGTCCCAGTCTCCTTCGGTTGACAGAGGCGAATACGACGATGACGAAACGCTAGCATCTTCGAATGAAGACCATGAGGACAAGGGAAACGTTGATTCGATTACTCTTCCCTCCCTTGCCACAAATTCTAGTGCGGCTGTTTCTTCTCACAATCCTCCTCCACATGGTGTCGCCTTCCTCAAAGAAAAAGACAAGGAAGACGGCGGAGCGCGGTCGCTGGCCACTCCTGAACCATCGGTCTATGCCAATTCGTCTTTGGAAAGTGAGGGCTCTTCACCTACACGACGATCCAAATTGGCCGAATCCACATTTACAGACGATACGGTATGTTTTCGTTTGTTTCGTTGTTGTACAAATTCATTGATTTTTGCCTCACTTTTCAAGGCTCTTTCCGATTTTTCATCACTAGCTGATTCGGCGGCGTCGATAGCGCCATCTGAAGGTTTAATTCCTAAAGGGCCTTCAACGACTGCTGCGACTGCAAATACCGGCACCCATAATACGATCAACCTACAAACTGCAATGGGTGTCGTGGTTCTGAGTGTCGCTGCTGCTGCCGTATTTTGGAAGGTCAAGCCAGAGGCTTGATGCTAGGCCTGCCTATAATGTCTAGCCAAGAAAAGGAAACAGGCATGGCTTGTCTGCTTCCACACCTAGGTTTTGTGACTATCGATAAAATCACCGCCATCACCGCCATCGTACCCCATCACCACCACCACTATCAACATCAAAACCACAACCACCGACAACCAAAGCTGCATCCACACTCATTATATATTTTGCATCGCATCTCATAGCACCTTTACCTATTTTTCTTTTTTTGCCTCCCTGAAACGACGAAGACCGAGAATGGATTCTCTTTGGGCCTCCTTGATGAATATTTATTTATTCGGCATACCATTACACCTACCCATCGCCAGCACCAAACTCATGTGTTGCATATTGCATTTTTCCATTTTCTCCTCTTCTATTCGCTCTCGTCGTCGTCTCGAGAGTTGCTCCTTGATTACCCTTCATGATCTTTTTTGTCTCGTTCGCTTTCGCTTTCGATAAGTAAGTATCGTTTCCTTTAATCACCCTTTTCTTTCTCTTTAATACGTACCATGCGTACGTATAGATAAACCAATAACATATAACATACATTTCATGCGTTATTCTGTTTTTTTTATCACTGTTCCATCTTTTTCCTGTTGTTGTTCATATCTCTCTCTCCCTCCTCTGTCTCGATGTCTTATTTAATAATGAATTTTATGACCTTTCTTTCTAACTCCTCTAATAATTTGCCTGGCAGCGAGATTTATGTGGCTGTGTCAGTTCAGTTTACGATCAGGCTCAGGTCGCACCAGGTCGTACTATGCCACATGCCATTTTATTCTACCCCGCTACCTTCATACCACGGACAACTAGCTTGACATGCAAGACCGAGCAGCGCAAAATCAACCTCTTCCCCGCATCAATACGGTTGTGGACGAGGATCGAAGCATCTCGAACCTTGTAAACCACATGGCGGCAGCCAATCCATGTTGATTACATACTTTAGTTCGCTTTCAACTAAAGCATTTTCCATCCCTGTTCCATTCTCTCGCCCGCTCGAGCGATAACCCGAGTCAAGATGAATCTGAACGATGACTTGAAATGGCAAATATTCGTGCTCAATGCCACAGATAACACGGTTGAAAAGGAGCACCGACTCCAGACAACACTATCATGCTCACAAGTATGTACGAACTGGCGAGAGATCCTGCTCTCATCGTCGTGGATATGGGGACAACTAATGTATATAACTGGACAACTGGCGCCGGATTGGGTGGAAGAAATCCTGAAGAGGTCAGAGAAGTCGCCCCTGTGCGTTACCGCCATCTTCACGCCCGAAAACAACACGCACGAAGAAAATTTTGCACTGTTTGTGCGCATAATAGAAGACAATTGGAGTCGCATAGAATGCCTCCAGCTGTGGTTGTATGAACTAGTTATCCCCCACGATCTTTACCAGAAGTTGTGGGCTACCTTTCAGCGCCCTGCCCCTCTACTACGTGAATTCGATATCGCGATGCCACCTACAGATGTACCCGGAGATGCTCTAAATCTCTTTAACAACCATGCCCCGAGGCTCGGTATATTTAACTGCACAGCGACAACAGTGCCGATCTCCAGCCCTTGGCTACAGAATCTTTATTTCCTGCATTTCACTCCTGCATCAACGACGCAACTTTTTTCTATACTATCCTCCAATTCGGCGTTGAAAGTGTTGAACGGCATTTCATTGGAATCTACTCCCGATATGAAAGCGGAATCTTCAGCTATAGTTCTGCCATCTTCACTCGAATCCTTGAATTTGATAACAAGTGCCGACATGTTTACGAATTTCTGGCAGTCGATTGTTATACCAAAGTCATCCACAGCATTATCTCGTATCAAGCAGACCATCTGCTTCATGGACGCGGACTTCCCTTTACCACAATCCGGGAAACGCGCGGACGACATAATGGAAGCAATAAAGCGAATAATGCACTACCACGATAAGGTTGATCCTCCTCCCCTCACGCGAACAGTACTCATCGAGATGAGAGAAGATTCCTTTTCTATCGGGCTCGAACCATATTCTGAAATTCGGATCTGGCACTTTGGTAGCAGCACGATGAATTATTCTGAACTTTTCATGTACTTTCTCATCCTCTTCTCCCAAATATATAAAAAAGCGACCACCCTCAAAATAAGGAATTATTCCAGCGGCCCTCTCACCGCCCAAGCACTGCAATTGTGGACCAACCAGATGCGTCATGTCACGGATCTCAGCCTGGAATCAATAGTCCATGACCAATTTCTATCCATCCTCACTGAGAATTGTGCTGTTGTCCCGAATATTTCAAACGACGCCGGTGTTTATGGTACTTTGATATTCCCCGCTCTGCACACAATCCGCATAAAAGAATGGTCCGAGGATAGTCTCCTTATTTTGGACACATATCTTCAAAAGAGATCGAATGTTCTAAAGGCGTCCGTCAAATACTTGTACATCAGCTTGCAGTCACAAGAACAACCGAACAACCCGTGGTTTTTTACGCTGGTTGATGGCCTGGAGGTTATTTGGGGATAACAGCACGATGAGTCCTGGTTACGAATCTCCATCTCCAAGAACGCGCGACTAAGGCCAGTTGTGAGACTCTTGGAACGGAATCGGGAGAAGAGAGGTGAAGGCTGAGAAGGCGGGGTTAAGGCTTGAATTTAGTATGAATCGAGCGTGTCGAGCAAACACAATAACTTGAAAGAAGACTTGGCTTTTGAATAAATTGTGCATAGAAATGTCGCAGTAGTGCGAGTGCCGAGCCTGGCTATCGCTAATCTCAATTAATAAATGCTGGACGATTGCAGAATAGTAGTATGTCGCTAATACGAAAAGGTTCGAGAGGCCGATAACGGATCTATGCCGCTTCATGCCGATTAGCCATTGCATCAATGCCGAACAAGGCCGTGATACTTCACCAGCACCTTGTAAGTTATGACCAACTTCTAAGAATCAAAGAAAACCTACCTAATTTTTATAATTTCGCTATAATGAAAGTTCACAAGGTCCAGAATGCCTTGTAAAATACAAAATATGGTCCGCGACCGCGACGACTCCCTAGAAATCCGAGACGGGCAAGGGTGACGGCGCACACCTCTGCATGCCGAATTCTTTAT
>Ga0247779_1001485_pt1 | contig 11251 bp, 6 predicted proteins | sample UWRJL221509R5_FD_179925 | JGI IMG/M metagenome (GOLD analysis project Ga0247779, IMG submission 179925) | Plant litter microbial communities from Arlington Agricultural Research Station in Wisconsin, United States - UWRJ-L221-509R-5 | ecosystem: Environmental > Terrestrial > Plant litter >...
CCTACTTGTCCGCCATCGTCGGCGCTCCCGATCGCGCCGGCCCCGCCTCCGCCATCGCCTCCGCTCGCTCCGGCTCCGCCGTCGTCAGGGCCTTCCCCGCCTGGTGACGCGGAGGCACTGCCGCCGGCGCCACCGAGGCCCCCAAAGTCACGCTGTTTTCCTCCGCAGCTGATGCAAGCGGCCACGAGCAACATCATAAGCATTCGTCGACCGGGCATGGAACTTTGTACCATAGCCGACCGGAACGATCTTCTCCACGCTGATTTCACCCATCAGCACGCGGCGCGTCTCAGGCGTCCACGTCATCTTCAAGTACGCGATAGTGGCGCGCACGCCGCAGCGACAGCTTGTCGTTGAAGAGCGTGACACCGCGGTCTCGGCATGACCGACGACAGCAGCTTGCAAGGCGCATTCTCGATGTACAAGCGCCGCAGCTTCTTCAGGCTGTTGTGCGCGGCCGGCAGATACTTCACCCGTCCGTATGCGCTAGGTGCTGCAGACGGGCGTGCGCGGCACGCGCTTTTTCGGCGTGGGCAGGGAGCCGTCGACTCAGCTTGGGCCTCGCGAATTGGTTCTTCAGTCGGCACCTGCCACAGGCTAGAGTGCGCCTGTGAGCCTGGGTGCGGACAAGGTGGTGGTGCGAACCCCGTTCGAGGACTTCTTCGTGCAGGTTCGGCGCGGAGGCCCGCGTCCCGATGACGAGGGTCTCGAGCTCGCTCGCTGGGCCGCGAGCCAGTTCCGCTTGGGCATCGATCTAGGTGATCCCGGAGTGGTGCGGGCCGCACGGCAGCTCGTGCGTCTGCTCGATGGTGAGGCTCCCGGGCTGGCATTCGGCTTGGGGAGCGACTTCGATGACCGCAGCCCGCTCGAGTCCGCGTTCGGCGGCACCGCTGCCCGGCTCGAACGAGAACTGCTCGCGGGACAACTCGTAGTCGAGCGCGAGCGCGTGGCTTCGCTCACGGAGCGTCGCGACACCACCGTTCCGAAGCTGCCGCCGCTGGCGCCACCTCCGCGCGAATCGGGAACCCACACCTTCGAGGTACGCTTCGTCGACGAAATCGGCAGGGCAATCTCGGGGATCGACGCCGAATTCACGGCCGACGGCGCCCAAACGCGAGCCACCAACGCCGCTGGCATCGCATTGCTCGAGGGCGTGCAGTCGTCCAGCGCCAGCGTCGAGATCCTCGACCTCGACGGGCTTTCCAAAGTTCTCGACCCCCGTTGGGAGAGCTTTCGCCCGGGAAAGCCGCCGAAGGAATCGAATAGTCTAGAGGTCGTATTCCGCGGCGGAGAGCTCGGCCCCTTTTCGCTCAAAGCCGAGGTGCCCAACCGAGTGGTCATCAAGCCGCCGCTCGGCAAATTGTTCGTCGAACTATGGGACAAGATGGGACGCGTCCGGCACGCAAATCGGACGTACCAGATCACGGGTCCGCAATCTTTCGCGGGAACGACGGACGATGACGGGCGGTTGCTGCACGAAGACGTGTTTCCAGGGGACTATCAGTTATCGTTGGCGCTCGACTTTTTCGAGGAGACGGACCCCGACCGCAGCATGGACATCGTGGACGGGGCGCTCGTGGTACTGGAGCCGGACGCCGCCCAGCCTCAGGTGCGACGACTCGGCGCCGTGCCGCGCTCGGTGTTGGCGCGGCTACAGCTGTTTTTCAACACGAACAAAACCTTTCTCCTGCCGACAGCTCTGCCGAGCGTCACGAAGCTACGGAAGCTGTACTTCGAGAACGCACCTTGTCAATTGTTGGTGGTCGGGCATGCCGACACGCGCGGCAACACGGCGTTCAACGACAAGCTCTCGCTCGAGCGCGCTCGAGCGACGGTTGCCTATTTGAAAGATGACGTGGAGGGCTGGTTCGAGTTCTACGGTCAGGACGCCGACGCCAAGAAGCGTTGGGGCAAGACCGAAGATCATCTGATGATCATTTCGATGCCCGACTTCGGCGACAAGCCCAAGGGTGAAGACGCGGTCAAGTGGTATCAGCGCACGCGCGGACTCGAAGTGGACGGCGATGCGGGCAAGCAAACCCGTCATGCCTTGATTGAGGAATACATGGCGCTCGACGGCGCTTCGCTGCAAGACTTCGTTGGGGCGGTCGACGCCATTCCGCACGGCTGCGGCGAGAACTTTCCGCTCGAGGACGCGACGGTCGACTCCCAACCTGAGCCCGCGAAACGGCACCCGGGCGATCGCCGCGTCGAGCTGTTCTTTTTCGATGCGGAGTTCGGCATCACACCCCAACCCGCCAGCGAGAACTCGCAGGCGCAGAGCCCCGAGTACGCGCTGTGGAGGAAACGCGTGAGCGAAACGGTCGAGCTCGGGCCCGCCGATCTCGACGGGCCGAAGGTCGACTTCATCGAAATCGCCGACAGCTTGTTCCGAACCAACAGCGCTGTCGTGCTCCCGGAGGGGGAAGCTCCCAATAGCGATCCGGCTCAGCATCAAAGCCTCAGCAGCGTCAGCAGCTTCGCCATGTTGTTGCGACTCAACGAGGAGCACCCAGGCAAGCAGCTCTTCGTAGCCGGTCACACCGACACCGCTGCCTCCGAAGACTTCAACCAAAAGCTCAGTCAAGAACGGGCGGAATGCGCGCTGGCCGTCGTGGTCGGTGACCGCCAAGCTTTCGTCGATCGCTGTCAGGCTCGCCATACCGTTGGCGACTACAAACAGATTTTGGCCTGGGTTTCGCGCGCCTTTTCCGATTTCAGCTTCAGTTGCGATCCAGGAAAAATCGATGACCAAGCGAGCACGGGCGTGGCGCCCGTCAAGCGCTTCCAGACCGCCTACAACGCGAACCGCCTCGGTATGGGCATCGCGCAGCCCGCGATCGGCGTCGACGGCTCGGTCGGAAAGGAGACCTGGGGCGCGTTCTTCGACTGCTACGAAGTGGCGCTGGCGCGAGAGCTGGGAGAAGATGAAAGCGGCGTGCAGGCGCTGCGCGATCAGCTCGTGTTCGTCGACAGCGACCGTAAGGCTCTTGGTTTCGGCGAGTACTTCCCGATCGAAGAGCTCGGAGTGGACAAGTTCCGGAGCCAAGCCAATCGCCGCGTCGAGCTGATGCTGTTCGACCCTGGGGAGGAGCCTGATCTCGTCCACGCGCAAGAAGATCCGGAAACGAGCGAGCTCTATCTGCCCGGTCACTACCAACGCGAGCCGCTTCCAACACGGCCCGGCGGCGCGAAACCACACATGACCTTGACGCTGTCGCTCTTCAGGCCCGACGGGACGCGCTCCGGCGTCAGCTACGAGCTCATCAATGACGATGGCACCTTTTCGCAGAAAATATCCGAAAGCGAGGCAGCAACGGAGAGCGATCAGAGCCTGCTGCTCGAATTCGAGGACGTCCCCATGGGCGCCCCATTGACCCTGCGACAGCTTTCGGGCTCGACAGCCATCGACCTGGCTTTGCAAGTGCCGCCCGCCGTTGCGCTGACGAGCGCGCCGCTACGAACTTACGTGACGACGCTCTCGCCTAGAGCCGAAGACTCGACTTCGTTTCTCGACTACGATTTGCAGGGGGCATTGGCTTAATGGGCCCTAGGAGCTCCACACTTCAAGTCGGTCGCCCAACCCTGTTCCGGCCGTTCACCTCGGTTTCTACGCCCGCGCAGGACACCAAGACACCGGACTTCGAGTTCCAAATCCCGCGCCAAGACGACCAGCTCGTGCTGCTGAGCGAGTCGCGCTGGCCGAGCACGCGTTTCGTCTTCGTGTTTCTCGACCCAGCGCGGCTGGTCGGGCCCACGCTGGAAGCCGTGGCGCTGACCTTGCTCGTGGGTCCGAACGCTTCGGGGAACCCGTTGCTCGCCGTCGTTAAGGTCGATCCGAACGACGACCAGTCGGTGTGCACCGGCGCCGAATACAAGAATGCGCTATCGGCCGGCGTCCCCCCGCCGTTCAAACCCGTCGCCAAGCCTGAGTTCGTAGCTGCGGAGCCGGACGCCGAGACCCAAGCACTGGGAGGCTCTTACGCCGTAGCCGCGCCCATCCCAATTCCACTCACCGCAGTGAGCCAGCTGGAGACGAGCCGACCAAAAGTGTTGCCGACGCTCGGAACTGGCATGGGTATCGGTGTCGAAGGCCCGGTCACCGCCACTCCGAACAATCCAACTTGGGTCTTCCCAGTCGTCGATCCGCTACTGATTGCCGAGCAACTCACGCGCAAATTCTACGAGACCGCGGACAACTTTCTGACCGCCTCTCAGCAGATCGATCGTCCAGCCGCGCGCAATGACGCCGAGCGAGCGGCTCGGGAGCAGGGAGAGATCCTGCGGCTCAAAAGAACCATCGCCGACAATCTGATCGGCCTTCGCGGCGCGGCGCCCGACCTGGCGTCAGCCTTCAACGACAACCTGCTGAGCGGGTTGCCCGACGCATTTTCGCGAGAATACGTCCGCGGGTTGAAGGATCTAGCGTTCGAGCGAGAGCTGGCGGCCTTCCAACTAGTCGCTTGGTTGGAATCCGACCTGTTCACGCTGGCGGATGATTGGTGGCCTCGCAAGCAGGGCAATCCGGACGCGGACTACACCTTCTACGTCGACGCGCTGCTTGGCGGCCTAGCGCGACTGACCGAAGCCGATCATGGCGTCCAGTACCTGATGGACGTCCGCAATCGGTTGGAGGCGGGCTCGTCGCCGGTGCCATCGGGCGTCTTGAACGTCACCAACGAGTTCGTGTTCCGTAGCTCGTTGAGCTCGCCTCAGCAGCTGCTCATCGCGACCAAATCGGCCGCAAGCCTGCTTCAAACCTGGGCTGCCTTCGTTACGGCGGCACTGGGGGTCCGCCAGCGCGTGGTCAGGGGCCCCAACCCCACCACTTCGCTCATTCAAGATCTGCAGGCATTTGCCAATCGCCTTCAGTTCGTGTTTCAGCAAGGGATCCTCACGGTCCAGATAGACAACTTACCGCTCGAGCTACCCAGTCCCGGCGTCAAGACCACTGTGGTGAACATTCCCGTTCCGTCCTTCAAAGTGGGCGCGGTACGCCAGCAGCTGCAGCGCGCCAAGCTGACGACGGCTCATCTCGCAAGGGTGGCGGCCGTGCTGAGTTTCGGCGCGGCATATGCCGCCCTGCGCGCAGCACTCACGGAGGGCGGCGATCAACGAGCAAAGGACATGGCCATGGCAGATCTCGCGGGCGCCAGCCTCGGGGTCATCGACACGGCCATCGCCCTTCCCGTCCTGGACAGCTTCCGCAGCAAGATGGCCGGGAAGCTCGATATGGGCACGAAGCTGCTGGGGAACCGAGTCTCCGCGACGCTTGGCTTGCTCGCGTCCGTCGCGTCCCTGGTCAGCGCCTCGCTCGCCACGGCCGACTCGTACGACAAGGGCGATTGGGATCAAGCGGTGTCTCACATGACGGAGGGCTTCGGAGCCCTGCTGATTGGAGTGGGCTCGACAGTGATCTTGGTGTCCGGCACCACCGGCCCGTTCGCGCTCTGGACGATTGTCGCCGGAACGGGGATCAGTGCGGCCGGCTTCATCTGGTCCGTCCTTGCGGCTGATACCGAGATCGATCAAATGCTCAAGTTCTGCGCATTCGGCCAGCAGAGCGGCCAGGCGGCGTTGAAACCCCCGGGCTGGAGCCAATGCGCAGTGAGCTTTGCCGAGTGGGACGCGACCACCGTGCCGGGCTTGCTCAACCAGCTCAAAGCCTTTCAACAAATATTTTACGCCTTCGAAGCATCAGGCGCAGCACCGGTAGAGCCCGGGCCGCTCGCGTCCGATGGCATCTTGCGGCTTACGCCTTCGAGCTTGCGTCTCTCGTGTTCGTTCGTCATCAACTACACGGCGGTGTATTCGCTGCCGGCGGGCGGACCACAGGTAACTCGGACCGGCACCGCCACGATCATCATACCCAACACGCAAGCAGGCAGCCCGACGCTGGTTGACGCGGGCGGCAACTACCAGACCGCCGGCGCCATCCGCCGGCACAGAGACGGCGGGAGGGATGCACTGGACGTGCGGTTCCGACCCGTCACGCAGATCGTCGACAAAGCGAGCGCGCGGCCGCTCGAGCTCCGAGACCTCACTTGCCTCGTGCAATTACAGGTGCCAGGGGTCAAAGTCGATCCGTCGGGCAACAACAATGACGAGTCACTCGTTGTGCCGACGACGGCCAAGGGGACGACGCCGTTGATGGTCAGGCCAGTGCAAGGGCATGCGCTCGTCGCTGACGCGCAGCTAAGCGTCAAAGTGTAGTGATGCTTCACGGACAGAGGGCTGCGATCACCTTCTCCCTGCATGCGATGCGCTCCCTTCCCGTTGGAGCGTATCCGAGACACGCGAACGCCGAAACCGGATGCTGGCGACAGGCATTCATCAGCTCGGCTTCCGTACGCAGCGGTCCAGTAGCGGGACACTCTCCAATCGCACGACCGCAGAGTCCGGTGCCTTCGTTCCCCCTATCGACTTTGAACAAACGGTCACAAAGTTCGCCGTCCTCTCGGCAGTAACCGCCAAGCCGCGCGGGTTCATAATTGAGCTGAAAACTCTCCCTGGTCCTGATCCCAAACCGCTTCTCAATCGCCTGGCTCAGGTGCTCGCGCCCGAATGGCTTGCCGTTATATTCCGATTTATCGAACATCAACCGGATGTAGAGCAACGTCAGGTTCCCCCGGCAGCTCGCCTGCTGCGAGTAGTAGCCGTACACGTAGTTCCTGCCAATGTAATCGAAGAGCTTGTCCTTCGTCTGAGGTCCGGTCTCCAGAACGTAAATCGCGCCGATGACGTAGGCCGGCACCAGGTGACCAAAGCGAACCCACAGGTCAGGCTCTTTCGAGTCGATCGCCTCGCAAACCGTCGCCTCGTCCACCCCTTCGGGGAACGGCTTGGGCTGGATCGGTTTAAGCTTCGGAAGCGCAGCGGGCGTTGGTGTCGACGCTGTTGGCCCAACCTGACTCGACGCGCTGGCGATTGGGCTCGGCACGCCCGTGGAAGCCGACGCCGCCGCGCTCACTCGAGTCGGCTCGCCCGCGCGGCAACTCAAGGCCAGCAAAGCGCTTAGCAGGGCGGACCACAGAAGCTTCGCTCCACTCATGGTTGATGCAGCCTACCATCTGCCTGGAGTGTTCGCGCACGACGTGATCCATCTATGGGGATGCCCAGGCACTGGACGAGCCGTTCCGCCGGATCAATCCGCTCGTCGACGAGACCACCGGCGATCGCGACGCCGCGAGTCGGGCTAGCACTCGGGCGGAATGGACGGGCGAAGTGGTACGGGTGGTAGAGCACATGACCTCGTTGTCCAAACCGTCAGCATGCCCATGGCTGGTCGCCCTAATGTTCGTGCATGTGTGCCTTTACTTGGACGCCACACTCCGCTGGGAAAATGGCTTCGGTTTCGCACGGTCGAGCTGGCTCGTGACGACGTTGAAATTCGTCGCAGTTGTTGCCTTGTGCGATGGTCAATTGCTCCGCTGGCGAGTCCCTTTTTGGTTACACGTAGCGTTGGAATTTGCGGCGTTGACGCTGGGCTTCGTGCTCGTAGGAAGGAGCCACGGAACCCGGCCTTTGGCGGCGAGCGAGGTTGAGCTCCCGCGCGCGAGGGTGCCGCTTCACGCACTATCCGTGCTCTCGAGAACGACGGTGCCATCTCCGCTCGGCGTTTAGTGGTGAGACACCGTCGTTCCCCAGCTTCCATGAGAGCTACTCGAGCGACGGCAAGGTGGCGCTCGGGGGCGGCTTCATTGGCGTCAGCGGTCGCATCATGTCGTTGTCTTCGTGATCGAGGATGTGACAATGCCAGACGTACCCGGGTTTGACGGTGGGGTCGAAGCGGAACGGGTTGTCCGCAGTGGTGTCGGTTTCTGGTTCTTGCGGTGCCCAGCGCACGCGGATGCGGGTGACGGTGCTGGGCGGCACGGCCACCGTGTCTTTCCAACCGCTCTCGGTCACGCTGAGCTCTTGCGTGCCGGTGTAATATGGTTCGGCGCTGACCTCTTTGGTGGGGTGCTTGAGGGGTAGCTCTTCGCCGTTGGCCGCAGTCCACGCCGCCTGGTAGCCCCCGACATCCACGGTTTTGCGCGACTGCACTTGAAATTGCACGAGGTGCAAATGAATCGGATGATCGCTGGGAGTGAGGTTCACGAGGTCCCAATCCTCAGTCGTACCCAGGACGGGTGTCTCGCTGACCTCGGCGTGAAAGCTTTGCCCGTTCAGGAGGCTGATGTCCCCCGAGTGCAGCGTCATCGTTTTGACCGGCGGGACCAGGGTTGGCTCTCGAACCAGCTCAGGAAGCGCCTTGAATCCCGTCAGCGCGGCTGCAGGCGGTACCGGATCTTTGGACGACAGCGTGAAGCGAACGACCTGGGTGAGCGGGTCGGTCGGATCGGTGCTCGCGGCGAGGTCTCTCAAAGTGACGAAGTCGCCTTCACTCTTCGAGAAGTCGATCAGGACGTCAGCCCGTTCGCCCGGTGCGAGCTTCACCACGTCGACCGGCTTCGGTGCGGAGAGGTAGCCGCCATCCGTACCGATCACCGTGATTTTCCCGCTCGAGAGCGCGAGTTGGTAATAGCGACCGTTCGACCCATTCAGTAAGCGGAACCGGTAGAGCGTGCGATCGACGTCTAGGTGAGGCCAGACTTTGCCGTTTACGACGTTGGTGACGTCACCGCCGAAGTAGTCGAACGAACCATCGGTCTTGAACGCCCGATCTTGGAGCACGAGCGGCCATTCGTGCGCCCGGTCCGGCAGTCCGCTCGGTTCGCTGCCAGTTGCACCGCGAATGATGTACGCACCAGCGAGTCCCGCGTAGACGTTGTATTGCGTCATACCCATCGTGTGATCGTGATACCAGAGCCCCGTAGCGGGTTGGGAGTTCGGGTAGTCGTAGGTAGGGCTACTCTTCCCGTTGGGATCGTAGGTGAACCATGCCGTGGGTGCGCCATCTGAGGCTGGAGCGACTTCGAGGCCATGCACGTGCGTGACGATCGGCACCTTGCCTTTGGCATCGGCGGGGATGGAGCTCTCTGCTTCGGGGAGCACGTGCTTTTCTTGGATTTCGTTGACCCAGGTGACGCGCGCGGGCGTGCCCCGATCCATCTCGAACGTCGGTCCGGGGCTGCTTTGATAGTTGTCCTGCGAAGCCGCGGCGCCGTCTCGCCGTACCTTTCCGCCGTAAGTCAGCGCTCGCGTCGCCGGCCAAGGCTTCGGAAGCATCTGCACCGGAGTGACCTGAACCGTCACCTTGTACTCGTCGGGCTCGCCTACCTTGGTTGACTTGCGCGTGGCCACGAAGACGGCGGGCTTCTCCAGCACGTTCTCCCAGAGCGTGATCTGCTTGACGCTGAGTGGCTCGACGGGTGCGTCGGCCGGCTCCGACCCACCGTCTCCCAATTGCGGAGAGTCCGCGTCCTCGCTCGCCCCGCCCGTATCCGCACGCTCATTGTTCTCGACTAGGTCGCCCGGTTGAGCACGACCGCTCGGCGCTTGGCCGCTGCAGCCGAGCGCGAGAAAGCACCATAGTCCGCTCGAGCACAATACAGAAAAACGTTTGAACGACATGACAACTCCTTGATTTCACCATTGCGACCATCGACTTACCAACCCACGCAAACGACACACGACTCCCCGAGCGCGAACGCACTCGAAGAACCGTGGGACTCGACGCGTGCGCGGTTCTCAGCGCGCGACGAAGGGTGAGCCCGCTGAGAGCCGCGCCAGACTCCAAGAACCCGGGAAGTCCTTCCTCTCAGGACTGTGTTAGATCCTCGGAAACCGGGTGAGCTCGTGCGACGTGGGAGCGCAGCCGCTGCTGTGTTTTTCCGGCTACTCTGGCGAACGCAGGGCGAGCGCCGCGGCTCGGCATGCCGCGAGGTTTCGTAGTCGACTGCGCCGCCGAGGGCGCCTCCGCGGCGACAAGCCTCCGAGCGAGGCACACAAAGAAGAATTGGCCACCCGAGTCACCTCGAGCAGCCGCTCTTCGTCTCAGTTGATGCCCCGCCGTTGAGCGTCGCAACACGGCCCGGCGTGCTCGCTTCGCTGCGCGACGCGCTTCGTGATACCCGAAGGGGTACGCCGGGGGCCCGCCCGACGCCGGCTGCGCCGGACGTGGGGGCCCCGACGCCTGCGCTCGCCGTGCTTGATTGGTGAGCCCTTCGCATGGGGAGCGTAACGACACGGCGCTTTGGTTCGCACTCGCTCCTTTCTCCGGCTGGCGGCCGGCCTACGCGAGACGCGCAGGAGCTGCGCCGCGCGACCCCGCGGCGCGCACCCGTTCTCGTGTGAACCATTGCCAGCGCTACCTCCGCTAGCGCGCGTCACACCTCCTGCGCGAGGGGGGCTTCGTCCGGCCGCCAGCCGGAGAAAGGAGCCGCCCATGTCGAACAACAAAGACACCGTCGCTCTTCACGCTCATACCATGAGGCAAGCGCCCACCGACTCAGAGGCTCGGCTCTGGCGCGCGTTGCGTGCAAGCCAGCTCGGCATCGCCTTTCGGCGCCAGGTACCCCTGCTCGGTTTCATCGCTGACTTCTACGCGCCCAGCGCTCGCCTCATCTGCGGATGCGCGCCGCGACTGCGGATGCGCGCCGCGACCGCAAGCTCGCGCGTGCCGGCCACCGCGTCATTCGGCTCCAAGCCGAACTCGTCGTTCAGGATCTGCCGGCTGCCGTACTCGCGGTGCGGCGTGCGCTCAGCCAGCCCTGAGTGCGGACAAAGAACCGGCCAAAGCGCCCGCCTCTGGATGAGTCTGCGAGATCTCTGAACCCGTACCGAGGAGCCACGGAGCCCGCCTTCGGCGGCGGGCGAGGTTGAGCTCCCGCCGCGTGCTGCAGAAGCCGCGCGTACTCAGGGCCAGAGCGAACTGCAAGGTGACGCCGAAGGCCCCACGACAACCAGCGGCACCCATCAGGCGGCGTCCCCCAAGATGCCAACCGTGCGCGGGAGCGACCCTCGCTCGCCGCCGAAGGGGGGCTTCGTGGCGACGTACGGCGCCCGGGGTGCACAAAGAAGAAACGGCCACCCGAGTTTCCTCGAGCAGCCGCTCTTCGTCTCAGTCACTCCCCACGTCGGGGAGTGAGCGATGGCATCACTCGTCGCCGACAGCGACCAGCTCAGCCGGAGTAACGCGCACGAACGTCGGAGGCGCGTACGTGGGCGACTTCTCGTCCAGCACGACCTGCAAGCGCTTGTACGCCGGCAACCCCGTACCAGCCGGTCTTGATGCCCCGACGTTGTACGTCGCAATACGGCCCGGCGTGCTCGCTTCGCTCCGCGGGCCGGGGGCCCGCCCGACGCC
>Ga0247779_1001486_pt1 | contig 11249 bp, 10 predicted proteins | sample UWRJL221509R5_FD_179925 | JGI IMG/M metagenome (GOLD analysis project Ga0247779, IMG submission 179925) | Plant litter microbial communities from Arlington Agricultural Research Station in Wisconsin, United States - UWRJ-L221-509R-5 | ecosystem: Environmental > Terrestrial > Plant litter >...
TATGTTATATCCATACTATTTTTGAGTGGACGAACTCACTTATGCTCCATATAAGGGTTTTCGACACAATCCATCAAGCTCTTATCGGCCACTTGATCTATTACTTCTTGATCCAAGTATGCAAATCTTACTCTAATTTAAGCATATATTGACGTCTTAATAGAATTTCTTCAATCCATTGGCTCTTGATAATTACATTTGGAGCTTGAACGTAAGTCTCTCTTCTATCATTCAGAGCAATTTCTTTATTGAACCTACATCATATAGACTCAATCACTATTCGAATCGTTGACTTGCGTGGCCGTTCAATTGTTTTTCGTGAGACGTATCTGGAAATGTACGACTTCTCAGATTGGCTTGCTGTTAACGCGTGTCTAAACTCTTTCTGAATGATCCAGTGAGTCGCGGAAGCTACATCCGAACCATCATTCCTGCTCTTCCCGTCCTCGCAAAGTTTGGACTCAGTCTAGGTAAGTCGTCTTGTCTTTGCTGCTTCAAATAAAAAAAGATAGAGCTAACAATACATTGTTCAGCCTACTTTGGCAAATCGGTCCACCTCAAGAGCATCACCCTCGCGTTCAGCGAGATTCACGATCTCTCAGTAGCTATCAACGCAACAGCAGCTGCTGGCGACATTGTCATTGCCGCTACCATGTTACACTTGCTGTACACTTCTCGTTCCGGCTTCTCACCAACTGACTCCTTGGTCAATCGCTTGATGGTGAGTACTTCTGTTAGTTACCAGTTGCTTGATATAAACATAGGCATAGGCATATACCGTCAACACTGGTCTTATCACTTCTCTCTGCGCCATCCTAAGCTTGATCACCGCCCTTGCCTACCCAAATAACTTCATCTACTCGGTCTTCTACTTTATGACAGGCAGACTGTAAGGATTTTGCCGTTTTCATCCTTCTCGGGGCCATTACTCAACTGTATTGTCTTTGCCGATGATTAGATACCTGAATACAATGCTTGCATCTCTCAATGCCCGCAATAACTTGGCGTTTAAAGGGACCGTTGTTAGCGGCGGCTCGTCGTCTGGTGGGGCCACGGACATCGACCTTCCCCGATTCCGCAGAAAGGTCGAAGTGGAAACTACTTTCACTGCTGCTACCCGGACCGACTCGCTCGATGGCAACACTGTCTATGACCATGGTCTATCAGTAAGTTCGCTCTCCTGTACATTGGGACTGTTTTACATTATACTGACGCCTAAATTCAGTCAAAGAAGGGAAAGAGGAGCTACGGCCATGTTTAAAGAACAGGACATTGGACGCCGGACACTTTGTTACATAAGAGGAAAGGGACTCATTATGCATCATCTTAACTTATTTATTTCTATGTACCAGCATTCCTATCTGTAACAATCATTGGGCTACTAGTAATGAACAATTTTAACATTCACCTTCGCATTTCACAACTTTCGGGATAACATATGTAACCTATGGCAGGCCATCTTTTTGTAGCAAATGCAACTCTCCCAGTTCAGGCCCTCTCATAATGCGATTCGGGAGATAATGGAATAATGTCATATTAAGTATGCATGTCTCTTCAAAATCAGAGTCGGCTTGTAAATTTTGCCCTTTAACTTTCAAAATCGTCCAATGCTCGGCACTCGTCGGCTGGACAATGCCCCGGGCTTTAACTACTTAGAACGAAAACCAGTCCGCCTCCCTTAGGATACGAAGCCAGCCTTCCTCCGCCCTACGGCGTACATACACCTTCCAGGTACCTCAGGAGTCAGCCGCACAGTGGTCCATGTTAAAAGGAAACATTTGAAATACGGAGCAAACTACTTTGGTTCATCCTCTTTAGCTTGTTCTCTTGAAGCTGACCTCAGTATACATTCTTTGAAACTCTTCGTCTCCCAACAATGCCGTTCTTTATCAACCTAACCAGCCTCATTGCATTCGCAGCCGCCTTTAGCTGCGTGGCATCCCTGATCGTTCCCATCATAGGGGAGTCCGTTAACCTCGCCAAAGACAATGCACAGTACCAAGCATGTAAAGCGGCTGACCCTAAAACTACTGTAGGTTTAGTTTTTTTCCTCAGAGTACCTCTTCGTCCTGATCCATTATACTAATCTCTCGATACTTACTATGCCAGTTTGGCGGTATTCGCTACGGAGAAGGCCCCACTGAAACTGTTGTATACAACGAATGCATCCCATGGCGCAATGAAGACGGGATCATTGCCAATGCGGTATTCTGCCGACCAGCCACTTGCTTCGTATTTGCGTTCGTTATGCTTTATTTTGCTCAAGGGGAAGTTACATAACTCTTTTTTTTCTTTCTTTCCGGTACCGTAGGGACAAGAATTGCACTCGCGGACCCAGCGTTCTTATTCCCGTCATCGTACCGAGCCCCATCGACTTCCTCAACGCAGCAGACGCTGTCGAGCTACTTGGCCAAAGCGGGTTCTGCTCCCCAAACGCTCTCTCAACTCTCTTCTAGTAATCAAGGCATGGGCCTCTAGCATGGTAATTTCTGACTTTTGTGTCCAGTATCACAATGTCATTGACTTTGTATTCACTTGTCCAATATCCTTGGTAAAACATTCATTCACGATCTCCCAGCTTGATAAGTGTTAGTCAGCGCCAGACCCTAAGCGTATTACAGTCTCAATTGAATTTTTACCAAATAAGCGCGCCCACGGGACTTCGGAGTCAAAGATAAGTACTCTGCAAAGTTAGCGCCGGTGACTTGTGGGCCGCGGTCTTCGGTGATGCGCCCGAACAGCTACTGTACTGATGGTTGGGTTCTTAAAAAGGAGTATTTTCCCTGTCGGTGGCTTGGGAGTCCCGCAAAATGTATTCATTTCCAATTAGCGCGTGGTACAGAAATGCATTGGCATCTGGATATCAGGTACCTGGTCGCGTATTATGCTTGACACCATTACGATGTTCTTTGAAACGCGAGCACAAATGTAAGAAGAACTTTGGCTTTTTTAGCTCGGGGAAAGTGCTCGGATGGAGCCCTCATACCACAAAATTGTGAGCGTAACGAAAAATAATATGTATAAGTTATTTAAAAACGCGAATAGCAAGACCATAACAAGACCTCCTATCATACTATGCTCATGTTTTCCTTTGACTATAAAACTCATGTATAGTCAGCGTCACTTCCTCAAAAGTGTAAGACTTGGAAGTATAACTCACTGGGTTCGGCGGAGCAACGAAGGTAGAGTGGGTACTGTCCACGGTCTTCTGCGTCTGAGTCGTGACAACAAGCTCGAAACCAGTGTTGCGCTCGGATCGCAAAACCTCGGTATTTCTCATGTAAGAAAGGGAATTTCGCGCATTGAGGGAAGCCAGCATGGTGTTTAAGTAACTAGCGAGATAGAGAGAGGTTTAAGAAGTCAGATGAAGTTTAATAATCTCATCCAGAGCTTGACCTACAGCTTTCCGGTAAGGAAGTAGAACGCGGAGAAAAGGAAATTTTTTGGGAAGGAAAGGCCCAGGATCAAGGTCAAAATAGCGCAAACGGAGGTGATTGCGCCAGTGTTCACGGTGTACGTCTGTGATAGATATATTAATATTAGTCTTAGTATGGTCGAAAATAGACCACCAGCGTCTAAACAACTTCTCCTCACCATCAGCCGCTTGATCATATTATTAGATACGGGGATGCCCGAACGCGACGAATAAAGAAGGTGAACCATGGTGAGTGCGATAGTGATATCTGCTGCAGCTGCCACTCCGTTTATTGATATAGTTAATGAGTGGATTCTGGCAAATGCGACAGTGATGCTCTTGAGGGACGCCGATTTGATGGTGTACGCTGTTGAGCCGGTTAATACAAAGAAAATAGAGTGAGACTAGGGATGCACACCTAAGCCAAGTCCTAGTTTAGCGAGCACACAAAGCATCTGGTAACGATATTGAGTGCGTTCTTTTACGAGGTCCTTCCACCATGAATCAACCTACTGGGATAGCCGTCCGTATGTAGTCTCTTTGACTCACTAGTTAGATGGGTAATTCATTAGAACACATGAGCGGCGAGGGCAATGCCTTTAAATAGAACGTACATATCCAGATGCGTCTTACAAAAAATAATTGGACCGATAAGCAGGTCAGTGATTCGAAGAATGACTGGAACTATATTGTGAACGTGCGAAAGCGGTCCTTTAGCGAGATAACATGTTTATATGTGATGCAACAGGTGCTTACGTTCAGACTCCAGATGTAATGATCTAAGGCCACAGGGTTGAAGTAGTTCTGAGCAGGGACATTGTCAGCGTCGTCACCAAATTCCTTTATAATTGCCTCATTTCCACTTACTTGAATCAAAAAGTAATAAATCAAATGCATTATCAAGCCTTGATTCACGGTGTCGAAAATCCTAGGACGTCATTCAATATTGTTTTGTAGAGGGTTCGTGACGATGGTTCGGGCGTACCAGACCAGTAAAATCTACGGTCATCATAGCTTAGCTCGAAATCCAGGAAGAACAAAGCTGACGTTACATACGAAGAGTTTGAGATAGCGTGTGTCCTTACGCCAATAAGCGTTATAGTACCTGGGCGCGGGAATGGGCATACAGAACGAATATAAGGCAAGATTACCGTACCAATACGCTTGAGCTGTTCCGATCCCCCACAGTCTTGTAAGCGTGCTTAATAGATAGACTTTGTGCAAAGCTCAAGGAAGGCGTGCTTACGATGAAGCCAAAATGATACTAATCAACATTGCCCCGAAGGTGTCATCGAGAACGGGGACAGCAGCAGTGGGTATAACGCCGCCACCAGTAGACATTGCGATGCAGAAGAAAATAAAAGGGAACAGGTCACAAAGCCATAATAAATCTAGTCACCTTTATCATAGTAAACATGATGCCAGCTTTGCTCTTTGGTCGAATTCCATCACCTACCTCCATCATCATTCTGTTTCTCGTGGTTATCAATCTGATATTGATGGAGACCTGAGTCTCCCGGCGAATATACTGGACTCTCTAAAGAGCTGATCGAGCGCTCGCCTCAGTTCAAGGGCTCAGCTCAATGTAGGCGTGGGAACGATTTGGTTTGTTCTATTTTTAGATGAAGCGAGCTGAGGTACAATTGGAGAGGTCCCCCCCGGGCTTCAAGATTCAGCTTCAGGGCCAACTAGAATACCTTTTTTCTCCTTTTTCTTGTTTTTTTGGATAATACCTCCACATGGCTATATATCCTTGATAATCATTTTTTCTTTTCAATTAAAATCAATTTCTAGGCACCATCTAAATTCTGGAGCAATTTCTTAGACTATAAATAGTCCACTATTTTTACTTTATTTACCTAGCGCCCATGCAGTACTTGTTCACGTCTGTCGCATCCTACTAACATGCTTTTGGACCAGTAATAGACGCCCGCTTGTTATGTAAGTGATATGCGATCCAGCTAGCTATATGTAGACTTGCTTCTGTTTCTCTTTTTTGACAAAAAAAAAAAAGCACAAACAGCCTAAAAGTTAACTGTCCATGTCACCGATAGGTGTCGGTCGGGCTTGTGCCAAGGGAGTCCACACAATCCGCTGTCATCCAGATTCACCGAAAATGCCCACTTTATCTACGCGAAATCCCGATTCTTGCGCACATCAATGCAGTGTAAAATAGCATATGCATACCATCGTTCCTGCTCTTTGATGGGCGACAAGCCCGAATCTGTGATGACGGGCTCGTGCTGACGGGCTCTTAGATGACGGAGAATGAAGGTTATTGAAAATCACATGAATGAACTGGGAACTTCGCTTTTGGGTTTTCACCGTATGAGCTGTCTAGGATCAATTGAAAGTGAGTAACTGACAGCATCAGATTCAAAGAATTATTATGATCCATTGATAAATCCATCATAAGTTGATACGAGAGGAACATACGTAAATTGTTACTCATCAGGAGCTTTAATAATAATACAAAAGTGTTACTTTACAGGATGGAATATAATTTAATTTTTTGCACTCCAGTCGGCCACACGAGAAGTAGAAGGGCAGCCTGCACTGGGCGGGTTTGAGAATCTGGTCTCTACAAAGACCTTCTCCACACCCGCTTGCCGCTTATCAAACGCAGCGTAGAGCTTGTCCATGTCTTCAATCGGGACACGATGAGTGAGAATGCTATTGGAAAAATAACCATCAGAGTTTTGCATAGCACATTGACAGATCGTGAACCTACAATGTAGGATCGAATTTTCCAGTTAGAATGTAATCGTTCATGATTTCTTCCCAGTACAAGTGTACAGGAGCCTGACCGTTCCCAATCAATCTGAGAGATACGATTTTTTTTTAAAAAAAAGCAAGAAAAAGAAAACACGGTGGAAACATACCGAACACCTTTTTCCATCAAAGCGCCAACGTTGACACCATTTGCATAGCCCGCGTATGCAGCGATGATACCGCATTTGCCCTTCTTCCTAACAGAATAAATCATTTCATTGATGGTTTCGGGAGAGTCCGTCTCGAGCATCGCGAGTTTCTGGGCTTTGTGCAACCAGGATTTGGGCTCATGGAAGCTGCCGCAGTCAACGGCCATGTCCAGACCTCCGGGGACGAGCTCCAAGAGTCTCTTGGCCACATCTTTGTGCTCTTTGAAGTTGACAACTTCGATTCCCAACTTTTCCTGAGCGAAGGCAAGACGTCCCGGTACTGCATCAATACCAATGATACGTGAAGCGCCCTTGAGCTGGCACCATCGCGCGACGTACATTCCAACTGGACCAAGACCCTTGTGAACGAGATGCATTAGGAGTTATACATGACTCCAAAAATTAAACCGACTTACCCACACCCCAACCACATCCCCTTTCTCAATTCCAGTGTCCACAACAGCGTGATAACTCGTAGGGAGTATATCAGAGAGGAAGAGTGCTTTTTCGTCCGGGACTCCATCAGGAATGGGTAGGAGGTTGATATTGCCTTTAGGTACACGGACAAACTCTGCTTGTCCACCAGCATAACCCCCGGTGAAGTGAGAATAGCCAAAGAATCCAGCATCGACTTGGCCGTACATCTCCTTCTGAAGGCTGGAGCACTTGTAAGTAAAATTAAATGGGTGTACATGTCTCGAATCAGACATACGAGGAAGTATTCGTCCTGTCGCAGAACGAGGACAGCTTTTGCTTGCAGTACTTGCATTCTCCACACGCAATTTGGAAGGATGCTACGACGCGCTGTCCTGGCTTAATATTCGTGACATTCGGACCTACTTTGTCGACAATGCCCATGAACTAGGTCAACGGGTCCGAATGTAAGTGTATACATTTATTCTAGAGTCAAAGCAACCACTAACGTACCTCATGTCCAAGAATGTCTCCTTTCTGCATCGTCATAATCTCCCCATGGTATCTATCACAAGTTTAATTTTCTCACTTGTGATGTACCCAGCAAAAAGAAACTTACAAGTGAAGGTCTGAGCCACATATAGTCGTTCCTGTTACTTTCACGATGACGTCATCGGGTTCGGTGATATCTGGTATGGGCGCCTCGATAACTCGCACGTCGCTTGCACCAAACCAGGCCAAAGCTTTCATTTTCGAGCCATCAGAGGCATGTTTGGATTCTGGATTTACAACAGTGTCAAGACGTCCAAGGTGCTAAAATCAAGAATTTGAGGTTGGACTTTCATATCTGATTTGAGAGAACAAAAACTCACGTTTTGATATGCGTTCGCAGCAGCTTGCATGTTTGATTTCGGTTTTGAGTTAAAAGGTAGGTAGAAGGTAAGTAAAGGTGAGTTTAGAGAAATTCGTCATGGACGGTTAGCCAGGTTTATAAAGGAGGAACAGGAACTCACCACAGTGACATCATAATCGACTCGTTCTTCTTCCCAATCCTCTGGTGGATACACAAATCGTCATTTGGAAAAAACCACAGTCCTAACTGACACATTGTGTTTTTGCATGTCACAGAAGCTTGGACGAAGAAATTCAATAACTTTGTTCAAGGAGACGTTTACTGCAGTAGACCTCGCGAATCGCCTCTAATATTGGTGGCGTTTCAGACTCGATCGTTTCGTTTTGCAAACCAACCGCACGCATATATGCATGATTGCATACACTATACGTTTCAATGAGGCTTCAAATCAGTAGACCTGTGGGCGAAAAGGCAAGTAAAGGGAATTCAGCGCATATATCTAAGAGAAACGGTTTAGAATACTCACTATTTTAGTTTTCGCCGAGCATGTAACCGTTCGTAAACTTAACCGGAAGCAAATCTTTCCATTCTTTCCGTGGCACGCAAGTAATTCGGACAAGTCTAAGAGTTCCCTTGCAATGAGAATGCATCTTTTTTAACACATAGTTCTGGGATTCCATGTCAACACTCGATCCACGAGCTTTGGCGAAGAGTTACGTTGAATAAAGAAGAAAAGGCTCGCTCATCATGGTGGGAAAAGCTGACAAAGCAGTATGTATTTATGAAACATTGCCGGTGAGGCCGATGAATGCGGGGTAACAGTCAAACAGCGACCGAGGTACAGCCAACTTCAGTCATCGTCCGGCGCTGTCAACATGATCACAGAGATGTTGCGCCGTGTTGCCAAGTTTGTGTTTCTGTCTGAAAACCAATACAGATCACAGCCACCTTCTGTAACATATCTGTCTTCTCCCCCTTCGTACTACTCTGACGACTTGAAGTCCGTCTCGGAGGTGGACTCTAATACTGGTTTTGGCGGGGTGAACTTTTCTTGTGGCCTTCTTTCACATGGAGTTAACAGGCATTAACGGCTGTTTTATAGAAGGTATATAACGAAAAGTACCACATAATGGACGATCGGGGAGGTGAGCATTTAACCAACTTGTTCAATTTTGGCCTTGCTAAGCCTGATGTGGCTACGTCTACTCAGAGCAGTACGCGCCTTTAGTGCGCCACGAGGATAGCACGGACACTGGTGTGTCGAAGAAAGCGTCGTGAATGCTATCAGGAAGCTAACTGAACTCATGTTTACAGAACTAGATGCTTATAATGTGCCGCGTTCGGGTAAGGTCTTGCTGCTCCCGGCCTGCATATATGCGCGAACTAAGAGCGGTCTGTAGGAGGAAACGCGGGGAAGAAGAAGTTCTCGCAATACCGTCTCGTTCTCACTCTCGCGCCCCTCACGATTGTAATGGCTCTTGGCTTCATTATCATTGCTGGAATATTTGCTTCTTGGGTGTTGAAGGGCAAGGCCAACAACAAGAAAGAGAGCCAAATAGACATTGACCAACAGGGCGTAGGAAGGCTTCCATGTACGTCGCATTTAATTTCTATGTCGCTACGTTCTTTGCTTACACTTAAGATGTCAGTTATGGGGTACAATAGTACGTGTTTTATCTTCTTCCTCAGGCGCGAATGCTCAAATCTTCCTTAGCATGGAACTCATTCGCAGTAAGTCCTCAGTGCGCTTATATATAACTATTTTTAATATTAGACCAGTGCGACATCGACGAAGGAAAAATCCTGAACATGGCCCGCCTGATGAAGGAATACGGGCTTATTGGTGTTGGATATGACCATATGAACCTTGATGATTGCTATTCTGAAAAGAAACGCAGTCCATCTGGTGACATCGTAGCCAGTTCGTATTCCTTTTCTTGCTTCTCGAAGGTTACTGACGGCACGACCAGATAAGGAGCGTTTCCCATCCGGAATGAATTCTTTAACGTCCAAGTTACACGACCTCGGATTGTACGTCTCCTTTCTGTATCATCACATAAAGATAGCTAATACCACCAATCCTCCACAGAAAAGCTGGTATTGTAAGCGCGCTATACCCACTTAAACTTTCACAGTATTCATGGTCTTTGCAGTACAGTGACTCGGGTTGGTTTACATGTCAAATGTACCCAGGATCCTATAACAATGAGGATAGGTAGGCCAAACGCTCTTACCTCACACAGAAGCTCATGACCTCATCATGTCAGAGACATAAAGCTCTTCCAAGACTGGGGTTTTGACCTGCTAAAGTAAGAACCCGGTTTACATCTCGTGCTTCTCCAGTCTGATATTTTTTTCCTGCAGATACGATAACTGCGCTGGTATATTTCTGTCAATGTCCCATGCTGAATAGCATCCGTTGACCATTGCGCCTTTTGTCTAGTTCCTTTCGACGAAATCATAAGAGAAGGCCAGGTTGGGAGTGCGTTGTCACTTCTTCGGGTCTTCCTGTGACGCGCGCTGACAACACCAACACCTCTTCAGAGTTTACCCGTATGTCTAATGCTATCAAGAAATTGAGTAAAGAATCTGGGAAACCTCCAATTCTGTTCTCATTGTGCCAATGGGGCGTGGTAAGCGGATGGTGCTTTCTAAAAATAAACGTCTTTAAATAACCATTATTCAGAATCAACCATGGCTTTGGGCGCGAAGGTTGGGACAGAGTTGGAGAGTGAGTGTCTTCTTATTTTCTGATTATGCGAGAAATTTATTTCTGCTCTCTAAAGACGACGATGGATATATGTAAGCGTGGAGTTCTTTCCCCAGCAATTTGGCTCGCGATAGCTGATGATGGGCGTTGTAAGACCCCGAATGGAACCAGTTGATGAATATCTTGAACGAGTACGTATCTTGCATAAAAATATAGGTATCATGCCCGAGGTTGACTCATTCGCTTTTCAGCAATTCTTTCTACGCATCTGCCACTGACTTTTACGGCCACAATGACCTTGATATCGTGCGTCTTCTAGGCTCTATTACTCCATCTTATTGTATCATATCTGATGATCACTCACGTCAACCTTGCTTTTTTAGCTTGAAGTGTAAGTCTTCGGCAACGCCTTGTTCTTCACTTCAATTGAGTCATTTTTACTGATTTGTATACGCAGTGGCAATGGTGATCTTACTTACGAAGAAGCTAAATCGCATTTCACTGCATGGGCTTTGATGAAGTCCCCTTTACTCATCGTGAGTGGTCATTGTTGTATACACGCAATAATAGCTGATTCACGATATATTCAGAGTACTGATGTAAGTCGAACATGATGCTTCTCATTTAGTGCTCATCTTTGTCGCCAGCTTTCTCGAATCTCAGAAGAAACGCTGGCCATCTTCAAAAACGAGGAAATTATTGCTATTAATCAGGATCCCGTTGTTGGTACTTCCATCGTACCTTTCCGATGGGGAGTTAATGTGAGCTGATTTACACATACTTCGATATCACTATCAACCTTGATAGCTAAACCTTTCCGATTCAGCCGGATTGGACGCATAACAAGACTCATCCAGCACAATATTGGTCTGGAGAAACTCAGAATGGCCCCGTGTTTATGCTCGTACGTGATGATGCTGTTTGCATTTGTACTTT
>Ga0247779_1001487_pt1 | contig 11221 bp, 13 predicted proteins | sample UWRJL221509R5_FD_179925 | JGI IMG/M metagenome (GOLD analysis project Ga0247779, IMG submission 179925) | Plant litter microbial communities from Arlington Agricultural Research Station in Wisconsin, United States - UWRJ-L221-509R-5 | ecosystem: Environmental > Terrestrial > Plant litter >...
CTTTGGATGTCGTGTTACGCACCTTTCACCTGCTAATTGGAATTTGGAATCGACGCTTATCTGTTTATGCCTCTCGCTCCTCTAGACCAAGAAAAGAAGAAATGGCGGCCGTAACAAGAAGGGACGTGGCCATGTCACCTTCATGCGATGCTCCAACTGCTCGCGCTGCGTTCCCAAGGACAAGGCCATCAAGCGTTTCACCGTAAGGAACATGGTCGAGAGTGCTGCTGTCAGGGATATCAGTGAGGCTAGTGTTTACCAAGGTGCGTTTACTACGTTATTTCGATCCCCTTCATTTATTTGACCGCTCTTTACACTCAGAATACGCCATCCCCAAGCTGTATATCAAAATCGCCTACTGCGTGTCGTGCGCTATCCACTCGCATGGTGTGTTCTATTCAAAAAGCTTTACAAAAACTTCTTTTAATTTTTCTGAACTTCAGTCGTCCGTGTGCGTTCGCGTGAGGGTCGTCGCAACCGTGCCCCCCCTCCCCGTGTCCGATGGAAGGATGGAAAGAAGGTCAACCCTGCCGTTGCTGCTGCTGAGGACGCAAAGGCTGCCACTGCTGCCAAGGCATAATTTCTTGTTTCTTTCCATATCCAATAGCATTTGCTTTTCCGCGCACAGTCAGCTTTTTGGCATCAATTTCGCTGTTCGATTAAGGCATGGAATGTATGCAGACCTCCGGTCTCTGATTTGTACTTTTACTGGCAACACTCGTCATGTGTAAAGTGTTCACTTTTTTCCATACCATAGTGTATGATTCATCCTGTATTTATGTGAGACTCTAATCCAATGCACAGAGCTCCATTCACGTGTGCGGTACTTGAAATCGAACCAATATGTTACAAGACTTTCGCAGAAATTTTGACTTGGTTGCGTGTCTGGTATTCCATACTTATAGACGTAGAGTGTCAAACGAAATATTGTCGTTTAATTTTTGAACTCATGACGGCTCACACATGGTGATACAAGTTAACGAAAATTATATTAGTTTCGGAAAGACGTCAAAAAGAAGGTATATGTAGCTTTCACTACTATCTAGAAATCCATCATCGCCTTGAAACAAGGCTAGTGTTGCTAGCGAAAGCGAAGCCCAACAAAGATACTCTTCGACGACGTATAAAATGGAAGACCCATCCTCGCTCAAGTAGGCGTCTGGAAGGGGGGCAAAGTTGTCGGTGAAGAAACTTGGTCCCAACCGCACCGCTTTATAATGGGTTTGTGCTGTTTGTCATTATTATTATTAGAGCATGACCGTGATCAACCACATCACGCGTCCCGGGATTTTGGCCTCCTCTTTCCCGGTTCACGATGGTACATCTCCTACTTCTTCGATTTACTACGGCTGTACCTGTTGACTGCTTCTGCGCTTCCGCGAAATTAATCAATTATGTTCTCTGTACTCTTTGCTTTGCACAGCGCTTCCACCAATTCGAACTATGTAGCATGATCTACAGGGTGTCTTTACCAAGGTCTGCCGGTCTATACCTTGGGACGAAAACAGCCACTTTAAACTTGGACTCGACTGAATCAGCGATCATCTTAGCTCTATAACTTCTCTATCAATATAACTTGTCATTAAAATGCTCACGGCTATTTTTATTAATGAATGAACGGAAGTATATTCGCCCATTGAATGGTAGCAAGAGCACCAGAAGGGATGTGTCGCAATTCTACGAGACAAATGACTAGGAGGATAATGCGAGACACGATGTACACCGGTATGCTGTGTATCGATATTGATCGAAATACACGGCGTAAGAAAGGGTATACCTCCTTCAATCGGTTTCCCTTTCCGCTTTTTCTGGAGGCGCGATATCCGAAGAAAATCCATAAACTCCAGATAAATGGACCGCATGTGATAACTGCGGATGGAAACCTCCACAAAAGTGAGGCCATATGGTTCGAGAAGGGCATCCTCTTCGACCATCCTACGCAATGAATAGCACCAAAAAGAGCAGCTATGAAGAAACTCGTCCACAACATTTGGAAGGCCTCTATGTCGGAGCCGAAATTGATAGAGTAAAAGCTTGGGACCTTCTTGACTGGGGTTGATTCGTTGTCGAGATCGGATGAAAAAATGAGTGAAGCGCCGTTAGAATTGGTGAAGTGATCGATGCCATTTAGAATATTCTTGCATTGATATAGTATTCTTTTTGCCAGTGAGTCCCCTTCTGAAATGCGATTGAGGTCTATCAGACTTAAACGACGAGCATAGTAGTATCTGACCCACCTTCGCTCGAACATTGACTAGTAGGAGCTTCCTGATTGGAATTGGAATCATCCGGGTAAGGGCAGCCAGGAAGCTGATCAGTCAGGGTTATGACGATGGGTATTTCAGCATTGAAAGGTTTATTCCACCATAGAAAGTAAATGACGAGGCTGACAACGGCAAGTGCAGCTGTTACCAGCTCGAATTCTGTGAGCACGAAATTCTCATCGAAAAAACGTGCAATACACTGAGTGATAAACCAAAAGGTTTGAATAAGCGCTAAACCCTTGGCGAGTCCATCTGCTTTGCTATGGTCCTGGATCCTGGCTTCTGTTATAATGGACAGATCAATTCGTCCTGCTTTGTGGTGTTCCAAAAGCTTCTTCCAGCCTATCACCCGCGGCTCCTTGCCAGTCTCGTGCAGCATGAAGCCGCCCATTTGTAGGAAGAAACCATGTGTCCTGGTCCACTTGATCTTATTTTCTGACATTCTCAGTCGTGAGCCAGGCATGCTTTCCGCGTTTTTTTCTTCCAAGTATTCTAAATCAAGTTTGTCAACAATTATAATCAAGTCGACACAACAATACAATACACCTGTAAATCTTTTTTCCATGCTCCGAGCGCCTGCCCACTGCCTCATCGCCCAAAATACGATTAACTCCGGCACGATGATGGCCCAGAACATGAGCCCTACCCGTCGTAAAGTCCTCTTGATTTTGGAGTCATCCGGATGAGGCAGATTAGGGTGCACGGATACCCAACACGATGCAAGTATAGTAGCAACACAGGACCAGATAATCTCCAACGTTTTTCGGGGACATAAATCTATCGCCTGGTTATGCCTCTGAAGAAATGTTTCGCTACTATAAACGGGTGAGGAGAGAGGAACTGCGTTTCCACTCTGGTAAAGCATGAAATACGATATCGCGGCAAGCATCAGCATAGTACGAGAAGAGTGTGATTAGGCACTTGAGAACACCCGCCTCTCATGTACGTTTCATATACAAATCTGCCCTTGCTATTTTGGATTCGCGTTACCCTGTAGCTTTTTCATCATTGCCATCTGAAAATGAGATCACGTCCAAAATCGAAACTGCATCATAACTATAGTAAATTGTTCCGCAAGATGATACAGCTACATAGAATCAATAAGCCAGTAGCTAAGCCGGAAGATCATGAAGGAGATGAGCGTACCTTATGCTTTTAACGCTTTCAAAGCAAGAACCAAGGCATTATCACTCGGAGTATGTTTATTTGAGGCTGGATATCGATATTAGCATACCTATTATATTAAAAAAACATCTTTTTCTGATTGAAATTCTACTTATCGAGAGACAGCTGGGTAACCATGAGAGCCGTCATGTCTTGCCGCGGTTGACAATCTTTCACTAAGAGTGACTGTCAGGCTCGTATACCAATTAATTAAGCTCAATTCGTATCTGACATGGCGTGTTCTACATACGTCGGAATAGTTCCTGAAGTAATCCGGAAAAAAGAAAGGCATCGCAGCGATGTAGTCAAGTATCTAGGGGGAGATGACGAGAATATGGGTCCTAATGGATAAAAGGTAGCACATTGACCCATCGAATGTTGGCGAACGCGCCAGGAGGAATGTTACCTAATTCAACAAAAGCTAGAACCAAGAGGATGATACGAGCAACAATGTAAAGTGGAATCGTGAGGAATGTTAGCAGTGCAAATATACCAGTCATGATTTGAGAGATTTTTAATGAAAAACTTGATTCGTCAGATTCCCCACGGGAATAACCAGAAATGACCCACATGCTCCAAGCAAATGGGCAACTAGTAATGACTGCTGACGAAATTCTCCAGAGCAAGGATCCTGCATGAGTCGAGAAATGAATTCTATGCGACCATCCGGCACAATGGATGGCGCCGAAGAGAGTTGCTACAAAGAAACTCGTGCATGTCATTTGGAGGTCGGTAAAGGAAGAGCCCGGCATAATTGAGTAGAAGGTTGGAACTTTCATGATCGGAATCTCTTGGTTATCAATTGGATCGTCAAGAGTAAAAGCCCCGTTGCTCAACAACATTTTTTGAGGACGAACCAATAGGTTCTTGCTGTTGTATAGTGCTTCTTTCAGGTCTGCGAGCAGTGCTTGGTCTTCAGAAATAATGATTAGAGGTTCATGAAAGGAATATGTAAGAAATTCTCACCCTTTCTCGCGAGATTGGATTCGACGGATTGAGAATCAGGTTCACAGAGGGAGATAAAAATGGGGATCTCCGCATTGAATGGCTTGTTCCACCACAAAAAATACATGACCAGGCTGAGAATGGCAAGCGCGGCTGTAACCAGCTCAATTTCGGTCAAAGCAAGACGTTTGGTAGAGAATCGGGCAAGGCTTTGGATAATGAACCACACTATCTGAAGGAGAGCCAATCCTTTTGAGAACCCGTCAGCCTTACTGCGGTCATTTATACTAGCTTCTGTTATGGTCGAAAGATCAATTCTTCCGGCCTTGTAGTATTCCATTAGTGTCTCCCAGCCAAGCACATGTTGGTTTTGACCATTCTCGTATAGCATGAATCCTCCCATTTGCAGGAAGAAACCGTGTGTCTTCGTCCATTTGAAGCAAGGCTCTATCCCATGTGAGTTACTTTTTGATTTATCACTGCATCCTGTCTTGACTTCGTCGAGTTTTGGCGGGGAAATTGCTGCAGATTCAGCTTCGTGGACCTTCTCTTCCACGGGATCTGAGTGATGGACGGAGGATTTATTTTCTTTCAGGTAAGCTGTACGACATACCATGATCAATTTTATCGTCACGTATGATGATTGTTCGTACCTGCAAACTCCGTTTCCATCCACCAAGCCCCGTGCCATTGCCTCATCGCCCAGTAGATGATCAGTTCCGGTGTAATTATTGCCCAAAACATGAGTTCTATTCGACGGAGGTTTTTCTTGACTTTAGAATCATCTGGATGGGGTAAATTAGGATGAACGGCGACCCAAGACGAGGCGAGAATGGTCGCTATGCATCCCCAGATAATTTCGAGTTCTTTTCTAGGGCAAAGATCCGCTGTGTTCGAGTCTGCGTCCCTTGACAGCAATCCCATATTGTTCGAAGAATTTAAGGATGACGCAATAGGCGTTGCATTTCCACTACGATAGATGAAGGTGTATACGATGAGAAAGAGTATCAGCATGATGGGAACATGGATGCCCGTACTGTCTGCTTATCTGAAGTATGGGGCGTGTGGTGAAGGCGTGCTCACTCGCTTCACTTTAAACTTGACGGACCGTCATAACGGCCACTGTGGCGGTGCTAACTTACCCTGATTAGATTAAATCCAAGCGATTATTCCTACGCAACGCGACGCATTTACCCAGCGTTTGGGGGAAGACAGCTTCATAATTGTAAGGGCCATCCTGCACAGGTTCTTCGTTAAAGAAATCGCTTCCCTTCATAGGCTGAGGCCTATATACATATATATTGACCATTGAAACCAACATAGACGAAATACCAGATGCTAGATGCAGAGCTGGGTAGAGCCGATGACTATGTACGCATCACAAGCCTCAAAACACACGAGAATCGGGTTGCTAGTATGAATTAAAAAATTTCTTGATATCTGGAGAAATGGTGTACTAAGGAGATATTACGGTTATTCATCTGAAGGTAAGTATGGAGACGTTTTGGTGCCGTCATGAACAGTTTTGGAACTTAGCTGCATTCGAACGTTATGTCACTCATCTCAACAGCTTGTCACTCAGATTATTTTGAGTTTTACATAGGACCAGAGTGAAGACATCGTCGTGACGTACGTTGTGAGATGGACGTGAAAATTCAGAATTACCCATCGCATTGAAGACGGGCCGATCAGCTTCGCACAACTAGCAGTGTGGCAGTGCAATGGGGCAGACTTGGCTTAGATTAGATTACACAGACCGTATGCCAACGCCTAGCCGAATCCAGTTTGCCTTTTGCACACAACTGCCATCCTGCGTAGCTACTCGACGCGCTTCCGAGCCTTGCCAGATCCAGCTCCACCAGCAGAAGATGGATTGTACTCATCCTACAGGAGTTCTGCGTGTTTGATATACCATTGTCAATGAGGAGGTAATGTACTCTATACGTAGTACAAGTCTAACCACATGACTAAAATATTTTACCAAATTAAGGGTACAAAGTTGTGTTGTTTTTGCTTGGGTAGCGTTTTGCTGCCTATATATCTTACCGTATCATGACCCATAGCTTGCCTCCTAGGACGCGGCGGTTAGGGCCGTGGGATGTTTCTCTGACATTTGCCGAACTTGACTTGATGGAAAAAGAAGGTATTTTGTTCTAAATTTGCTCAACGTCTTGGTTTACTTATGAAGTAAGTATACCATTCAAATTTCATGTCTCTTTTGTAACAGCTCGTTTATATCCTAACTCCTTGGTCACGAACAGGCGGAGATTGTCCATTGCCAATCATAATTTTGATACCCTCGCTCGTCACGTTATCCATGGTTAAGAAAATGAAGGCTCGAAGGTGTGTCAATTTAACGAACTGGCAAGTGCAAATAAACGATAGAAAAAATTCTCACCTGGTCCAGGAGGGAAAACACGATTGTTAGGTGGAGTGACGGCGGCAATCGACTTCCTGTCTTGAGAAAGCACTGCGTCCATGTATACTAGTCGTTGACTAGAGTGGAAGGCATGCGACGAAAATCCTAAATCCATCAATGCAACTTGTTAAGGTATAGGATGAGCAATAAGCTTCGTAGTAGAGAAAAGGAAACATATACCTTGAACAATGTTTGATTTAATCTTGCTTGGTATAGAAACCTCCATAGTAAAATGTTGGTTGAAACTCAGCTTCGGAGGTACTTTGATTAACTTGGGACGTTCCATCGACATGAAAGGGGGATTCAAGAATTCAACACGAAATTCACTAGTGCAATGTAGTAAATAAGAGAGCCCGTATACACAGTAGGATTCACCTTGGGAATTCGGTTCCATTGACGATTATAACATTCGGATTCGAACCGGCGACCATAATGTTGCTGAGGAACACTGTTAATTAGAAAGGCCTCGGTAAAGGTTAAGCAAACTGATCCTACCCGGATGGAGTCATTGTGGCAGTCGAATGATACAGTCGAGCGATGTTGCTGGTCGGAAGATCTGCATTGCTGATTCGACGCCCAAGAGGCGCGCTTGGGGTGTACAACTCGGGCGTGAATCTGAGAATTAGGTGTCAAATTAGCTGGATTTATTATTAGAATGCGTGTGATTAAACATACACCGGATGATCAGCATTTGAATTGTTTCCGACATTGTTAGAAACAGAACTAATAGCAGCATATCCTGTCTTTCCTCCGTTGATGATCAAAATCTGACCATTTGGAAGGAGAATTGCTTCGGGCATTATTCTGGGAGAAAGCATGTGCTCGACCTCCCAGCCCTTCTTGATACCCTCAGGAGTCAATGTCAGACGACTGCACTGGCTACTAGCTGGATCTTGTGATGATAGCTGTTCTGAAGGAACCGTTTCGTCGGAAGTGGACCCACCACATACGAGAACCTCAGGAACGTAAAGGGGTGGAGAAAGAGGCAGGAGAGTAGCAGTACCATCGAATGGATTTGTCACTCGTACCCCATTCGGGATATCCGGAAGTATGGTTTCCTGATGTCTCTCGACGTCGTAAATAATGGTCTGGTTGTTCGCAATCATCAAGACGGTTCCATCGGGAAGAGCGAACACCCTGAAGCACTGGCGTCAGCAATATAAAGAGAGGTGTAATTCTGCCGCGATCTAACCTCGGGAATAAATTGACTGGGAGCGACCGTTCAAGGAACTCTAAGGAGCGCGGTTGGCCATTATCCTTAGCTGGGAAGAATTCAATGCTGTTCACGGGTTCCGTGTTATAAAATGGGGTGTCTCTCTGACTACCCCCCACAACCATCTATGACATTGTGAGTAGATAAAGGAGTGATCATGTCTAAAAACTCACAATAGATCCATCGAATATCCTTAAAGACGAGGTGTACCAGCGGTTTTCAACCAGATGTATGTTGGCTGGATCTTCAAATATTTCACATCCTAAACCATTTGGGTCATCACAAGGCTCGAAAAGTCGAAGTCCCATACGGCCGTCTTCAGCTGCTGAAATAAGAGGAATGTTACCGCCTATACTGACCTATAAAATAGCCGTTAGTAGGTCGCTACATATCATGTCAGTGATTGTAATGAAACTGACCATCGTGCCGTTACTGAGAAAAGCGCCTGAAGCACAGAAACTGTCCGTAATAAGGCGTAAAGGGCGGGCAGTGTTGGTCTGGAAATTCCACAAAGCACCCCAGGCGGGATGACCGTCGATTTGCAAAGGGTCATTGGTAGCTTTATCAAAGAAAATGGCAAGTGTGGGCGAGACGACCATGACCTCTAAGGCCAGGACGCCACTAGTACCATTTTGCACGAATTCCCATTTGGGAGTTGCAGCAACTGCACTGGCTCTTGCTATCGCTAGTATTTGAGTAAGGAGAAAGAACGCAAGGTACATGACTGCTTCACGTCAATGATGTTTAAGGGAGTAAATGGGAGTCAGCTTTATAGATTTCACAATTTGTCTATTTTTAATTCTATGTATACAGCCTTTTAAGGTTTGTGGAGAAAATAAATTCACGTCTCGTGAACGCTCCAATTTACAAAGCAGCGGTCACTCAACTTTTTCCCAATGAATCCCAGCGCACTTGCTCGCTTGTGAACTATTTCATTGAACTGGAAATTGCTAAGTGCGTTCTCAGCTCTCTTGTGAGCCTATATTCGTCCATCATTCAAGAATAGACTCCCTGGGAAGGCTTGAAAGAGAGCGATATACGGTTGAGCCCACTAGGTGTCGTCCGTTGCTCTCGTGAGTACGACTGAGCTTGACAATCGCATCAGGTGCTAGAGTATTGGAGTAAAAATGAGAAAAGTTGAGAATGGAAACATGACGGCGTACGGTGATCGGAGATTCGCAAGAAAGTCTCATGCATATTTGCCAGAGATCGTAAAACTTATGAGTAAGCTCCATAGATCTCACATCGATAAGAACCTGGAGAGCATATACTACACCTAAATGAGAGCCGGAGTATAGATTTCAGAGCTACAGAGGACACAAGAAAATGTCTCTTTCGACCGAGAACAACGGTAAAATATATCCATTTAGTCTGATATTCTTGTCATTAAATGAAACAGGTTGTATTAGCGCCTGGGATTGAGGAGCTGCGGTAGTGGGAATGTCTTGATATCCATCTGTATATGGAATTCTGCACGGTAAATAGCTCCCGAAGTTTCCTTTTCAACTCCACAACAACACTGGAAATAGAGCAGGCACGGAACAGAAACATTGACGTGTAGTGTCATTGATCCAAATAGGGTGCTGGTGGTCGCAAGCATCATTTGTACGGTGCAACAGTAGCAAAATGGTTGAGTGACGCGTCTCGGGAACACACTTATTGAAAAATGGTAGTACCACCGATGAGCGTTAAACGTTAAGCGCTTATCCGTTTAACCCATTGAATGGTGAAGCAATGACACACGTAAAAGTAGATCCCATATTTTTCTGTACATACTCGGAAACGATGCTTCCGAGCCGGAATATCTCCTTCGTGTAAGGCACGCTGTGAGCTTCAATGGATTGTTCATCAGATTAAAAGAGATGAAGATTGGGGACTGTATCATGCCTTTGAGAAAAAAGCCGAAGAAAGGGGAAAAGGTACGGCTACTAACACAGATGACACCACTATTCTCACATTTTGCTTACCGTGTTTGTAGGTTCGTATCCTCTTTAAGTATTCTAGAGCCCTATTTAAATATAGATGTGAATAATTGTAAGCCCATGTCAATGAGCGTTATGGGCGGCATATAGAGTACATGCCGTCATCCTCATTCCATGTTTATAAGTAGCATATACGCATGCCGTGGAGAAATACCAATAAATTGAGGTGCGATAAGAGAAAATACACTGCCTGGCCTTTGCTGCTACTGTCACATGGTAACTTCAGGCTTGAGATGAAATTCTATTGGTATGCTGGTGAGGAACAAGGAAAGTTTGTGATGAGCAACAGAATTGGATATCCTAACTTGTATGCGTGTTCCTTAAACAAACGGACTGATAATCAGCGATGTGGCATTAAGTACTTGAATAAATCATCATATGATATAGCCTGAGAGAGCAAGTGATTGCGCCTGTTTATTTTAATAGCGCCGGGCATCGGGCATTCCAAATTTGGACCCGAACCATGTACGTACGTTCTCTTTCATTACATTACCATCGTTTTCTGGCTGTACTGCTGTAGCATACCGAGCATGTTCTTATTCAATTGGAACTGGCTGCATACTATTAATTTCCTCTCTGACTCCCCAGCAGCCCAGCCCAACAGGATCACACTCGAGGACGTGACCGGAATAATGCCACAGAAAATCTACAGATGAGCTAGTGCACCCAAGATTGTAATGATACGGCGAAGTGTTCAACTCTGAAATACTCATCATGTGTGGCTAAAAATGGTACGTTTCAATTGATGTTGATTTTGCTTCCTGAAGTCTCCGCCTCAACCGACATGCGTTGCTGGACACCTTTGAATTTGATCAAATGAGAAGGGTCTAGGCGACATGGTAGGGGCTGAGGGCACGGGACTGACAACAATCCAAACCACGGCAGGACATCGACAGTGGAAAAATTAATGGTCCAAACCGTTGATAGTCACGTATAAAACATAGCGGAGACCCCATTGAGCGCGGACTAAGTACTAAGCGCTAAGCGCTAGGCCACTACCGTCAACAATATTCACCGTTGTCACCTGAAATGGCAGCTTTTTTTCAAAATGTCCTCTAATTAGAAGAAACCCCTCTTTTCAAAATAACCTCTCATTAGAAGAACCCGATTTTGCATCATTTTTTTATTACTATTTGGCTTATTATTTCTCACATGTCAGGGTAAAGGCTACTATTTATTGGTGACAGTGTCTGTAGGCTTTGTGGACTGAGGCCTGCAAGGCCTCAGTCAATAA
>Ga0247779_1001488_pt1 | contig 11214 bp, 16 predicted proteins | sample UWRJL221509R5_FD_179925 | JGI IMG/M metagenome (GOLD analysis project Ga0247779, IMG submission 179925) | Plant litter microbial communities from Arlington Agricultural Research Station in Wisconsin, United States - UWRJ-L221-509R-5 | ecosystem: Environmental > Terrestrial > Plant litter >...
CATCAATTGCGCATCAAACCTCGTATCATTTTCGTTGCTATGTGCCAAGTGCCAAGATGTTCCGGCAACCCATGCCGATCATGTTTGGCAAGGGCTTTTGAGGCTTGACAGTCCGGGTTTCCATATCATGGTGGCTGAAGTGAATCCGTGGGAAAAGCATGGTAGTGATCTAAACTTACATAGTGAGAGAACCCTTTCTTTTGCTCTAATCTAATTTTAACAGACATCCTTCTGCTCTCAGCGATCCGGCGTCCACGCTGTACTATATATTTTGGTTTCCCTCGAAAAGCGCTTGTACTGATTCTCCTGATGCCGTCGCCTTCATCAGCAAATGGACTATTTATCAGTGACAATGGCCGCTATCTTTGGGATTTACTCAACTTGACCACGAAAATAGTACTCCCCACATTGCAAAGAAGTGTCCTCGTGGGATGTATACGGATGCCGGTCTTCTGGATAAGGTAGAAGATGCAGTGGAATTACGCGACGTGGAAACGAACGAGTATAAAAGGTACAAGGCATGAGAGGAGATTCTTCACCGTCCATCAATCCTCTGGCGAATCGTGATGCGCTCTTTACTTCAGCTCGTCCTCCTCGCCTCCTGTCTCTTGGGTGTACCGTTTGTGGGGGCTGTTCCCACCAAAGACTGTCCGTATAGCGTCAAGGAGACTATCCAGCCTCCACGAACATGGATAAAACATGGGGTCCCTCCTCCAAACCACAAAATCGTACTTCGTATTGGCCTCCCCCAACCAAACTTCAGCGTCCTTGAGAAGCACCTCTACGAGGTTAGCGACCCAGACCATGAACGATATGGTCAACACCTATCTAAAGCCGAGGTAGAAGAGCTCGTCGCTCCTCATCAAGAAAGTTTGGATTCTGTAAACGAATGGCTTTCCTCCTTCGGTATCACAGAAAAAGAAATCATTCGCTCTCCCGCTAAAGACTGGGTCACGATCAGGCTCCCAGTTAATGTCGTTGAGAAAATGCTTGATACTGTCAGCCCCTTAGTTAGTATATTTCAAGCACACATACTCACTGTTTATCGCAGAAATACAATGTTTGGAAACATGCCGAAACCGGAGAGTCCATTGTCAGGACCACCAGCTACAGTCTCCCAACTGTCCTTCACGAGCATGTTGATGTTATTCAACCAACGACCATGTTCGGACGGTTTAAGAAAGAAAGGTCAAATGTTTTCAGCCTCACCCCTATAAAGGAGACCGAGGCAGTAAAAGGCCAGGCTGTTACAGACTCTGTGTCTGGGGTAACAGTAGATGCTAGCTGCAATCAGACCATCACTATCAAATGCTTGCAACAGATGTACAATGCGGTGGGCGTTACACCCTCTGCCCATGTTGGAAACTCCATTGGTATCACAGGTTATTTGGTAAGAACACGTCCTTGTCACCTCGTCGTAACTTGCCTTAAATTTCCCATGACCATCAGGAACAATTTGCAAATAGAGACGATCTTCAGACATTCTTCAAAGACCAACGACCAGATGCCGTCAACTCTACTTTCAAATTCATCTCAGTTAAGGGAGGGTTAAACAACCAAAGCGCAGCTGAAGCTGGAGACGAAGCCAACCTCGATGTCCAATATGCTTTCGGACTCTCCTTCCCTGTCGCTGTGAGTTTATCTTTCAGCCATTAAAGTGCAACTGAAGTATAATGATGACATACCCGAAGTCGACTTTCTTCTCCACAGCAGGTCGTCCTCCGTTCATCCCAGATTCTGGAGAAACTGAAGACTCTAACGAGTACGCCCTCGCTATTAGCGCATGCATGTAATATGACGACGACAACTGACAAGCCGACACACACTATTTTCAGGCCCTACAGTGACTGGCTTGACTTCATCCTTTCTCATGAAAACCCTCCTTTGACCATCTCAACCAGCTACGGAGACGACGAGCAGACAGGTAATACAAGCCAAGTAATTATTCAGTGATGCAGAGTTAATATTCTGCGTTTCCTATCATCAGTCCCCAAAGCTTTCGCAGAGCGTGTATGCTCAGGTTTCGCTCAGCTCGGTGAGTGCATTAGGCGATAAGGTGCATTTCCGACACGACTAATATCTTCTGAAGGTGCCCGTGGTGTTTCTTTGATGTTCTCTTCTGGAGATGGAGGTGTTGGTGATGGTGACCCAGATCCAGCAACCCAGTCTTGCTTCACAAACGACGGTCTTAACAGAACTGCTTTCATCCCAGGATTCCCGGCATCGTACGTATATTTCATTGTACCTAATTTAGTTTCTTCTCGACTAAAAGCTCTTCTTTCTATCATTGCAGATGTCCATTGTAACTACACAAAATTTCATGCATATTACGCGTAACAATTATGACTGACTTGATTTATTAGCGTCACCGCCGTCGGAGGCACTACCCACTTCCCAGAGACCGCAGTCACTCGGTTTTTCTCCGGGGGAGGGTTCAGCAACTACGTAGGTGTTTTCTATGCTCAAAGGCCCTCGAAAGTTGATCGATACCTTCCGCTAGTTCTCTCGTCCACCGTTCCAAAACAAGGATGTAACAGCTTTCTTGAAGACCCTACCGGAAGGAACATATGCTGGTCTTTTCAATCCGTGAGTTACAAAGTACTTGGTATTTTCGAATGGAGGGTTGACTTTGTTTAACACAGCAACGGAAGAGTAAGAATTTGTATTCTCACATACTTTCAGAGCATGGCTCATGCCCTACTTTAGGGAATTCCGGATGTTGCTGCTCAGGGCGATCTGTTCAAAATTTTCATCGGCGGGGAAGCGTTCTTGATTGGTGGAACCTCCGCATCATCTCCTGCTTTCTCTGGATTTGTTGCTCTCCTGAACGACGTCCGCTTAAAGGCCAAACGCCCACCCTTGGGTTTCCTTAATCCTTTCCTTTACTCCAAAGGCTTCCAGGGACTGAATGATATTACCGTTGGACACAACTCCGGCTGCGGTACCCAAGGATTTAATGTGGGTGTAATATGTCATTTTATAAAGGGGTATCTGTTGATGACATTTTCACAGTGCTCTGTAGGTTGGGATCCAGGTATGTATAGCAGCTCATGCCCACTGTCGACAACTGCTGACCCATTTCCCTATCGCCACAGTCACTGGTCTCGGAACTCCTAACTTCGGAAAACTCAAGGACCTGGTCCTGGCGCTCTAACTGTGTCTCCTTTCACACCTAAGAATAGTGGTTAATGGACATTTTACAAATATTGGCACACTATCCTGAAATTGATATCATTTTCGCATCCGTTTCTTGAAACGCTCCATGACCTATCGATAGCATTACTATAAACAGTGAAATGGACTTCTAAAAAACATACCAGTTCGTCGGTGGCCATATGCGTCCTCTCATTATTAGGTCTTCTGGGTGAATCGTCCTGCGGTGGCATACCCATAGCTTCCAATTTAGCATCCCTCAATATATCTGCATCCGACTTGGCCCTCAAATTTGGTCGGTAAACTATGATAAAGTGTGAACACGAGTTTCGATTACAGATAGGTAACAACTTACATCGGGATGCGACAAGGTGTTCCTCGTCCGCGTTGATCTTTTTTCTCTCTTGCCGTTCTTCCGCCACTACTCTTTTTGCCTTTTCTGTGTCTTCTATGTTTTTCAGTCGAGTGCTGATGAAATAAGTTTAATGATGACAATCGGAAGTAAGGTACAATGGCGTGTACGTACTCCATGCCCAGATCCACCTCTGGAATAGCTGTAAGCATCGTCAGACTATTCGTGACACTACCTACGTCTGTGGTGGCCTTCTGCTTCTCGACTTTCCACCTGTCGGCGATGTTGTATAGTGCTTCCTGTGGATCGAGTGGACCATTATCTTCTTCTTCAGACTCGTCCTTGGGTCTGCTGCGAATTTTGAGGTTTTCCTCGATATATGCCATCCTAAATGAGAGGGGGGTTGGTTCAAGGAAAGCAGCAGGCAATGGCGAGACTTAGGCATACATATGCTTATCGACATCGAGAGCATTTGTCTGCTGAGTGAAATTGTTTGAGCGGATGACTCGTCTCGTTCTAGCTTCCTTTTCTTCTTCATCCCTGCAGGTAAGCAAAGAAACATGTAATTCAATGACGGTTAGAAGTCATACAGGCCTGTTTCGAAACTCACTCTTCATCTTCGTGGGCAGCACCCTTCCTCAGGCCTCCTACTTCCCCTTCTTCACGAGGTCGCTTCTTCTTTTTCTTTGCATCCCCTTTATTTAATTTGGCAACATCAATGCCTTCTCGAGCCTTTCTCAGTTTTCTTAATTCAAGGAGCTCAGCTAGCCTAATAGGATAGATAGATTTTCTACGTTTAATACGACCATAATTCCAAGGGCGAAGTACATACGCACGGCAATGTCCCTTCTTCTTCTTGTTCTGGGGTAGGTGTCGACTCTTCTTCTCTCTCTATAGAGATTGCTCGGACACGAGCCTGAGGACGCGTACGTTTCTTGATTACTGGTAGGTCTGAGCTCATCGTTGAAGTTGGAAGAAAGGATGTACAAGTGTGGCTGTGCTTGAGCTCTGTCAGTTGTAAATAACAACAATTATCTTGGCATTCTTTGACTATATTTTACTAACAAAGACAAGAACCTACAACGTCTTCTCTACAGCTTCTGGGGGAATAAAAAAGGGGCAGAAAGCTACAAAAGAACACAGATCCAAATCAACTGGTGCATGTGTTTACTCAGTCGTACATATACAGGAAATTGTTGGGATAAACCAAAACAGGTGAAAAGAACAGTTCATATACAATGAAAACTTACACATTACACTGATATAGTCTAGGAAAGATTTTCGTTTTCAGTAGAGCCTGGTGTAGGGTATGCGACTGGTTCCTCGCTAGTCACGGGTACCAACGCTTCCTCCCACCTGATAACGGCAGGTGGAGCAGAGGCGGGGGCGGGTGGAGGCGTAGGGACTGCGTTAATTACAATTGGCGATGCATGGCGAGAGATCATCGTTTCAGGCGGGCGCACGCCGCCTCTTCGCAACCTCGGTGCTCTCAGAAGGTTCTCTGCCTCTTCCGGGTTATCAACACCAGGAGAGAGTCTGTGCTCTCCAGTAAAATCATACCATATCACAGCCCCAGCAGGATCTCCACCGTTATCATCCGAATCAGGGCTTATGGAATCTGGAAATTCAGTCCATGCTGAGCTCGATGTCTGTGGATGTCGACGGGAGCGCGGGAAAGGAAAGAACCGTCTCACTGTCTGGGAAGGTGGGTTTTCTCTGGGCTCTGTGACTGATTCGGGTGCTGCATCAGTACGGCCAGCGACATCCCTATTGTTCGATCGTCTTCGTTGCGTAAAGTCGTTGAAATCAACTAATCTTGACCTTGTTGCACGACGTATGGACGCCGTTCTACCTAGATTAGCTGGTATAGTAGTAGCGCCCGTTGTAGGTGCAGACCAGGGGCGAGTCGAGGAAGTAGGCGAGCGCTGGGGAGGAAGTGGCCACTCATCTGAAACAGGAGATGGACTGGCGTTGACCCTGCGAGTGAAAGTGGTTGCCCATGGGTTGGCAGAGAAGGCATCATAGAGGTCTGTGTTGATTCGGGCACCCTCTATTGAGGTAGCAATGTCTGGTATAGAGCCAAAATCGTCGTCGTCGTCGTCGAGATCCAGGTCATTGTGTGAATTCGTGAAGTACTCATTCAAGTTTACAGCTCTCCGGGAGTGACTACGTCCATTAGCTGTTCGATTAGAGTAGCTGCGACTTGTGCTGGATAGTAAACGCAGGCTTTTGATGGTTCGGTCTGCTATAAGACGTCGGTCAGTGGCACTGTTACGAGTCCGCCTATCCGCAAGTTCCTAGTCCAATGCAAGTTGAGAATAGACATATCATATTGTAGGCGAAGTCCTCACTTTGACGAGGATATCTACAATGGAAGTGGTGAAAGAATCCCCAATGTCCAAGTCATTGACAAAGTTCTCGTATGTGATCGACGGCTCCTTATCAACTGAGGCTCGCCGTATTGCTCCAGACCTATTCAACAGAATACCCGTGAGAAGAAAGGCAATAGGTTCATTGTCGAGGTTGTGCATACACAAGGCTGGAAATTTTGGAATGAAGAACGTCGTCGACATAGTTAGGCGTCCTAGAATGCAAGGCAGACCATAGGTCATTGAGAATATAGCGCAAAAACAGACCTGAAAACTCACCATTTTCCCATTTTGATATTAGAAAAGTAGAGGGTGAATAAATATGGTACAAGGGAGGATGCGGTTTTGAAGGGATGGCCGTATTAGAATAATCTGTCGACCTGGACGTCGTCAAATGGCGATGCGCGACAGGCCTTGCACAATTTCTCACGCTGGCTACAAAGACAACCAAATAGAATGGGTGGCGGCCAGAACTCAGTAAGCCGCTTTGGCTTGAAGCTGTGTAAGAGTATACCAACATTGCGTAGCCTCGTAAGATTTGCAAGACAAGACTATGCTAGCACCGCAAGGTATCAAGAATATATGTGGTGTATAATAATAAGATGGAAAGGCTGTATTATCTCATCCTAGTTTCATGCTTCATGAACTGCCCTCTTCCACGCCATTCGTAGTGCCGTTGGGTTTCGCAGGACTGCTTCGGTTGGATGCATTCGCCTGTGGCCTATCTTTTGTGCTAAGCAAGCTCTGGAAGAAGTTATGCAGTACTTCATGCTGTGTCTGAGAACCTGCTCCAGGACTGGGCGTGGCAGTACTACCCGAGGAGGGAGATACAGGCGATCTTGCAGAGGAAAGACTTGACCCTGGGGCAGCACCAGCAACGGACAAGCCAGCCGGACGGCCCGTCGTTGTAGCTGTTCTTCCAGCAGCCAACCTTCTTGCAGCAGCTTCGTTCAAGTTCGATGAGATAGGAGGCCCTCCCATGCCTGTCTCCATCTCGCTCAGAGCGCGTTCGACATTGGGGAGACTGAAGCTACTGCTTCCCATTGGGCCCACAATACCAGCAGAGTTGCCTGCAATATCCTGTGGATTCCTGAATGCACCACGGGGATCTCTGTCGGATTTCTTCGCGTTTTCGTCGTAGTTTCTAGCAAGGAACGCTTGCTCGGGAACTGGATTGTTGAAAGGAGGGAGAGGCGGTGGCTAAAATGAAGAAAATTAACCTCAACGTCGCATGTGTCAACGATGAAATAGCAATTACCTTCGAGCCCTGATCAGGGACAAGATTTGCATAACTCTTTCTGGCTCCAGTTTCTTCTAATTGGCCTTCTTCTGCGTCGAGATCTCTTTCCCATGCTTCACCCCACATCTTCGCATCAAAGCCATCCCTCAATACAGAGATCTTACCCCAGCTATCCCATCCAGCAGGAACGACTATCCGATCGCGATCCAATGTGTTTGGCCTATGCATGAAAGGGAACAGGTTCCGCACAGTGGCCTGTGCTTCGGCTGAAGTAACAACTCCAAGCGAAGGTGCAGATGGCATGAATAGTAAGTGTAATGCATATTGCCTTAGCACTTGAAGATTCGCGGGCAACGGCGTTGTATAGAATAGAGAAGCGCCGTCTGTACTCCTCTCATTAGGTTCGTCAAGTCCATGGGAAAATAGAAAGCGTACATTTTAAGCAGATGGTCCTAAGAACCTGCATTACACTATCTGTTCTTTCTTCCCATTCTCCTCCTTTTCCTTTAACCATGCTCCCCATCCCTGACGTTCCTGCGGCCATATCATTGCCGTCGTCAATCAAGTCGGCCTTTGTGCACGCAATAATGATAGGAACACCTGCAGAGTTATGAGTAAATGTTCCAGGTCCAAGTGGTAGGAGAGTATTTGATAGAGTGGAATTTGTCGCTGGCAATGGCTCAGTAGATGGCTCAGTATAATGTTGAAGATGTGATTGCACTTAACACAGGAGAAGCACATCAATGAACATAAACACAACTTGGCAAATCATAGAGGGGAATGCATAGACTTACATCGTTCACGACTTTCTTCGCTTACAATCTCCAACTCTCTCGAACCATCCCCTTTGGACCATGTTTCAATCCACTTGAGCCATGTTTCCAACTCCTCGACGAAAGTCCAAGGTCGAGTCCAATCTAGCGTAATTATGACAAGGGTCTGTGGCAACGAAGTACGCGGAGGCAGAAAGTGTGGCAAGAGTGCGGTATATGAGGTAGCAGATGAAGGAACGGTATATATCGAAAGTCGTGCAAGAGTATCTGCTCCCTGTGGTGTAAGAACGCGTATGTCAATCCGCATTGGTTCATACAACACTTGCCTTCGTCTGCTTCATCCCGAACATCTGCAAAGTCATAGCCTATTGCAAAATCAGTCCGTTGATCATCTTTTGGTTCGTCTGAGGTAGCCTTTTGCAGCAGTGCATTAGCAAGAGTTGACTTTCCGGAACCTGGCTGTCCAAGGAGGAGAATCTGTTTTGAAGGTATGGAACGTGAGGAAGATACCGAATCTAAAATAGATGACCAAAGATCCTGAGGAGGGGCTTCTGGAGTTGAGGACCGTGATATTTCCATGGTTGTGTTTGTATGGGTATAAGGATCGAGGCAAGTGAGGATATAGAGAGTGTGATTTCAGATCCCGACGGTTTTAGTGACTGGACGCGTCGTGATTTATTCTCTCATCATTCTCTGTTATGTCTGCAATTCCACAACACAAGCTTTATGAATTCCCAAACTCACGATCTATCCAAATTGAGGGATGGTCTTTAACAGCATCTACAAATCCTATCTCCAACGCCCCCGAATGTGATGCGCTACAATCGACTCTTGGCTTCCCTCTACCTGAGATGACCTTCGGGAATAACTATCTGACCATCGAGCATCCTTCCTCTGGCTTCAAGTATTCTTTCACCACCCCAGAGGCATTGAAACAAGTGAAGAAAGGAGAACTTGTTGAGGGAGATGGAGGTGTCAAAGTCGGGTATGCGGACAAGTGGATGCAGAGCAGGCAGGGCATTTCCACCTCATTGACGATATCGACTGGTGATTTACATATCTTCGTCCTTCTGCTTCTTCTCATGCCAGAACGGACCCATCTTCAACGTCGCCGATGCCTACAACCGTCGCTACAAAACCGTATGATTGGACATATACCACGATCTACACAGGCCATCATAATACAGAGACGGTAGATCAATCCCAACCCGCGGCGTCTGGCACATCTTTATTCTCTTGGAAACCTGCTGACCCAGAAAATCCCTCGAACGCGATTCCTTTGGCAGAACTATCTCGCCCAGATCCGATTCTTTTTTATGCTGAAATCCCTCTGTTCGAGGACGAATTGCATGATAATGGATCATCTTCATTGCTCGTTCGAATAGTGAGCAATTTCTTCGTACTCTCACTTCGTTCGTGATTGAGACTTGTATCAGCGAGTAATGCCCACAAGCTTTTTTATTCTATCGCGTTTTACTCTTAGAGTGGATAATGTTCTCTTCAGGACATACGACACCCGCATCTATCACTCATTCGCGTCGTCGCCCCCATTGTTGGTTCGAGAGAAAAGTGGATGGGAAGCCCCGTATGAGCGGGTTCAGAGGGTAAGATGATGCCTGTTAATACTTAAAGAAATAAGACTAAAATTGAAGCAGCATCTACCGCGACGCGATGATATGACTCCACTCACAGATCCCACTTTTATAGGCAAAATCTTGGCTGAGCTACCAAAAAGTGTTTCCCAAAGAGAAGGCGCTAAGACTGGTTGGCGAGGCATGGGCACCAGGACAGAGGTGGTGGAGCTTATTGAATATTTATCTACTCGACAAATGTGAACTCGATGGAATTGTATTCAATAGTTTTTACAAAACGGGTAATGTATAGCAGTACAGATCACGAAGAAAAGTGATATAAGAAAGTCCATGACGAACAGGGGAAGAAAGTTTCACATAAGTTTGGCTTCGCGCTTGGCCTGCTGCACTTGCGCAAGCCGTTGAGCACGAAGTGTAAGGTGTGGTCCTTGAGCACCCTTCTTGCCTGTTCCAGCCGTGTACGCAGGCATGGCCGTCGACTGAGATAAAGATATGCGTGTTTCATCGAATCCAGGAATACGAATGTTATGGTTGCGTTCTGTACATGTCGACATGGTGTATAAGGTATGAGCTCGTACAAAAAAAAAAGGATACGTACCAAGATGTAGCTGCAAATCTCGGACTTCAAGGGTGTCGCCACCTCGATGTTTTGCCAGACGACATGCAAAGTTTGTTACAGAGTCAATGAACTCGTCAGCAATGGAAAGGAGCAACTGATTTAGACAAGTTCAGGTTCGGAGGATATGAAAGAAAATGAAAGATTTTCATACATCTTCCACATCTGGGTCAATCTTGACATTCGGATCCACGCTCGACACCAGATCCTGAATTGTCCTGCGCATACTCTGATCGCCAGGGGTGCTCTTCCGTCGCGTTCTTCCGTCGTCTGCAGTCAAAATAGAAGGGTCATCTGGAGGGCGTGCAATTTGAGCCGGTGTTCCTAAAAGAACAAGTATTAGAACTATTCTATGCCACCAATTAGTTACAAAATAATCGCACCAGACATCCTTCCACTGGCTAAGCCACCGGTGAGAGTGGGTCTAATTGGATTCCAGGGTACTGGACCAGGATTCGTTGAGCTAAGCGTACTATTGATGGGAGGATAAAATTCTTGATTTGCAGCAGCGGCGAGAGTAGGGAGTGTATCGGTGCTACTAGTTTTTATTGCAGACTGCATTGCGGGAGTTTGAACAGATGCAGGTACGACTGGCTATAACAAAGGTAAAAAGGTGCATAAAGGGATCAATACAATCAAACAACGCGCTTTCTCTTGAAAGTAAGCACCTTTACAGCATTAGTCATTGTACCGGATGCATTTGCAGTGGCACTGGTCGTGACTGGCGGGTTTGATACACCGGGAGTCAGACTCTGCCCCTTATGCGTGTCTGCGAACTCTTTGAGCTGTAGTTTGTTCATTATTAGCCAGAACAAAGGGATATCAACCTAAAGAACTTACTTGGATGATCTGACGCTGGGTCAGTTTCCCTTGGTGTACGAGCTGGGCCATGTTTTGCAGAAGAAGTTGTGATATTCTCTCATTGGTAATGTTTTCGCCAGTTTGCGACTTGAGCATTGTTCCAAGGGCCTTGATCATTTCGTTTGGTGCAGGAGATTCCGTAGATGCTGCAGCAGCGGGAGCAGCGGCACCCGTGCTTGGTCCTGCAGCTGCATTTGTGTTTTCGCTCATATGTTCGAATTGCAGTTGCTTATGAGCGTGTATTGAGCGAGGGATGAT
>Ga0247779_1001489_pt1 | contig 11214 bp, 9 predicted proteins | sample UWRJL221509R5_FD_179925 | JGI IMG/M metagenome (GOLD analysis project Ga0247779, IMG submission 179925) | Plant litter microbial communities from Arlington Agricultural Research Station in Wisconsin, United States - UWRJ-L221-509R-5 | ecosystem: Environmental > Terrestrial > Plant litter >...
GACGACGACTCGACGAGCATCCAGCTCTACGCATCGCTCATCCACCTCCGGCGCAACCACGAGGTGCTGAACACGGGCGGCGTGCGCTGGCTGCATGCCTCGGACGACGTGCTCGTCTACGTGCGCGAGGGTGCAGCGGAAAGCATCCTGTGCGTCGCCGCGCGGGCTGACTACGAACTCACGCTGGCCCCGAACGCCGTGGCCGGGCCGCACTCCCTGCTGTTCGGTCCGGGCGAGGCGGAGTTCGAGCCGGCTGTTGGCCTTGTGCTGCGCGGTCAGGGCCCATCCTTCACCGCCTGGTCGTTGCCGGGGATCTCGCTGCCGCCCTTTGCGCCGGAGGGCACCATCCTCGAGCTGGAGTAGCGGCGCGCGCGTTGCCGGTTGAGCCTGTCGAAACCCCGCCGAGTTGACACTCGTTGTCGCCTGGACGCCCGGCAAGCCGACAACAACTGTCATCTCGACCCGCCGCCGCCGACCCATCTCGTCGCAAGCCCCTTCCCGGATGACGGTGCCCGGGTGTTGGGTGGAGGGATGGGATCGAAATTGGGCAACATCACATTCGACAGCGCTGACCCTCAGACCCTGTCGTGGTTCTGGGCGGATGTCTTCGGGTACCCCCGCGCGGAATGGCCGGAGGACATGAAGGCCGACCTTCTGTCAAAGGGGCTGACCGAGGAGGACCTCGCCGGCCGCAGTGTCGCGGAGGATCCGACGGGGCAGGGGCCGCGTCTGTTCTTCCAGAGGGTGCCTGAGGGCAAGGTGGTGAAGAACCGCGTGCACCTCGACATCCGTACCAACCCCGACCGTCGGGCGACCGAGGAGGAGCTGATTGCCGAGAAGGATCGGCTGCTCGGGCTCGGCGCGACGGTCGTGGTCGATTTCGATGGCAAGTGGGGTCCGTTCGAGGAGCACCACTTCGTGATGCAGGACCCCGAGGGCAACGAGTTCTGCCTCCAGTAGCCCCCATTGTTGGTTGAGCCTGTCGAAAACCGTTGTTGGTTGAGCCTGTCGAAACCAGTTGTTGGTTGAGCCCGTCGAAACCTGTTGTCGGTTGAGCCTGTCGAAACCAGTTGTTGGTTGCTCCCGTCGAAACCGCACGCAGCACCCCCTTTAGGGCGTATCGAACCGGCCTCCCGCGGATGCTAGTCTCTTACGGTGCCAAAACGGCGTCGCGCTCTGTCGCGGGCCGGGTTGTGCGCCCCCTTAGCTCATTGGTAGAGCACTTCCTTGGTAAGGAAGAGGTAGTGGGTCCGATTCCCACAGGGGGCTCAGCGTCCTTCACTCGGATGCACCCGGCGGGGTAGCTCAGGTGGTTAGAGCACACGGCTCATAATCGTGGTGTCGCGGGTTCGAGTCCCGCCCTCGCTACCAATGAAAAAGGGATCCGCGCGAAGCCGGATCCTTTTTTCATTGGTGCATGGCAGATCGAGAAACCGCTCTGGCGTGGGGCCCCGGATGCGCAGTCCGGCGCGCTACCGAGCTTGCGAGGCAGCGTGGCGGCGGCTCATCTGGGGAGTCGAGTCCCGCCCTCGCTACCAATGAAAAAGGGATCCGCGCGAAGCCGGATCCCTTTTTCGTTGGTGCATGGCAGATCGAGAAATCGCTCTGGCCATCTGTCACTTCACCAATGCGAACCAATCACGGGTTGAATCCGCCGAAAACGAGCTATTGTTCGGTGTGGCTGCCCAGCGGGACGGCCATCGATCACAGTGGGGGAATCATGAAAATGGCCGGTACGTTTCGCTCGAGGTCAATGGTCGTCGTCGCAATCGCGGCCGTCGGCATCGGCGCTCTGGCGGGGTGCACGGCTGGTTCGCCGACTCCGCAGCACACTGCTTTGACCGCGAAGTCGGCCGGCGCGTACTACGAGGAGACCACCTGTGACCTGAACTCAACCGAGCATGCGTTCGCGGTCGCCCTTCTCAACGCTGAGCAGAGCAACGAGAACACCGGACCGGATCTCGACAGCCTGAAGGCGGCGGCGCTTGACTATCAGAAGGCGTCCCGCGCGGCTGTCGCTCACCTCGACAGCTCGAAGGTCGTCTGGCCGGCATCCGTAAGGAAACAGATCGTGGTGCTCACCAAGGAGCTCAAGGCGATGATCAGGCCCCTCGGTGAGATGGGGGCCGGCCAGCAGATGAGCGACGAGCAGGCCGGGTACAAGGACCTTCCGGACAATTCCGGGGCGGCCGCTGCCACAAAAGTCATCCACTCGAAACTCGGCTTGTCGTCGGATACCTCGAGTTCCTGCCCGGCATCCAAGCCCGCCGCGTTCACCGTGCCGCCGGCGACGGGCATCCTGGTCAAGGGCACCGGGTACAGCTTCCACGCCCCGGTGGGCTGGAGGCTTCCGCCGACGGCACAGAAGGCGGACTCGTACGCCATCTCCGCGAAGCCCGACGCGAAGGGCGTCTACGACACCGTCAACGTACTCGTTGGATCGCCGAACAGTGACTCCCTCGACGAGCAGGAACAGAACGGCGCCCAGTACCTCGAGCAGGTCGTGGGGGCGACGCAGGTGAAGATCCGTCCGCGCGTGGAGATCGCGGGCCTGGTGAGCGTTCACGTCTCGTCACTGCGGACTCACCAGGGCGTCAGCGAATGGTCGGAGCAGTACTCCGTGACCCACGGCGCAGCCACTTACACCATCACGTTCGCCTTCCAGACGACGGAGTCGCAGCCGACACGCGAGGCGCTGGCCGATTCGGTGCTCGCCAGCTGGACCTGGAGCTGAGTCGCGGGAACATCCAGTACCGCGAGCCTCCTTAAGACACTGGTTGTTGAAGGGTCATCCCAGGGGCGCAGTCGAGGTAGTTCGCACATGGGATCGCTCAGCGGGGTAGTCGAGTCCCGCTCTCGTTGCCGATCTCCGCTGCATCTCGCGTCGTCACGTTCGTGGGCGGCTTCTCACGATCGCTGACCGATGGAGGCCGCCGCGTGATTACAGGCATGAGCGATGCCCAACTCCGGTGCCGCTGGAATGGCAACTCGAAGACGGCAGCGAACAGACGCGCGAACACGATCGTCGCGGGCACGAGGATCGCGACGAGCACGAAGAACGTGGGAGCGCCGGACGGAACTCGCGGCAGAACGAGGCTGTAGGACACCGCGATCACGATCGGCAGGTGGGTCAGGTAGAGGCTGTACGAGAACGACCCGAGACTACGCAGAGGTCTGGCGTCCAGGAATCGGATGGCGGCGGTTCTGGTCTGCGAGGTGGCGACAGCGGCAAGCATGAAACCGATGGCGGGTGCCGACGCGAGATCCACCCAGAACAGGTTCGCGTTCGCCCACGCAGGAACCATGATCAAGACCAGCGCGACCACGAGAACAGCGGCGACGATGGCGTACCAGCCCCACGGTCGTGAGCGGACGCGCTCACTCGCGGTCACGATCCCTGCCGCAAGCACGCCGACCGCAAACAGCACCGCGAGGTCCGGTGTGAACATCACCAGCGCATCGTTCGCCCAGGTCACGTGCGGTGCGAGCAACCCGATCGTCACCACGATTGCGGCCACGATTGCGACCATCGCAACAGCACTGAACCGCCGCACGATCAGCAGCAGCAGCGGCAGGAGGATGTACAGCTGGGCCTCGATCGCGATCGACCAGAATGCGCGGTTCGGGCTGCCCGTTGCGACCGCATCCTGCACGAGCAGCCCGTAGACGACGACGGACTTGCCATCCGGCACGGCCCAACCTGGCTGGGCGAGCACGAACCAGACCATCACCAGGCTGAATCCGAGCGCTGCCCAATACGGCGGAAGGATGCGCCACGCCCGCCTCCGCGCGTACTCCGCGATCGACGGGAATCGCCATCCGGACCGCGCAGGTCCGATCGCGAGCGAGAAGCCGGAGAGCGTGATGAACACGATCACCGCCGTGCGGCCGCTATCCAGCCAGACCGCCCAGAACGGGGCATCCGCCGCGGCACCGCCCGGCCAGGAGCGGAGAAAGATGTGGTACAAAACCACGTACAGGGCGGCGAGCCCACGGATGCCGTCCAGCCCGACAATTCGACTCGGCTTTGCCGAGGGCAGCGGCGCGCCAAGCCCACCACTCGCGCTCATTCGCGTCGTCACTGCCCCTCACGATGGATGCCCGACCGTGCTTTATTGTCACGCCGATCCGCGCGCCGCAACCAGACAGGCAGCAATCTCGAAGGTTTCGGAGCCTACTGGTCCTCCCCGGGAACGAGGGCCGCGGCGAGCAGGCCGGCGGCCGTGGGGTCATGCGCCGCGAGGATCGGCATGCCCGGGAAACGTGCGGCCAGCTGGTTCACCCGTCGAGACGACTCGTGGAGGCCGGATGCGTTGCCAACTCCTGGCACACGATCGGCGGCGAGCAGCTCCCTGTCGTAGGTGAGGTCACCGACGAAGAGCATGGCGGGGAGGCCTTCGCTCCGCAGCAGCAACGACAGTGAACCGGGGGTGTGGCCAGGAGTAGGCACGAGCACGAGTGAGCCGTCGCCCATCACGTCATGCGAGTGCGTGAATGGCGCGATCGACTCGTCAGTAGTGGGTTGCGGCGTGATAGGCACCCAGTCGATGCCGGGAATCCGGATGTGCTCACGCATCAGGCCATCGAGGACGGCGAACCGCTTGTCGACGCCGGACATCTCCGCCTGGCTCACGAGAACCTGGGCCGACTTCGGGAGCTCGCGCAGGCCTCCGATGTGGTCCTGGTGGAGGTGCGAGAGGATCGCGAACCGCACGTCTGCGATGTCGTAGCCACGGGCATCCAGCTGCTCGGTCAGCGTGGTTCCACCCGGGATGTCGAACCTGGCGAGCCGACGATAGAAGTGCCCGGCGAGACCTCCGGGGAAATAATTGGGGTCGGTGATGGAGCGCTGGTCCTGACCGGTGTCAAAGAGAACGAGCCCGTTCTCGTGTTCGATCACGTAGACGTTGATGGGGCGAGGAGCGGTCCAGCGGCGAGAGGTATTCAGCCACCACGCCAACGGCGTCCCGTTCGTCTCAACGTGTTCCGGGCGGATCTGCACGCTTCCGGTGCTGACCACCGAAACCCGCTTGACGAGCCTCATCATTCCTCCAAGTAGATGTTATGACATATATGTCGTGACACTTATTAGAGCGGACAGTAGCGACGTTGTCAAACGCGCGTGGGATATTCGAGGCCGAACGGCGCTCACGGAACGCTCGGCGCGAGCCCTCCTGCGGCACGAAGGGCGGTGGCGTCGAGTGCGGGTGGGCGCCCGAATCGGCGCCGATACTCGCGGCTGAACTGGGATGGGCTTCCATACCCGACGGAGTAGCCGATGTCGGCGACATCGTCGGATGCGCTGAGCAGCAGTCTTCTTGCCTCACTCAGCCTCAGCTGCTTTTGGAACTGGATCGGCGTCATCGAGGTCGCTGCTTTGAAGTGACGGTGGAAGGACGCAGCGCTCATCCCCGCGAGCCCGGCAAGGTCGTCGACGAGCACCGGTTCCGCGTAGTGCTCGCGGAGCCACCGGATGGTCCGCGACACCTGGGCGAGGCTGCCATCCGCTAGGCCGATCTGGCGAACGATGCCGGCCTGTTCGCCGGTGAGCAGGCGCCACAGGATCTCGCGTTCGATCCCCGGGGCGAGAGCAGCGACATCCGCGGGTCGATCGAGCAGGCGGAGAAGTCGAATCACCGGGTCGAGCAGCTCCGCTGACGCAGTGCTCACGACCAGTCCGCTGAATCCGGGCGGTCGCGCGACGCTGTCCAGCTCGAGGAGGAGACCCGCGATCATCGCTGGGCGCAGGGCGAAACTCACCACCACGAAGGGCTTCTCGTCGGATGCCTCAAGCACGAAACCCGTGACCGGCAGTTCGACCGAGGTCACGACGTACTGCCCCTGCGTGTAGTCGTAGTTCGTCGCCCCGAGCATCGTGCGCTTGGTGCCCTGTGCCACGATCGTGAGGGAGGGCTCGAACACGCTCGCGGCCGGGTCGGTCGTGCGTCCGATGGCGGCGATGCCGACGCCGTCGAGGATGCCCCGACGGATGCCGCCGTCCGCGTGACGCACGATGAGCTCGCGCAAGTCGTCGAGAAGGGCCATTCGTCAAGACAACACCGGCGAGCGCCACGCCACAACGGGGAAAGCATATTCCTCTCGATGCTGACAGGAATATGCAAGCAGCCGAGCGAATCTGTCTACTCGTTCACGGCCGACGCGAGTGAGATGGATGTCGCAGGAAAATCGCAATCGGAAGGCAAGAAAATGAAACGACGGACACTGGGCGCGACCGGATGGTCGGTGAGCGAGTTCGCACTGGGGACCATGATGTTCGGCACGATGGGCAACTCCGATCATGAGGATTCGATCCGCATCATCCGCAGTGCAATCGACTCCGGCATCAACTTTCTCGATACCGCGGATGTCTACTCGCTCGGCGAATCCGAGGAGATCGTTGGCAAGGCGATCGAGGGTCGGCGCGACGACGTAGTGCTCGCGACGAAGTTCGGGCTGCCGTTCGGGGACGACCCGGCCAAGCGCGGCGGCTCGCGTCGGTGGATCGCGCGCGAGGTGGAGAACAGCCTTCGTCGCCTCGGCACCGACTACATCGACCTCTACCAGATTCACCGCTACGACTACGAGACCGAGATCGACGAGACACTCCTGGCGCTCGACGATCTCGTGCGGGCGGGCAAGGTGCGCGCGATCGGGTCGTCCAGTTTTCCGGCCGAGAAGATCGTCGAGTCGCAATGGGCGGCCGAACGTCGGGGCACTCATCGCTTCCTCACGGAGCAGCCACGCTACTCGATCTTCAACCGCGCGCTCGAGGGGACGATTTTCCCGACCATCCAGAAGTATGGAATGGGCGCGCTGACCTACAGCCCGTTGAACGGCGGATGGCTGTCTGGTCGACCCAACCCCGAGACCGCCCATCGTGCCGCTGCCTCGGCCGCGTTCTACGACCCGGAGGCCGACCGCAATCGCGCGAAGCTGGCTGCCGTCGACCAGTTGTCGGAGCTCGCCGCGGACGCGGGACTCACACTGCCGCAACTCGCGATCGGGTTCGCCGGCGCGCATCCGGCCGTCACCTCGGTGATCATCGGCCCGCGCACGCAGGAGCAGCTGGATGGCCTGCTCACAGCAGAAGACCTCGAGCTCACGGCGGATGTCCTCGACCGGATCGACGAGATCGTGCCGCCAGGAACGGATCTCGCCTACGACATGTACATGGCGATGCCACCCGCACTGACGGTTACTGCGCTCCGTCGGCGGTAGCTACCAGGCGTCCCAGTGGATGACCTCATCGGGGTCAGGGCGCAGCGCGGGTTTGAAGTCGGTGCCCTTCGTGTAGGCGAGCGGGGTGAGCACGGCCTGGGCGACCGTGTCGAACGGGATGCCGAGGAGATCGGCGACATCCCGCTCCCTCGCCAGGTGCATCGACGTCCATGAGGTGCCGAGTCCACGGGCACGCGCCGCAAGCATGAAGCTCCAGGTGGCGGGCAGGACGTTGCCCATGCCTGCCACCGCCGCCTCACGGTTCGCGCCGTGATTTGCCGCGATCACGAGCACCGGTGCGTCGCCCATATGCTCGCCGAGGAAGTCGGCGGACCCGGCTACCCGGGCCTGCTGCGCGCTGGTCGCGTCGTCCGGCATCTCGTGTCGGCCGGCATACCAGGGGGATGCCTTGTAGCCCGCGTACACCTCGGAGTAGATCTGCCCGATCGCGCGACGTTTCTCGGAGTCCGTGACGACGATGAACTGCATCGTCACGATGTTGGACCCGGATGGCGCCTGCAGGGCCATTGCCACGCACTCGCGGATGAGGGATGGCGGCACGGGCCGATCGAAGTCGAGACGCTTGCGCACGGCGCGGGTCGTCGACAGGAGCTGGTCTGGATCGAGGGGCAGGAGGCTCACTCGGTGAGTCTACGTTCGGCCGGCTGTGCGAGAGCAGCGTCCTCCAGCAGGAGGCTGGCCCCGGCAATCGATATTGTCGGGGCCAGCTCGCGCGTGGACTGAGTTGACCGAAAGGGGCTACGGCACCTGCGTCAGCGCAGGAACAGCCGAGTTCTGCGCGGATGCGATATCCGCGGCCGCGTCATACGGCTGAATGAATCCCTCCTTCTCGAGGCGCGTCGTCGCCGCGGTGTACTTTGCGACGTACGCCTGGTGCGTCGGATAAAGCGACGCCAGCTGAGCGGCGCTGAATGGCGCGTAGACGCCGGCGAGCGAGCAGGTTCCGTTGCCCGTGTTGCCGAGCCCGTGCAGCGTGCCCGTCGGCACTGTGACCTGCGGCAGCTGGAGGCCACCCTCGGTCAGGCCGAGCGAGTTGGTCACGTAATCCGTGCCCGCCGAATTCACCTGGAGGCGTGCGACCTTCGCTGGCGTGTAGTGAGCGTTGGTTATCCATTTCGGGAGGATGTGGAACACCGTGTCGATCACGTCGTTGAAGTGCAGGTTATCCATCGCCTGTGTGCAGGTGCTCAGCTGCAGGGGTGGCTGCTCCAGCGGCCACTCCCGGAATGCCTGGATGCGCTGGAGAGCTTCCTCCGAGGCATCCACGTGTGCTGCGCCCGCGACTTCCCACAGCCTGAAGCTGGATGAATCCGGCTGTCGTGATGCGAGGGATCGACCATTCAGCAAATCACTCTCCGTCTGTACGTCCACAACCTTGGCCTTGACGTCCGTGCGAACAATCGTGTTCACGGGCTCCGTAATGCCGGTGTTCAGGGGTGCAGGTGCACCGAAGCGGCTGTTTAGGAAGATGCCGTCGTAGACCTGGTCGCGGTTCTGGAGCGCATCCGCATAGGTGACCAGGCGGAACGCCGACTGCGAGTCGCCGTATGCGACCAGCGAGCGCACTTTGCCGCCGGCGATCGGGTTCACACCCTTTGTCGGTGTCCGCAGCGCCTGGCCGACCTGGGAGAAGATGTCGTACGAGTACTGGTCGCCCGGATGGGACAGCGAGCCATAGCGCGCCGGATCCCAGGCCTGCAGGCTCTCAGTTGCACCATCGACCACGACCTCCTGTGCGGATACGCCGACATAGATGTCGTGATCGTTCATGAGGCCGGTCGCACCGAACGTCCACCCGACGTCGAGGTCGCGGCCGTCGCTCGCGTTCAGCCATTCGACGACGACGTTGCCGCTGAACTTTGACATGTCGATCGGCTTCCGCACGATGATGCGCGTCTTGTATGCGGCGGATGTCGACGGAGTGATCTTCCAGTTGCCGTCTGCGCCGAGTGTGCCGTCCGGGAGGTATGACCGGGCGGTGCCGGATACGAAGTACTCCTGCTCGGTGTAGCCGGCCGACTGCAGATCGATCGCGGACGCGGTGTATGGCTGGCCGTGCGTCCCGTCGAGGTGGGGGAACGTCACAACCGGTCCCGAGATCTTCGGTACGGGCACAGGTATGGATGTGGAGTGGGAGGGATGGCCGGACGGATGGTGTGGCCCGGCATGGGCGATGGCTGGCGCGCTGACGCCGAGAACGACTGCAGCGGCACTGAGGATGATGGCGCCGCCGACCTTGAATCGGCGCGCCGTACGAGCTTCGAGGGGCATCGTTGTTCTCTTCTTTCGTCGTGATGGTGTGCTGTGGGTCCCGACGATGGTCGGTCGGGACCCACAGTTCTGCGCTTGCGCTACGGGACGTAGGTGAGCGCCGGGATTGCCGAGTTCTGCGCCGCGTCGATATCTGCTGCGGCGTCATAGGGCTGGATGAAGTGCTGCTTCACCAGGCGATCTGTCGCCGAGGTGTACTTGGCGACGTAGGACTGGTGGCTGGGGTACAGCGACTTCAACTGTGCGCTGCTGAACGCCGTGTACGTTCCGGACAACGGGCAGCTCGAGGTGCCCGTGTTGGTGCGGAGGCCGGAGAGCGAGCCGGTTGGCACCGTCACCTGAGGCAACTGCAGGCCACCTTCTGAGAGCCCGAGCGAGTCCTGGACGTAGCCGGTCTGCGCGGCATTGACCTTCAGCCGATCGACCGTCGGAGGTGCGTAGCGGTCGTTGGCGATCCACTCCGGGAAGATGTGGAAGATCGTGTCTTCCACATCATTGAAGCGAAGGATGCCCGTCGGCTGCGTGCATGTCGTCAGCTGCAGCGGCGGTTGAGTGAGCGGCCACTCCCGGAAAGCCTGAACGCGCTGGAGCGCCTCCTCCACGGCGTCGATGTGCGACGATCCCGCGACCTCCCACAGCCTGAAGTTGCTGGAGTCCGGCTGTCGAGCGGAGACGTATCCCGTCGTGCCATTGATGACATCGCTTTCGGTCTCGAGCGTGAACACCTTGGCCGTGATGTCCGAGCGGATCTTCGTCCCTGCCGGTTCGGTGAGACCGACGTTCAGTGGCGCAGGTACCGCGCCACGGCTGTTGATGAAGATGCCATCGAAAACCTGGTCACGGTTCTGCAGGGCGTCCGCGTAGGTGGTGAGGCGAGCCGCAGACTGCGAGTCACCGTATGCGACCAGCGAGTGGATCCGGCCACCGGCGATCGGGTTCACTCCCTTCGTCGGTGTCCGCAGTGCCTGGGCGACCTGGGAGAAGATGTCGTACGAGTACTGGTCTCCGGGGTGCTTGAGTGAGCCGTAGCGGGCCGGGTCCCACGCCTGCAGGCTCTCGGTTGCGCCATCGACGACGACCTCCTGCGCGGACACTCCGACGTAGATGTCGTGATCGTTCATGAGTGCGGTGCTGCCGAAGGTCCATCCGACGTCAAGGTCGCGGCCATCGCTCGCGTTCAGCCATTCGACGACGACGTTGCCGCTGAACTTCGACATGTCGATCGGCTTCCGCACGATGATGCGCGTCTTGTACGCAGCGGACGTCGATGGCGTGACCTTCCAGTTACCGTCCGTCGTGAATGTGCCGTCCGGGAGGTATGACCGGGCGGTGCCCGAGACGAAGTATTCCTGCTCGGTGTATCCCGCCGACTGCAGGTCGACGGGCGACGAAGTGTATGGCTGGCCGTGGGTGCCGTCGAGGTGGGGCAGCGTGACGACGGGGCCGGCGATGCTCGGCACGGGAACAGGAATCGCCTTGGGAGGCCTCGCGTGACTGGGTGGTGGCGTCGGGCCGCCATTGGCCAGCGCTGGGGCGCTGATCCCAAGGACGACCGCGGCCGCACTGAGAAGAATTGCTCCGCCGATCTTCAGGCGGCGCCGTGTTGTGACTTGTCTGGGCATCGTTTGCTTTCCCTTTCAGAGGTGAACTCGCAGCGGGGAAAAGCATGCATTTTCGCGGGCCACGACAGTGTGTGCCAAAAGT
>Ga0247779_1001490_pt1 | contig 11214 bp, 12 predicted proteins | sample UWRJL221509R5_FD_179925 | JGI IMG/M metagenome (GOLD analysis project Ga0247779, IMG submission 179925) | Plant litter microbial communities from Arlington Agricultural Research Station in Wisconsin, United States - UWRJ-L221-509R-5 | ecosystem: Environmental > Terrestrial > Plant litter >...
AATTCTCTTTGGATGTGATGGTTACGTATCTCAATATATATTGAAAAGCAGAATGCTTACTGTATGAAGACCACCATAAGTTTGTACCGGAAGCTGCCTGCCATAGTTATTAGTAATAATCGTGTCGTGTCGATAGAAGTAAGCGTAACAAACCGCGAACAAGTATACAATATAGGCCAGACGCTGCTTTATTAAAAATGTAGGGCCATCAAATAAACCAAGGCCTTTTCATTCTCAGTAGGAGTAAGTACGGGGCCTATCATGTTCGGAAGGGGTCAATAAACAGAGACGGCGGCCGGTCCTCATAGTGATGTTTTAGGGTTCCGACCCGTTAATAAGTTTGGTCCAACCTAGAAATAGGATGCGTATAGGATTAAAAGCAAGATATTCATATGCAAGTCGAACGCGTCGCGCTAAATCATTGATTGGTAATCAATAAAAGGCCTGCCTAATTTGGGTGAAACCCCATCGAGCGCCTTTCACGTCTTTCAAAAAAGTGTTCAGTACCGCTCGCTTACGCTTATTTCGAGGTTCTGAGGTCCATCACTGAAAAAAATATAACGACAAAACAGCGATAGAACGATATTTTTCGGAATGCATGCAGTGTCATTACATCCATCTCTCCCTCCAAAACCGCAAACGAGTCCTGATGAACCGCAACGATCTCTTAACCAGCTAGAACCTGACCTCCTCGAGCCTACACAACCCACCGCATCAACATCAACATCCGTGCCCAACCAAGTCCAACAATACAAACCTCTTTGCTCAACCTGCAAATCTCAACCTGCCAAATACACCTGCCCAGGATGCAGCATGCGTACCTGCTCTCTACCGTGTTCGGCCTCTCATAAATCCAGCACAGGATGCACTGGCGAGCGCAACAAAGCCGCGTATGTCCCAATGAACCAGTACACTTGGGGAAAGATGATGGATGATTATGTATTCTTGGAGGAGGTCGGGCGGAAGGTAGGAGATGTGGGGAAGGAGATCGTGAGAGGCGGATTGATGGCTGGTACAGGAGGGAGAGCAAATAGTAGAGGTGGAAGAGGTGGTGGTATGAGGGGAAGAGGACGAGGAGGATATAATATTGGAAATGGAAAGACGAAACGGGATATTCTAAAGATGCAGCTCGAATTCAGAGATATCGATATTGATTTACTCCCTGCTGGAATGGAAAAGCGAAAAGCAAACCAATCCACATGGGACACAAAGTGCGTCTATTACCCTCGTTACATATGGTTGATTAATGTTATTACAGGAATCAAACAGCTCTTCTAACCATCGGATTCAAATTCTACAAACCCAAAGATCCTTTAGCACCCTCTTCCCATCCACGCGAACTCCCATTCACCATTTTGGCACACAAAAACGAATTCAAAACCTCCCTTCTCGACCTCATACGGCTACGTCTCGAGGAGAAAGAAAAAACCTCCAAGAAAGATACATCAGCGTACCCAGAATGGGTCAAACGTCTTGTATTTCCAGATCCTGATGATCCGGAGTCGTTTTTAAATCCCCAATGTGCAATGCAGGCACAAATAGATCCTCTAATAGCGCGGAAAACCAACACCAAAAGGGCTCATCACTCTTTGGATCCAACTCAACCTCTGGCAACCCTTCTACGACAGAAGCGATTTGTCGAATATCCAACGATCGAAGTCTGGGATGAATTTCCTGGAGTTTTTGTCGACTCCTTGGGTCTTTTACGGCAAGAAGACGAAAGACCTGCGAAGAAAAGGAAGATCAACCGAAAAGCGGGGAAATTAGCGATAGCCGGTCTTCTAGGAGGATACGGAAGCGAAGACGAAGACGAGGAGAAAAAGACAGAGCCTAAGGACATGCTAGCAGCTCTAGGAGACTATGCTGAAAGCGAAGACGACGACAATGACGGGGATGTCACCAATTTAGCGAACGGAGAAGAGGAGGAAGGTATGGAGGGCTTAGACATTGGAGCCTTGAGTGGAGAAGAGGAAGGTGAAGTAGAAGTGGATTCTGCGGTGCTTCTCGAGCTAATGCGGGCAGCTCGTGGCGGAGAATGGACGCTCGAAGCAGACGACGACGACGCAGTAGATTGGGGAGACATGGATGACGGCGAATTTGAATAAGTTAACGGACTTTGGACTGGCTCGCGTGTTCGAGCGCTGACATATGGTCGATCATTTGATTTGAGTGACATGGAATCATACATCCTTTCGACGCAAATCCAACAGGCCCTTCATAAGAAGTTGGATCTCCAGGACAGCGTTGATTGCGTGGGTCAAGGGCGTTTCTTGGGTGTTTCGGATAGGATTAGCTGTCTTGACTTCGACCTCCCAGAGGGTATCCGCATGGGGTGGGATAGGAAGCTGCGTCTTAGGATCAAGCTATAGGGTCGTTAGATTTGGTATCATATAGCATCAGAATTTTTGTTGTTATAGTAGCAGACTTGCCATTTCTTGCTGGAACATCAGGATAAGAAGCGATCCCCTACGGAATGCATATCCAGACCTGTAGATTTGTGATTTTTGACTGGTCAAAGCGAAACGATTGAACATAAGCATTTGTGATCTTTTGGTGAACGGGAGACAATGAACGTACATGTAACCCAAGGCAGCAGCAAAACTTAAGGCATCACCAACGACTTGGCATGTAGTCCATGGCCTCACAGTAGCTTCAGGATGCACGCGAGCTGACTCCGGCTTGAGATATGAGAAAAGTTCCCTAATGACGATAAAACCCCGACATCATAAAAGAACCATGTTAGAATACGCTGCTTTCTGGTGTGTAGAAAACGACAAAAGAATACGTACCAAGGGGCTTTCGGCTCAGATATCTCCTTTCTAGCGCGCAGTAAAACAGGTTCGGTACCAGCATCCCGCTGGATTTGCGCGTCAACTGGTTCGAAGACAACTTCTCTGCTTCTGAACGGCTGAGAAGATTCGCTGTAGACGGTAATTCGGTTTAGAATCGGTTTTAGGTCCTTTGCATTGAATTCTGCAACAAGTGCGACTTCGTACGAGTGGGAAGACATGGTGTAGTGAGTAGATCAACTGCCGTTATTGACGTGTTGTTTGTGCCAGACCAGGCGGCCCGGTTGGCCATAGCCGAAAACACCTTTGACAATCCACATGCGTCAGTATATTTCGGTGTATATCAAATCGTACATCATAATTCCATCATAGTCGCTGTAGGCGACAGACATGTGTACAATCTGTAAGAAAGAACTTTGACAAGGATACGACCTGAGGTACAAATTTGCATTCTGCATATGTATGTATGAAGGAATGCAATGGCGCCCTGAAGGGCCAGAGTAAAGTGATCTAGTACTTTTTAAGAGTTGATTAAGAGTCAGTACGACTCACTATGCGCAACACATAGGAAACTCCACAACTCCGGGCCAATGTATCGATGCGGCCGCATAATTTTCATGCATAGTTTAAAAACTAATTTTCGGTGACGGGGATGGTTAGGCCGACTAAGTATGGGATGGAGAGGCGCCGGTACTGAAACAGGACAACAACGGCAACCGCATAGTCGGAGCTGACGTCCACTGTTTGACATCAGTTGTTTCGCCACAAAAGTAGTGATTTGACGGGTAGTCTGATGTGCATGCCAACTTGGCTGTGAACTGCTACTACAGATGCTTCATTCTGTCCTACCATGACCGACCACTCCAATTTCTCAGCCTATAACCACCCTTCAACTTATAAATCCCAGAGGTCTTTCCAGGGTAAGCCTTTCCCCTTCCCAATGTCCAAATCATGAAAAGTCCTCTGAAGCGTCTGTCCTATGTTCTCGCGTTCATAGGCGACCGCGACTCTTCCCATACAACCCCGACGCGTCCAAAGATTGTTAGGGACACTTCAGATAATCTTTTCTCCTACTACGAGTCCTCTATCCCCAACGAAACACAGACGAAGTTATATGCACGACCACCGACCACCTCAGAGAATAACCATATTCATAACAGAAAGGCCTCAACCACCTCTGTCACCTCCTCAGACTCCGAGTATTCGTATGACTCTGAAACCACCGATGCTAGAGGCACCGTATCATCGGGGACTTCGTCCAGCTTGACCAAGCGATCCAAGGTGCCATCCAAGGGCGGTGCAGACCGAAGGAGAGTAGCTATCGTCCAAATGGATTCTGTGTGCGAAACAGGGACTCCTAGAACGTCGTCAGAAACAACGTCCTCGTACAAGACTGGTACTAGCTCCATTCGTTCTCGGCGCGGTCTTGATTCGCACCTGGCCGGACTCGCCCTCGTCGCTCCTCCAGACGCTGCTCTCAGAACATTCACCCATCTCACACCACCATCAACAGCTCCAATCACGGCTGATTCCACGGCGCACCCTGACAGACAAGGCCATTACCGTTCTGTATCTGAGAACCCTCCGTTGTCGTCTCGTGATACGGTTAGCGTGGGTACCACTGGCCGCTGTGATTCAACTTCACAATTATCATTATCATCCATTAATACCACCGGAGGTTCGTCAACAAAGGGAACAAAGGCAGAAGACAAGGCTGCCCATTATCGCAGGAATGCATTGCGCGCAGAATCTGAATCAGTCTCTCGTTTACTAACTACAGCCTCTTCCTCTTCTTCCTCATCGCGATCGTCAACTCCGGACCAAAGTAGATCCAAAACAGATCGTAACGGTCGCACTGGTAGTGGTCTGCTTTCACCTCCGGAAACCGCATATCCCTCAGCGCTTGCAATTGACATGTTTTCGCCCATAATCACGCCCGAGATCGGGGAAGGCAAGGAGATTCATATCCCAGTAGCGGGTCCGGTTGTCGTGAACCTCGATGGTCTACAGTCGAGGAAGGCAGGAACGTGGAGGACTGATAGTCCTGGAGCGGTTAGCTCTCATTCGCATAGTACGAGTAGCCATTCCTACGCACCTTCGGCAGTGTCGGCATATCTTCGCTACGAGCCTGGTAAGTCACTTCGCCTTCTTAATAGCGATACTATTTCTCGGGTTAATAATTCTGCTGTTATCTTTCTTCCTTTTTTATTGCCCCAGGTGTACACGCAACTGCTGGTCCATTACCTCCACCACCTAGGGCAATGTTTAATATTGATATATCTACTCCTCCTCCTCCTCGCCCACCTCGACTCAACTCTCCAGTACCACCACGGGCGGCCGCGCGAAGTGACATAGAAGCTGTTAAGCAGGCTCTTCAATTACCACCGTCCGTCACCGCTGTTCTTGACAAAAGGAAATCAGCGTCCAACCTTTCAGATAATGTCAAATCAATTCCTACATATTCACGCGACGAAAAAGACAAGCACGACGATCGTGATCGTCAAAAAGATGTAGAAATCAAGAAGGGCGGGTACGTGTTCCATTATTGATCATGCATGCATGTCAGACTTTCTTACCCTTACCTTATTGGGATCCATTTTGATCTTTAGTTGCTCTTCACAACTTTCACATTCAACATCTGTCCATCGAAGAGAGGGCGCAACGGACGCACCGTCAATCCATCCGTCAGATTCTTCTTCATCGCCATCGTCAACGGACTCGTCTTCTCCCACATCAGAGTCTGCAGAACCATTGCAAGTAGAAGACCTGGAGCCCTCTCCCGAAAAAATATCTTCCCCTCCGGTGCTTGAAGAAGAGCTGGCAGAAAGTAAAGAAGAGCCCGTCCCGAACGTTACTGTCATCGCAGAGACTACACCGCGATCTCAATCCCCAGAGAAAATTGATCACAAAAAGTTTGATCAATGGCTCAAGGATAACCCTCTTATTGCACAACCGTTCGATGAGGCGCGAAGAGCTGAACAAATGCGTCGTGATTCATCAGAACGACAACGACGGTCCATGTCGCCATTGTCTCCTGATATTACTGGAGAGGCCCCGAGCCCGCCGCCGAAAAGTCTCAGGAATAGCTTGACGCAAAACCTGAAACGCTTTTCTGCTCTTCCACGAACACCTTCTTTATCCTCACGTTCAAGTCGACTATCGTCAGGGAGTACCCGATATTCGTCAAGAACTCCGTCACCTTCTCTGCATCGGCCGGTTCAACATGCTCCATTCAAGAAAATCATCTCAACAGATCCCGCTGCTCTCTTTTGCCATGAGGTTCACTCACAAACAACCACATTACAACGATGCGCCATTTATGCCTCCAAGATTAACGAACTGTATATCCATGATTGTGGCCTTTCTGAGTGGGTGATTGAAACCAAATCTCGAGGTAACGCACACCCCTTATTTTTCTGCTTACCTCGTTTCTGACTAAAAATACGTGACTATTTATTTATAGGCTCAAATACCCATGCGCACAGGGGGCCTTCCTCGAGACCATTTGTACCTCAACCTCGACAATCATCGCGTTCTTCGACTTTCTCCGAGGCAACCTTTGCAATCCGGCCAGACGCTACAGTAGCAACCGACCTGTCGCAAGGGGCTTACGGTGACATAACCCCGGCGACTGTCGCGTCTACTCTCCCATACCCATCTTTAGCCTTGAATCCACTGCGCAGCAATACCCAACCTGCGCGGTCCAACTCGAGTGTCGGCAGCGGCACACCACCTTCCTCCATTCGTTCCCTAGTCTCCACGCCATCAACTAAAAGCACTGGTTTCTTCGCTTCTCTAGGCCGCAAAGCCAGTCTTTCGACTAAAAGAGATCGCTTCCCTCCCCCAGGCAGTGTTAATTCTTCCTCTTCTTCCGGCCCAATGTCGCCTGTATCTGCGAGACTCGCGAACAAGAGCAATAACAACGGCTCAAGCCCATCAACGCTCAACATCTCACGACCTATCAATATCACCAACCCACCATCTGTTCCTGGGGGCCCGCGCGCACCTCCTTACCGAGCACAACGGTCCCAGACTTTCACTAGCACCTTCTTACCTAACACGACCCCAGAAATTGACCGTGATCAGGCTGTCGGTAGACGGCCTTCCTTGTTTAATATTACCGCCGATACCGTTATCGATATCCAAGCAGATCCTGCTTTTACTCGTCAAGTTGACCAGCTTGCCGCTGTTTTACCACATGCTGATAGAGATGTACTTGCTGGTTATCTCAGACGCGCTGGACAGGATATGCTCGCTATTGGACAATATTTGGAGGACGAACGGATGGGAACTATCCGACGCCCTTGATACTCTATTAACTTATTCGACTTGCTTTGAAAATAAAATGCAATCATTATAGCTTTCGTTCTTGTACTTGTGTTATTATATAACCTCTCCAAATGCTTGGACCAGTATTTTTTTTATCTGTATTGATCATTCCTGGATTATTCGTCGTGCTAGACAGGTATTATTGTGTATATGAATAATTTTGTTAATAAACAATGTAACGACATAATAACGACCAAATTTATCGTGTAATTGCCGGACGAAATCCTCTTGATACTCTTTGAATCGTTGCAGGAGCGAACACTAGTAACGATACAGCAGATATAGCGACATGAGTATTCATATTTGCAAGAAATTTCGCTGCAAGTCCTCTCTTACCTTTTTGTGCTGCACGCGCACCGTGAACCGGTTGGGCATTAGTAAACTGCCAGCCACCACTCGTGGAGATTGAAGCACGACTATGTTGTTGCATGTTCAGCATTTGTTCCACTTCATTTGCGCTGCTCGAACGATCAGATGTATTTCCTGTCACATATGACCGCTCTCCGTTGGCAAATGGTTGCCGATGAGAAACAATTCTTGAATGGTCTGGAATTTGTGGTCGAGGTTGGACCCATTCGCCTGTTGCTTGTGGCTGGTTAGGTATAAAACTTCGCCCTTGAGTCCTAGGCACAAGAGGCGTTCGTTGGATCTGTATAAAGTTAGAACGATGCTTTGCTGGAAGGACATACGTAACATACACCATTGGCCTCCATTCCTCCGACGACAGCGTTTATATTAACGTTATTATTGGCTACTTGATTGGCATTGATAAGTCTTGGTTTTGGGCGTTGATCGTCTAGAAATTGATTAGGGGTGGTCCCTCCCCCTTCGTTCCCTGAAGTAGGTCCAAATAAGGCCTTCCTTTTGATTTTATCCAGCTGAACCTATGGAGCATGCATCAGTCTAATTGTTTGGAAATAGCCGAGAAAACATAAGCATTCCTACCTTCAGTTTAGCGTACTCTCTGTCTCGATCCTTGCCAGCGTCTTGAAGCTCGCGAACCTTCCGGCGCTCCAGCTCAAGATCGCGCTCCAGTTCTTCACGAATTATTGAATGCAATCATGCATATGTTTTCAGCGAACGCACCTTCTTTTTTATTATTCAAGAGACTCAATTCACTATTAGCTAAACAACACTATTCACTAAACTTGTACATGTGGGACGACGAAATAGACTGACCTTCTCGTAAAACATTATCCAGTTGTTTTTGCAGCTGTGCATTTTTGTCGTTTAGATTTCGTACCACTGCTTGCTGGAACGTTCTTCAAAAGTGAATATTCAAACTATATTATAAGACGCTAGGATAGCCGAAGGACTAACGCCTCTTGATGAATTTGATATTGCCAGAATGAAATTGCTCTGGAGAAGGCCTTTACTGTAGCGTGCCGTCAGAGCATAAATGAAATATGGATGCGTACCGACTGCAAATCTCTAATATTGTTGAAGGCGACAGACCCGACAAAACGGACTGAAAAGGATGCATATAAGGCCACAAAAGGGAGCTATATGCGCATTATTTCTACCGTTTTGTAATCATTTGATGGGTGCAGCGAGCAGACCTATGTCGTAATGTCCGAAAAGTTGTACAATAAACGAAAATGAACTTTCTATGTAGCCGACTCACCACGATATCATCCCTATCACAGTGATGACCATGAGTACTTGTATAATATAGCAAAAAGAACGTGTTACGGTTCAGTCAAAGAGGTATCGCACGCTTTAGAGTGAATTTTAGCTCTAAAGGACATAGTAAACTGACTGCTCATACCAGGACAAAGACGAGCCGCATTAAAGAGCTCATTGGCACATTCGACTAATCCTTCACGTCAAACTTAATTGAACGGACTGATCGCGAGCACCCAACTGCAAAATATATGCGAGCCTAGAAGTAGTCGAGAAAGAAGTTATTAGCCTGGCAAGCGAGTTATTCGAATGACGTACACGTCGTCTAGTAATAACGTGAACTTAGCGCCCAAACTTCTCAAAGACATCACTCGACCATTACTCACCACCACGGCCTTGTCTGCAAGTGAACGACGGCAGGATAAGCGATTACACTTTAGCTCAGAATCCATGGGTTCAAATATCCAAAAATGTTGTCGTTGCAAGTGATGAAGTATAACTTAACAAGGCTAACTACCGAGGCCGGCTATTACAATTTGATAGGCCATCATGCATCAGATTTGATCCAGGACAAAAAGGGAAATTTAAGTCAAAAATGGCAAGTTTACACAGAGAGAGAGAGTAAAATATACAAATACAGTGGAGTCGGGAACATAAACTAAATCGCATATGTAATACAAATGCAAGTACATATATACTTTTTGGTGTCACAGAGAATCATAGGAACGATCGATCTGTCTCGAAGTACACTACAAATATGCCAGTAACTAGTTGAAACGTAATCTGAAAAAAAATGCTGTCTATGCGGATTGAGCCTGTTGGAAAAGAAGCGAGTAACAAAGGTATTATATCGGTATTATGAATAAAAAGTGGTATCGCGACCAAAAAATTGTGTCGACATTCCAAGATGCATCATATCATATACATATCTAACAAAACCCCACGTCAAGTAGAAATCATACCAGAATCTTCTTCGCCCCCAAAGATTTCGTCAAAGATTTCCTTGCCCTCTAACGAAAGAGGAGGAAGCTGTGGCTGAGCGGTCGATGGATTATCGCGAGTTGCTTTTACTCTGTGAATGCGTTCGGCATTCCAAATGCCTTCCAGAGCCGACGTCAAATTCTTCAATCCAAGCAGGAAGCCTCGATCTGGCTGTTCCGGATAATGGGGAGGGAACCGCGCATATATCAATCCAGTTTCCGGATCCACCTCTGCGTTATAGCCTTTCGAACCAGAATCAGCTTCGCGAGGGCGGTCACCCTCAGAGTAAGGTAACCAGTCCCGCCCGGTAGTCGTGTGAGCGAAGTCAACAATGCGAACATTGATTTCTCCGCGCTTTCGTCGCCCGCTGGATCGTTTAGCTACAGAACCGACAAGAAGATCTTCACTATGTGACCGTCGTAGAGGGGTATGATCATGACTCTGAGATTGCGAACGACGTTCCAAGGACTCTCCGCGCTTGCTCCGAGACGATGGGTTCTCAAGCACCGCTGATCGTAAAGCTTCTTGTGCATCTCGATCTCCGTCGTATATGAGAAGAATGCTACATCCATAAAAGCGAAAACCCTTCAATCGATTAATGATCCGAGCCAAAGCGTATAGTTTCTGAAGCAAGACTGGGATCTGGTATGTCATTAACCGTTCGCCATCGAAAAGGAAAGACTTCAACACAGAATCGAATTCTTCTGGACGGACTTCTCGGCCACTATACTTGTCCTGCGTAGTATAGGACTGTATTACATGGTTCCAAACCTAGGTTTAATGTATGGCGACGGGATCAGTCAAGTTCCTAGAGGTAAATGTAAATCCTAACACACCTGCATGCCACAAGCACGGACGCCAAGGCTTCTGCTAGTGGTGCGGTCGCACTTCTTGCGCTGACTCTTCTTTTTGGCGGAAGTGGCGTCCATGCCATACTGGCGAGTGCCCATCTTTAAGTCAATGACGCAAGGGTGTCTTAGCCGTCCTGTCAGGTCTTCCATTAAGATAAAATGATTTTGGCGCGAAATAGGAGGCTCGGTTTCGATTTGTTCAGGAATAGGACTACGATCAACTAAAGTTCGTGGAAGAAGAGGAGTTTGTCGCAGAGGCGAGTCAAGAGATCGAGAGCGGCTCCTGCGACGGGCAATAGAAGGCGCTAATTCCTGGTCTTTGAGTGCTTCGGGAGTCACCGTGGGTATCTCACGCTCTTGCGCAAATATTGGTCGACTAGATCTTGTCTGATCCGGCGCGTGTAGCATAGATTCGCTTCGGATACGTCGGAGAGGAGAGTGACTCTCCAGGTCCAAACGACGAAAAAGTTTTCTCCGTGCATGCAACCGAGAATGTTCAGACACAGTATCAGATTCTCCATCCGCAACGTCGCCTTCATCCTCAGTCTTCACGTCCTCAACTGATCTACGGCCAAGGCGTCGGCGGAATCGTTTAAGAACAGTGCTGAAGACATGGTCCTTCAGTTTTGTGTTAACCATCG
>Ga0247779_1001491_pt1 | contig 11212 bp, 7 predicted proteins | sample UWRJL221509R5_FD_179925 | JGI IMG/M metagenome (GOLD analysis project Ga0247779, IMG submission 179925) | Plant litter microbial communities from Arlington Agricultural Research Station in Wisconsin, United States - UWRJ-L221-509R-5 | ecosystem: Environmental > Terrestrial > Plant litter >...
CCGCACCAGCGATATAAGGGTTTTGAAGCCCTCGTGGTCGACGCCGGCTGAGGTCGGGAAGTGTCCGATGTGATCGATGAGAAACTGAACCGGCAGTTTCGACAGGCGTGGTGCGAGTTCGGGCAACTGCCGTGCGTCGAGCAGGAATTGCAGGTGCCATCCCATTTCCCGGCACAGCGCGGCATAATTTTCAATCTGTGTGAAGTCCACGCCGCCGCCAGCATAGAGGACATTCATGCGCAGGCCAACGACGCCCGCATCTTTCAGAGCCGCACGTTCGCGTTCGGGACAGTCGAGCGCAATCACTCCGATGCCGCGCAGGCGCTCGCGGTTCGCGCGCAGTGTGTCCACCATCAGGCGGTTGTCGGTGCCGTGTACGCTGACTTGCGTCAGCACGCCATAGGTCATGCCTGTGGCATCCAGCATGGCGAGATAATCGCGCGCGGTGGCTTCGGGCGGGGTGTAGGCACGATCCGGCATGAACGGATAAGCTGGCGGCAAACCGATCACGTGACAGTGCGTGTCGACGGCGCCGGGCGGCACGGTGAAACGAGTGGACTTGTGTTGTGAAGCCAGAGGCCCCGGACATGCCGGGGCCTCCTTGTGAGTTGAGTCAGTCATATCAGGCATCTGCGTGAAGAATCCTGCCGCGGGTTTCGGGCAATGCATAGGCCGCGATGAAGAACAATCCGTAAGCCAGCACTGCGAAGATGCAGATGGCGTTGCCAAGCGTGGTGGTCTGCGAAAGCCAACCAACCAGGAATGGGAACAGTGCGCCGATGCCGCGACCGAAGTTATAGCAGAAACCCTGTCCCGATCCGCGCAGGCGGGTCGGATACAGTTCGGTCAGGAACGCGCCCATACCGGAGAAATATCCCGACGCAAAGAAGCCCAACGGGAAACCCAGCACCCAGAGGATTTGATTGCTCAGCGGCACCTGCGTGTAGACGAGGATCAGAGCGATCGCGCCGATCGAAAAGGTTAGGAACAAGTTCCGTCGTCCGATGCGATCCGCAAGCCACGCACCCACCAGATAGCCAATGAATGAGCCGATGATCAGCGCAGCCAGATAGCCTGTGGAGCTGACGATCGAGAGATGGCGCTCGGTGGTGAGAAAGCGCGGCACCCAGAAGGTGATCGCGTAGTAACCACCCTGACAGCCTGTTGCGGCAAGCGAGGCGAGGATCGTGGTCTTCGCGATCGGGCCTGAGAAGATTTCCCAAAGCTGAGGCCGGTCGCCGGTCTCGGCCTGCTTAGCACGTGTTTCTGCGGCGATCTTCGGTTCTTCAACGTAGCGTCGCAGGAAGAACACCAGCAATGCCGGCAGTGCGCCCACGGCGAACATCCAGCGCCAGGCGGTTTCCGGCGGGAAGATCGAGAACAGGATGGCCTGCGATAATACCGCGAGACCCCAGCCAACGGCCCATCCGGATTGCACTGAGCCCACGGCGCGTCCACGGTACTGCGCGCGAATGGCTTCGCCCATCAGCACGGCGCCAGCAGCCCACTCACCGCCGAAGCCGAGGCCAAGCAGAGCACGGGCAATCAGAAGCTGGTCAAAATTCTGCACGAAAGCGCAGACCAGCGAAAAGAACGAGAACCAGAGAATTGTCAGCTGCAGGGTCATCACGCGGCCGATGCGGTCCGCGAGGTAACCAGCCAGCCAGCCGCCGATTGCCGATGCCAGCAGCGTGACCGTACCGGCAAGGCCCGCGGTACCCGCATCGACCTTCCACAGCGCGATAATCGTGCCGATGACGAGCGGATAGATCATGAAATCCATGCCATCGAGTGCCCAACCCGATGCACAAGCCCAGAACGTCCGCCGCTCCGGCACGTTCATGTCGCGATAGAATGCGAGAAGGCTGGTATCTTCAATTTTGGCGACTTCGATCGCATCCTGCGATGATGTGCTCATAAAATATTCCCCCAAGTTTAACGGCTGTCGTCCCGAACCCTGTGCCGCTGCGCGTCACAGGACTGATTGAAAGCAGTGAAATAAATCTACGCCAATCGTCGGGTCTGTCATCATTCAAACCCAGCCGGAACGTCGATTATCTCTAGTTCCCGGCTGCGAATGCCCCACGGGTACGCGGATCGGGCGCGCCAAGCAAGCCGGTGGGGGTGACGGCGATGGAATTGGCGGAGGTTTGCCCCAGAGGCGCCACCACGCGGTGCCCTTTGCCTCGTAATGCGGCAATCACGTCCTCCGGAATGCCGTGTTCGACGCGGACTTCATCTGGGAGCCATTGATGATGCACACGCGGCGCAGCGACAGCGGCCGCAACGTTCATGTCGAAATCCAGCGTGTTGATGATGACCTGCAGGACGGCGGAGATAATCCGGCTGCCGCCGGGCGAGCCGGTCACCAGTACGACCTTGCCGTCCTTGAGCACGATGGTTGGCGTCATGGATGACAATGGCCGCTTGCCGGGGCCGGGGAGATTGGCCTCATAACCGACCAACCCAAAGGCGTTGGATGCACCGGGCGCCGCGGTGAAATCGTCCATTTCATTGTTGAGCAGCACACCGGTGCCGTCGGCAACCAGCCCGATGCCGTAGCTGAAATTAAGGGTGTAGGTGTTGCTCACCGCATTGCCGAATTGGTCGACAACCGAGAAATGCGTGGTGTTGGTGCCTTCGCGCGGAGGGACGACGCTCGTCTCATTCCATGGCGTCGCCTTTGTCATGTCGATCGTGGCCCGCTGGCGCGCGGCATAATCTTTCGAAAGCAGCTGTGAAATTGGTGCATTGACGAAAGCCGGATCGCCAAGATAGCGCGCGCGATCGGCGTAAGCGCGCTTCATCGCCTCGATCGTGACATGCAGCGTATCAGCAGAACCTGCACCCATCTCACGCAGTTTGTATCCCTCGAGAATGTTCAGGGATTCAAGGAGCACTGTGCCGCCAGACGACGGCAACGGCATGGAGACGATATCGAAGCCGCGATAGGTGCCGCGCACGGGCTCCCTTATGACGGGCTCATAGTGCTTGAGGTCATCGAGCGTCATGATGCCTCCGGCATCGCGGATACCCGTGACGAGCTTTTCCGCGACGGGACCTTCATAGAAGCCGCGCGGGCCCTGCGCCGAGATCGCCTCCAGCGTTGCCGCGAGATCTTTTTGAATGAGCTTGTCGCCTTGTTGCAGCGAGGTGCCGTCCGGCCGGGAGAAGACTTTTCGACTCGATGGCCAGCGGTTCAGACGGTCATACAACTCAGGCAAGGTGTCTGCTGTGTCATCCGCCACCGTGAAGCCGTCGCGCGCCAAAGCGATGGCCGGTGCAAGCAGATCGGAAAGCTTGAATTTGCCGGAGCCGTATTTCTCCAGCGCAAGCGCAAGACCTGCAACAGTACCGGGAATGCCGATGCCGAGAGCCTGGTCGCGAGATTTTTTCGGATCCGGCTTTCCATCACTGCCAAGAAACATATCGCGGGTCGCCGCTGCCGGTGCACACTCGCGGTAATCAATCGCAATGTTCTCGCCGCTGTTCGCCAAGTGAACAATCATGAAGCCGCCGCCGCCTATATTCCCGGCACGGGGATAGGTCACGGCCATCGCGAATCCTGTGGCGACGGCGGCGTCAACGGCGTTGCCGCCACGGGTCAGAACATCACGGCCGATTTCCGCAGCGATCCGCTCCTGAGCGACGACCATGCCGCTCTTCGTGGCAATAGGCTGAAGAGTTCCGATTGCGGGGTTGGTGTAGTACCCGTTTCGCGAGTCCTGTCCGAATGCAGGAGAACACAGGCCAATGATCGTGAGAGCGAATATGTCGCGGCGGGTGAAGCGAAACATGCGGACTCCAGGGCGTGCAATCGCTGAAAAACACGATTAGCAATTGAACAGCGTCACTATATGGTCGCGCGGCGGAAAGGGACATCACGTTCGGGACATGGCAGGGGCTCAATGACAACCATTTCGGGGCATGACAGTCATGCCGGCAATCGGCCGCGTGAGTATCCCCCTCGTTCGGCAGTTGTCGGTTGGATTTTATTCGACTGGGCCGCGCAACCCTATTTCAGCCTGATCACGACTTTCGTGTTCGCGCCTTACTTCGCGACGCACGTGGCGAATTCGCCGGCAGCGGGACAGGCGATGTGGGGATTTGCAACGGCTGCGGCGGGGCTCGTCATTGCGGTCATGTCGCCGGTGCTCGGCGCCATCGCAGACGCCGGCGGACGCCGCAAACCATGGATCGCGGTTTTTGGTACCTTGCTCGTGATCGGGGCGTCGATCATGTGGATCGGAAAACCGAATGATCCCGACATCATCATTCCCCTGCTGATCGCTTTCGGGATCGCGACGATTGGCGTCGAGTTCGCCACTGTCTTCAACAACGCGATGATGCCGACCCTGGTGCCGCCGGAACGCATCGGGCGGCTATCGGGCACCGGTTGGGCCACCGGCTATATCGGCGGCATTCTCAGCCTCATTCTCGTTCTGGGTTTTCTCGCTGCGAGCTCGGACACGGGCCGCACATTGTTCGGCTTCAAGCCGCTGTTCGGTCTGGACCCGGTGACGCATGAAGGCGACCGCATCACCGGGCCTCTCACGGGACTGTGGTTCATGATCTTTGTCCTGCCGATGTTTCTGTTCACGCCGGATCACACAGCAAAAAAGCCCGCGCTGGGCGCGGTGCGCGAGGGGCTGCGCGAATTGCGTGAAACATTGTCGACGCTGCCAAGCAAGCCGGTGATGCTGACATTCCTGATCGCCAACATGGTCTATACCGACGCATTGGTGGCGCTGTTCGCGTTTGGCGGCATTTACGCTGCGGGCACGTTCGGCTGGCAGACCATCCAGATCGGAACGTTCGGTATTCTGCTGGCGTTCTCCGGCACGCTTGGCGCGTGGCTTGGCGGCAAGCTCGATGATTATCTGGGGCCGAAGAAAGTCATTGCAGGAAGCCTGCTGATTTTGCTGTCCGCGATCATCGCGATCCTGTCGATTGATCGGGATACGCTGTTCTTTGTTTTCAAGGTGCCGCCTCCGGTGCCCGGTGGCGGCATGTTCGCGGCGCCTGCCGAAAAGGCCTATCTCGCCCTTGGCTTCCTGATCGGCATGGCCGCAGGACCGTTACAAGCGGCATCACGCACGCTGCTCATTCGTCTCGCGCCGGCCGACCGCATCACCCAGTATTTCGGCTTGTTCGCACTGTCCGGCAAAGTCACGTCGTTCATGGCGCCGCTGGCTGTCAGCATCGTGACCGCTGTGACGGCCAGCCAGAAAGCCGGTATGGCTGCGCTCGTGGTGTTCTTTTCAGCGGGGTTGATCCTGCTGTCACGCGTGCGCGCTTAAGCAGGATCAAAGCCCACAAGGCTTAGTGCTTGAAGTGACGTGTGCCGGTCAGCACCATGGCAATGCCATGTTGATCGGCAGCTGCGATCACTTCGTTGTCGCGCATCGATCCGCCCGGTTGAATCACAGCGGTTGCACCGGCTTCGATGGCCACCAGCAAGCCATCGGCGAACGGGAAGAAGGCGTCCGACGCGACAACCGAACCCTTGGTCATCGGCGCCGCGAGGCCCAATTCCTTTGCTGCATCCTCTGCCTTGCGCGCGGCGATGCGCGCAGAATCGACACGGCTCATCTGGCCTGCACCGATACCGACGGTGGCAAGATCCTTGGCGTACACGATGGTGTTCGACTTGACGTGCTTGGCGACACGGAAGGCGAAACGCAAATCCTGCAGCTCGGCGTCGGTCGGGGCGCGCTTGGTGACGACCTTCAGCGCCATATCATCGACCACGGCATTGTCGCGGGACTGCACCAGCAGTCCGCCGGCAACGGTCTTTGCTGTCAATCCGGCTGCGCGCGGATCGGGCAGGCCGCCGGCCAACAGCAGACGCAAATTCTTCTTCGTGGCGATGATGGCGATCGCCTCATCGGTTGCATCAGGTGCGATAATCACTTCCGTGAAAATCTCGGTGATGGCGCGTGCTGCGTCGGCATCCAGCGTGCGGTTGAGCGCGACAATGCCGCCGAAGGCGGACGTTGAATCGCAGGCCAGCGCCTTGCGATAGGCGCTGAGGAGGTCCTTGCCTTCGGCAACGCCGCAGGGATTGGCGTGCTTGACGATCACGCACGCAGCGGTGCGCTTGGCATCGAATTCGGCGATGCATTCATAAGCCGCGTCGGTATCGTTGATGTTGTTGTAGGACAGCTCCTTGCCCTGGAGTTGGCGCGCGGTCGCAACACCGGGTCTGCGCTCCGGTGTTTTGTAGAACGACGCGCCTTGATGGGGATTTTCACCGTAGCGTAGCGCCTGGATCAGGCGTCCGCCGACTGCGCGGAAATCCGGTGCCTCGATCTTGAGCTGATTGGCGAACCAGTTCGAGATGGCGGCGTCATAGGCGGCGGTGCGCGCATAAGCTTTGGCTGCAAGACGTTTGCGCAAGGTAAGTGTGGTCGCGCCTTTGTTGGCCGCCAGTTCGTCGAGCACGGCTTGATAGTCGGACGCTTCGACAACGACTGCGACGTCGTCATGGTTCTTGGCTGCCGCGCGGATCATGGCCGGGCCGCCGATGTCGATGTTCTCGATGCAGTCTTCCTCGCTGGCACCTTTATCCACCGTCGCTTCGAAGGGATAGAGATTGACCACCAGAAGATCGATCGGGCCGATGCCGTGATCCTTCATCGCCTTCGCGTGGTCCGGATTGTCACGAATGGCGAGCAGGCCGCCGTGGACATTCGGGTGCAGCGTCTTCACGCGCCCATCCATCATCTCCGGAAAGCCGGTCAATTCCGAGACATCCCGCACCTTCAGCCCAGCGTCGGCGATCGCCTTCGATGTGCCGCCCGTCGAAACGAGTTCAATGCCGTGCTGAGACAGGGCACGGGCGAATTCGATCAGTCCGGATTTATCGGAAACGGAAAGCAGGGCGCGCGTGACGCGGCGCGGATGATCAGCCATGGGGAAAATCCTGGTTCGGTGGATGCCCCGCCGGGTAGCACGGTTTGCAGTTCCGCAAAACCGTCAATAGTGGCTGGATTGCCGAGAATTTAGCAGATCAGAGCGGCAATTCCGGCTCCCGCCGTGCATCTCGGCGTGCGGTCGTGGCGGCGGCTGAGCCTGACGAGCGAACGAAGTTCCAGCGGATGCTGGGCGCATTCTTGCGGCTCTGGAGGATCACGATCTGAGTGGTCCGGCGCGGGCCATCGGAGCCGGCAAGGAACACGCTGTCCTCCAACTCGACCTTGTCGTCGAGTGCCTCAAAGGTCCAGACCTCCCGATTTGGCAGGACCAGGATGACACCGCGGGCATCGCTCAGGCGATTTGCCTTCACGGACGGGTGCAGATGAAAACGGACCACATAGTCATCAGCGCGGCCGCGAGACGAATTCGAGGCGTTGAGCAGGGTGTCCTCGCCATCGAGCCGCGTGCCGTCTTCCGAAAGCATGAGCACCCGCTGGTGGACCACGCCGAATTGCCGCGCATAGCCGTCGTGGGATGTCGTGAGCAATACACCCCCGTTGGTTACTTCGCGAAAGGCGCCAACGGTCGCCGGTCCGCCGACAATCGGTGCGCCTTCCAGCATCCGCTTCATCGCGGGTAGTTTGACGAACTGGCATGACGACGTGTCGTGATAAGTCAACGTCGAATGCGCGACGGTGCTGCGCGAGAAAGCGCGCCAGTTGTCGCGTCCCGTCGCTGGGATGCCGCAGTTGACCACAATGCGGCTCGGCCCGGACGAGAGCTCGAATGAAAGACATCCCGCATGCGCGTCGCGGCTTACAGCCGGCGGCGGTGGCGCGCCCGTATCCATAATGAGCGCTGTTGCGCCGGCATCGAGACGCTGGAAGCCACTGTGCGGCATGCTGGCCATCGGGATGCCGTGAGTGTCGTCATAGGCCAAGAGTGTCGCGAGCAACCCGGACGGTGCGCTGCTCATGCCGTTGAACAAGGCAAAGCTCCCGTCGCCATGACGGAAGAACCGCAGCATGGGCATCATGCGATCGATGGCATTGAGCAGCGCGGATGGCGGCGCCATGTTGCGCGCGGCGAATGTCTGACGCAAAGGCAACAGATCGGGCAGCAATTCGATGAGCGCGCCGGGATTGCGCGAAATATGCCCGCCGTCCGGCAAGATCTGTTTCTGCAGTTCATCGGACAGCCGACGCGTTGCCGAGCGGATTTGCTTGCCCTGATTGGCAAGACAAAGCGCTGCGTAACACAGGGCGATCAGAACCTGCAGGCGGGGAACGCCGTCGGCAATATCGAGCATCGTGTAACGCAGATAGCGGATTTCGCGCGTCAGGTTGCGCAGGAAACGCCGATAGAATCGGCTATCGGCGTCATTCAACACGAGTGGTGCTTGAGACAGCAATGAGATCACGCGGCGCGCGACGATATCCGGGCGCCAGCCGATGCCACGTCTGCGGATCGGTTTTGAGATCCAGTCATCGATCAGCGAACGCGCATTGGCGCGCGTGATCGCGGTGTCGGCGGCACGCAAGTGGCGCAGCCAGCCAAAACCGAGGAGGTTCGCTTCCCAGTCTTCCGACGGCGGATCGAGATCGAAAATCGAACGCCCATGCGACGAGACGATCTTTCCGGCAAAGACGAAACGTCCGGCGTAAATCTCGGACGCACGCGTCGCGTCCACAGTGCGCAGATCATTGGGGGCGATCAGCAGCCTGTCAGTGCGGCCTGGCCAGAAGCGCGACAACGCGACAGATTTCCCGCTGGCGCTGGCCAGCACTTTGCGTGCCGCGCGGCCAAGCACCAAGGATGAAATGCGTCTTCGTTGAGCGACCGACACGTGCGCTGTTTGCCCTAGACCACGATGAGCCGGATTGGCCCATCCCCCATGTCAATAATCGTGATCGATTCCCTTCGGGGACATCATACCCCAAATCCGCCTGCCCAGTTGAGCATTGCGATTGTTGGAGAATCTCCCCGAATCCTTGTAGTCCGGAATACGTGCGAAGGCACCCTATTGATGCGCCATCAACAGGGGGAATCATTTCCGGAGCCGATGCGAATCATCTTGGGACGGCTAAGAGCCTCAGGATTTCACCAGGCGTGCCGCGAAGAAGCCGTCGAGGCCGCCAAGACGCGGGTCGCTATGTGGCAGATGTGACGGCAGCGTTCGGATATCCCCGTCCGGGGTGAGAATCTCGTCCAGGCCGCCCACTTCGCTGGATGTGACGGGCAGACGTCGGATGTCTGATTCCGTTGCGAGAAGGGACGCAATCGCCTGCTCGCCTTCCTCGGGTTCCAGCGAGCAAGTGCAGTAAACCAATGTGCCTTTGGGCTTCAGCAGTGTGACAGCCTTTTGCAAGAGCCGCTTCTGCAGGGCGGAGAGCGCGCCGATATCGGCTTCCTGCTTCAGCCATGCGACGTCCGGATGTCGCCTGATGGTGCCGGTGGCGGCGCAGGGCGCGTCGATCAGAATGCCATCGAACAATGCGCCGGTTTGCTCACTCTGCCATTCGGTCGCGTCTGCCACGACCGTTTTCGCATCGAGCGCAAGGCGCGAAAGGTTGTCTTTCAAGCGGGCAATCCGGTTAGGTGAGCGATCGACAGCCGTCACCGTTGCGCCGCCATGGACGAGCTGCGCAGTTTTACCGCCGGGCGCCGCGCAAAGATCGACGATGGTCTTGCCCGCCACGTCTCCGAACAGGCGCGCCGGCAGCGCGGCAGCTGCGTCCTGAACCCACCATTGGCCTTCATCAAATCCGGGCAGCATGGTCACGGACCCATGCAGCAATGTCCGTACCGTTCCAGTTGCAAGGGCCTCGCCATGCAAGCGAGCAGCCCAGCCGTCAGGATCGGATTTGACCGTAAGATCGAGCGCTGGTTCCACGCCGATGGCAGCCGCCATCGCACGCGCAGTGTCTTCGCCGTAGGCGTTGACCCAGCGAGTGACCAGCCAGGGCGGCAGATCGAGCATCTCCGCTTTGACTTCGTCGATCAGCGGTTGGCCTTCGCGTGCACAGCGCCGCAGCACAGCGTTGACGAGCCCCGCATACTTCGCAGCACGGCGGTCCGCCTGCACCAGTCGTACCGACAGATCGACGGCGGCATGATCCGGTACATCCATCCAGAGAATTTGCGCGGCGCCGATCAGCAGCGCGCTTTGCGCGCGCGGGGCGTCCGCTGGAATGCCGCGGTCAAGCAGTCGCGAGAGAACATGGCCGAGGGTACCGAGCCGCCGCAGAATTGTCGCCACCAGCCGGCGCATCAGTGCACGGTCGCGGTCCGACAGCGTCTTCAATCCTGGATGCGCGCCGGTGCCGTCGAGCTGATCGTCGAGCATGCGTCGTTTGTGCAGCACGCCATCAAGAATGTCGGCCGCGATCCGGCGCGCTGCGAGGCCGGGTACCTCGGTCGGCGGAGCGAATCTCGAAGGCTTCATGTGCAGAAAACAGTCTCTGAATGGAAAAATCGCGACGGACGTCGCAACGATGGCCATGTCGTGGCACGGGAATATGCCAAATGTAAGAATCCTAAGGTGCAGCAAGCGGCTGGTATGAGAAAGGTCGCGACGAGTGTCCCGATTCCGGAGTTCGCAAATGAAGATGCCGCGCAATGATGCGAACTTCGGAATCGGGACACTAGCAAGTTATTGATCTCGTGTGGCTTTGGTTCAGAAGTCCGCATTCCAGAATCACCGCACAAATGATGCGGACTTCTGAACCACCACACCAGAACGCTCTTATGCATAAAAGTTTTGGCCGTTTTGTAACGCCCGGAAGCGCCTTGCATTTTCGATAATTTGTATGCTTTCCATGCGATTGGCCCGGCCTTGTTTGGCTGTATTGCGTGTCTAGCTCTGAGAAGTCTATCAAGGCGCCACAAGGATTTGTGACAATGAACGACCAGCCAAGTCACCTGCACAAGCCATTGCCGCCGGCTGCCCAGCGCGCGCTGGCGGAAGCTGAGGAGCGGCGGCAGAAAGCGGATCAGGAAAAGACCCAGCCGGTGCCTAAGGAATTCCAGGGTCCCAAGGGTCCGGAACCGACACGCTTTGGTGACTGGGAGACCAAAGGAATCGCGTCCGACTTCTGACTCCCGTCGTCGGGATGCGATTAAAAAAAAGCCGCCCGCGGGCGGCTTTCGTTGTTCGATCGAGAACAAAATCAGCGGGTCATCACGACAGTCGTGCCGACGTTCACGCGTTCAAACAAATCGCTGATGTCCTCGTTGAACATGCGGACGCATCCGTAAGAGACATAGCCGCCGACTGAATTCGGACGGTTGGTGC
>Ga0247779_1001492_pt1 | contig 11206 bp, 8 predicted proteins | sample UWRJL221509R5_FD_179925 | JGI IMG/M metagenome (GOLD analysis project Ga0247779, IMG submission 179925) | Plant litter microbial communities from Arlington Agricultural Research Station in Wisconsin, United States - UWRJ-L221-509R-5 | ecosystem: Environmental > Terrestrial > Plant litter >...
ACTTTTGAGAACTATCTTCTAGACAATCGACACGGCTGACCCACAGCTGGGACGTGGTCATGTCGGAGATTCAAATTAGCTGACCGGCGACAAGAATATCTCGCCTTTATAATTACATGACCTATAGCCTCGATGATTGGCTTATCCTTGCACTCTATGTGTATGCTCCTTCTAGCTTCTTCATAAACTGATTCACCATTAGCCCACTTATGTGGCAGTATTTCTCATCAAATCAACCAAGGCTTAGTGTGAACGGGCATGTCAGGATTCTCTTTTCTTCGTCATCTTCAAGGTTACTAATAGGGCGTGATTTTTCCATCAGTATATATAGTCACCTTGCGAAAGAAAAATATGATCCCGAGGCCTTCTCTTGTCCACATAAACATTTGACCTAAATGAGCCAAACACCTTATACTATCGTTGGTACACCTTTCTCTACCTTCACCCGTACAATCGCCCTTGGGTTGCAATATAAGGGTTTGAAATATACCCAGCTCGCTACCCGCCCTCACACCAGTCTCGCACTTGCGAACCATCCATTTGGATACATTCCCACCCTGATTATCCATGAAATAGATGGCAAGCAAGTCGACGTAAAGCTACGCGAGAGCCAGGCGATCGTTCGGTACATTGATCGCGTTGCACCTGAGCCATCATTGCATTTGCAACATGGAGACGCTATAATTGAAGAGAAAATGTGGGAGTTTGTGAGCTTCGTAGCATCTTTCGGTAAGCATGCCACTGTCTGATTTAACACGTCTTACTAAACTGCATCTAAACAGGATTCTCGGTCATCGAAGGCGGTGTGGTCAAACCACGAATCAAAGCTCTTGATGAAGGAAAACCATCTGACCAAGAAGTCAGAGAATTGATTAAAAAGGGTGTCGCTGAAACGCGTAAATTCTTCGACCTGGCAGAATCATTGATGGCTCCAGAAGGGTACATATTCGGAGACCAGCTTACGTGGGCAGATTTTTTCTTGTTCCCACTTGTGGCAGACCTGAGGATGGTGCCAGAATGGCAGGATCTTGGAACCAAAAGGTTGCTTAATTGGGCAACGAAGATGGATGATTTGGACGCTGTAAAGGCAACGAGGGAGGGAACGCTGTCTGTGAACGCAAGGCCGTAGTTTTGGGTTTTCTCGGAATTATTTGCTCAATTTTAAACATAATTCACAAGCTATTGTGCACGCATCTAACGACTGGCTTAAGATTGACGAGTTAGCAAGGCAAGATGGGCGACGACTCACGAGCAAGTCGCTCAAGTTTTAGCCTCATACGATTCACGAAACTGCACGAGTTGTTACAATTGGGTAGATTTCAAACAACAGCCCATGGTGACCGTAGGTACCAGTTAGTCAATGTTAATTTTCGTACTAGCAAGCTTATTTACTTGGAAGTAAGTTCTTCAAAATGGCGATGCTAAATGAAGCCGACGAAGTGCTCGCCCCCAAAATTGGCAAAGATTGGATTGACAGGGGGCCTTTGTGCGAGTGTTTCTGGGAGGATACATTGTCTCCGACAGATTATAGGATCGAGGGGAGAAGACGAGATAGAAAAATTGAGCTGGCATTGTGATTTATATCAAACAAGTGTAGGCAAAGAGATAAGCAAGCGCCGGCCGGCATTTCTTACGTGCGCGTTACGTGTGTGTGTGTGTGTGTGCGTGTGCCAATGATTTTTTGATGATAGTAAAATGTGCATCTATTGTCAAGCTTCTAGGTTTTCGCGGAACTTGAGGGGTCGATTAAGACATGGATCCTTCGATGTTCCAAGACTACTTTCGGTACATATCGATGGTCAATCCAAAAATAAGTATATATCGACTTCAAAAGTCAATCCGTACATTCGTGGGAGGGACCTCTAAAACAGGAGTGGGGATGTTTCCATGACGGTCCTAGTCCATTGTGCCCTTATTCTTCAGCATTTGATGTTTTTTAGGATGCTGAAGTGCACCAACAATTAGCATCATGACCAGAGACGTGGGATTTAGATAATAAAATCCCGGCATTATGATATCCAGTTTGAATCTGATTAGGGAAAATAAAAGTCTGGCAAGTCAATGAGCTCAAATGGAAAGAACAAGACCATTATTATGCTTACGTGAGAGCAAGATACATGTATTTTCGACTCAAAGAATTTCAAATCCCCCGCGCTTGTCACGCCTCATAGGATGTGCTGTCTCCTTGAAGGCCTCTAGTTGTCGCTGCACACCTTCACAGTCCGGATTGGAACTCAAGATGGCATGAGCCTCTGGTATACGTTCTTCAAGAAGCTGAAAACAATTATCAACATCAGTACTATGGTTGTAACATAACAGACACATACAACCAACCTTGACACGAGACTCAGATGAGGGATGGGTCTGGAAAAAATCAAGACCACGTTTTCCTATCTTCGCTTCTAGCTGTCCTAATCTCGTGAACATCCTACAGGAATATCAGAAAACTAATTTCGAACAAAGAAAGAAAGACTGACTGGGGTGCAGCTTCAGGGTTGTAGCATGCTCTACTCATTAAACGGATTCCGATGAGGTCAGCTGAAGTCAATATTAGCCTGCCACGAAGCAATTTCAAGGGGATGCAAAATGCATACCTTCTCTTTCTTGCGTTCTCGAATTGGGAAGATCTAACAAATAAGTCTGTATAAGATTTGACAGACCGAGATCGAATCCCAGTAAGCCCAGCAAGGCGACCAAGGCAAGACCTACACTAGCAGAAGAAAGGTGTTCCGCGGTGTGCCTTGCCACTGTGTGGAGCTAGTTAAGACGATACTTTTTGCGACAATCTTGACTGTCCGACTTGCCAACATGTCCGATCTCTGGAAAGAGGGTGCTGAGAAACGTGGTGTTATTACAGATGTACAATTCTTACCATGAGCTAACACGGCTGCGAGACCTTCTTCGTCCTGACATACCGGAAGGATGCCTGTGAAGACCACGATGACACCTAGAAAATATGAGTCACACCGATCTGAACAGAAGAGTTGACTTTCACCTGGGCTAGCCATCGCATTTATGGTCCCCATGTCATTCACGACAATCACATCCCATTCCTTCGTAGGTCCGTACACTGGTCCGGGATCTTTTGCTGCGCCCAGTTCTGCGTCGGGGTTCCATGAATTGCCCTCCAGATCCATACCCATGCCAAATGGCGACAAGAAAGTAGGCTGTACCTCCCCTCTCAGAACACCAAGGTTAGAGGCATGTAAGATACGCGTCGCGACACGCCGAACGTGTCTAGTTAGTACATGGTTAGGGGGCAATGTAGCTGATTGAAGCTCGTCCCTTAGTTGCTTCCTTGCTAATTCACTGTACTATCCAAAATCAGGTTAAGATAGTGAATACCCGCAAGTATTTGCGTACTTTAGCTTCGTATTCAGGAGAAGTGTTCATGAAGCGCCATCTTCCCGTCTCTGGGACTTGCTCGAGACTACGAAAAGGAATTAGTTCTTCGACCATATGAATTGCTTTTTTAAGTTACTCACTGTGAAATGTAGTATAAGCCTCCGACTCCGCCAATAACGACGGCAAACTGAAATCTGACGTCCCAGTTCCTGAAATCATTCTTATAGTTGGGATTTTCTTGTGATTGTCCGAATCGTCTATACTCTTCCTTCTTCGAAGATGACAAAAAACTGCGCAAGTGCTGTGATTTGAATTGTTGCGTCCGACTATATATTCCTTGAGATCCTAATTTACGAGAAAATTGTCTATTGAGGGCTCGGAGCATCTGAGTATAGTAGAAGTAAGAGTTGAACGTTAAACGTTGAAGCTTGAAGGATGAACATGATGCAATTAAGCCGGCAACATACTCTACTACGTAATTCCAGCTCCGCTCGAATTTCAATTTGCGTCGGAAATTGATTTATCTAAGAAGTTCTTCCTTGCTTCTCTTCTGCTGTCTTTTCAGCAGATTTGTTTAGCCCTGCGATATGTACTCATTATATTTATATTGAGGTTGAAATCTATATCACTTAGTGGTTTCTGGTCGTGCCGCCGTGCCATTGACCACAGATAAGGCCCGGATGCTAGAAGTTCCAATCATCATTGAGGTCATTGCTTCAAAATGCCCTCTTGGACAAAATCATTTCTTGACTTAATTGTTGTTTTTAGTTGGTTTCTTCGTTCAGATTTCGCAGGAAAAAAAAGGAAGAATTCGTTCGTGAATTACATTAAAAGGATGACCATGGAGGGGAAAGTATAACTGGGCTACGAGATAGACGTCAGTATAATCGTCGTAATGGTATATATAAAGCAAGAAAGACAAAACAACATGGAGAAAACAAAAGAAAAATTACAAATTATACGAGTAAGAAACACCTTTATATCGTCCAATCGACAAGATATATAAATCCTCCGTCACCAGATACCGACTGACTAATTCGTTTCCTCCCACAATTTTACTTCCTATCCTTGTCGAAAAAGGCAACAAGTTGGCCAATAGGCACTTTGCCCACAGGCTTGGGCATGGCGATTGGTTTCATCAGAGCGTCTTTGCTCTGCCTCCTCAAGATCAAAGGATCGACAAATTTAGTGCCTCCAGGTCCAGACACACCACTGATCATTCCGTCTCCTGTTCCGCTAATTCCTGAGTTGAGACGTTCACTAGATTTTGACCGGAGTCTCAGAGGAGCTACAGACGGTGTGGACATGGTAGTAGTAGCAGTGGTGGTGTTCGCTCCAGGGATGGTCGAAAATCCGTAGGCAGACTGCGCACGTAGACGTCTATTCGACATGGGGGATGGAGACGTCGAAGTCGTCGACTTGTAGTCTCCCTTATCTGTGTTTCTGGTAAGCGAACCACTACTGACCATCCTAGCAGCAGCAGATTTGCCAATTGTCTCTCCGCCAAATTCAGCATCTTCGTCATCGTCGTCATCTTCATCGTCATTATTAACTCTGCTTTTCTCCGTCTTTGGCGCGAAGAAATTGTCCATGGAAGACTGAGATTTGAGAACCGGTTTTGGTGTCCCTGTTCTCTTAGGCAGATCCTTCGGTGGTTCTGCTAAGTTGGATGATAGCTCAGCATCAGGAGGAGCAACCAGTGGGCCACCAAGAGCGACAGTATATCGTTTCCTAGGTGTTGGGCTCACACTTCCAGGTCTTCGAGCCGGTTGTTGCGGGGGAGGAAGTGTTCCAGATGGGGTAGGACTGACTCCCCTTGCAGCACTATGCCCTGCTGTATTTGGCGACACCGGAGAAGGAGATACAGCCCGTCCGTAAGATGAGGTAGAAGAGAATGATCCCACGGACGAGTAAGAAGTCAAGCTTGCTGAAAGCGGTGCCGTATTTGTTGTAATCGGAAGACCTGAGATTGGGCTGGCCTGAGAGTAAGTCTGGGACAGTGAGCGTCTGGTGACAGAACCAGGGGGTGAATTGGGAGGGGAGAAAGCATCGGGAGGCGAAGTATAATCTCCTTGAGGATACGGAAGTCGTGTTCCTGTTGGGGTTCTCTTAGATGCAAGAGGAGGACTAGTTGTTTCAAGAGCCGAAGCAGAAATACGGCGGTGATGTGGGGTGTTAAGTGAAGATCCTGTATTTTGCTCGACGATCATCGAGGCTGTTTGAGGTGCAACCGAGACTGAGGTAGTCTGAGCAGTTGGACCAGAGGAAAGCCTCGAGGGAGTAGTTGCGAGCTTTGCCATTTCTCGCCCCAATTCCCCTACGCGACCTTGTAATTCTGTTATTTCCTCACGAATCTCGTTAAGTTCATGTGTAACTGCAGGCTGAGGCTGGGTCTTCTCTTTCTCTTTCAGCGAACTTGCCTCTTCCTTGCCTTGATCCTTTTCCTCTTTCTCGACTAAATATTTCTCTACGTCCGTCATTCGTTCTTCCAGTGCACGCACATGGCCCACAGTCCATTTCTCTAATTTTTCAAACCGCTTTGCAATGGCCAACAAAGTACCGGGTATATCCAAACCGCCTTGGGCGTTAAACTGAGCATAGACTGGAGGTGTTTCACGAGAGGGGGATGAAGCATTATCCGATCCACGCATTGGTGACGGACTAAGATTGGGAGGCATATTCGATAGGCTAGGACGCGATGGAGTTGGCGAAGAAGGCGACTGAGGGACAGGCTTCCTGACTGGAGGTGCAACAGGTATATGAAGATTGGCATAGGCAGGGTCGGTGAATTTACTTTGCGCATTGGCTGGCCATTCTTTCTCTTTCCCTTTGTCCTTTTTCTTCTCCTTTTCCTTCAACTTGGCATCCTGGATAACTTGCTGCGCTGGTGTCAGAGGCTCCTTAGTGGGAGTAAGTTTGTTCTTGGCAGCCGTCCACCATTTGGTTTCTTTCTGGGAGTTCGATGGAGATGGTGGATTAGGGTTTGGCATCGTCTGCGAACGCGAAGGAGGTGGTGGTAACGATTTTGCAGATTCCATCATGGCTAAAACACGTTCTTCAACGAGTTTGCGCTGCTGAGCCTCCCTCGTAAGTATCGCCTCCGCCTCTCTACGACTTCGATCGCGTTCGCGCTCTGCTTCAGCCTCCAACTCAGCGTCTGATGGCATAGGTGACTTTGGGCCAATTCCTCCAACAAAATTATTCATCCTCTGCACGAAGCTGGCCGCTAGATGGGAGACAGAAGATGCTGGCGATGGTGATCGATTCCACTGTCCATGATCGTCGACATCTTCTTCATCCAAATCATCGTCAACATCAATGCCCGTGGAAGTATCCATTATGAAACCGTTTCTCAAGGGAGAAGGCGGCCTAGGAGATGGCCTGCGTCCTTGGTCCGGCTGTGACTTTATCAGTACTCAACAAGTGTCCTTTTACAACCGAAACACAAACCAAAGCAAGAGATCCAGCAGGTGAAGTCATTCTCCTTTGCTCCCTTGGGGTCGATCCTTGAGCTGGCGGCTGCAGGTTTGTCGACGTAGATTGAGTAGACCGATGAGAAGGCGAACTGGACATTATTGAACGGTAAACTGAATCCCTGGTCCCTAGCAATGCACAGGAGTTCACCTCTCACTGCATATGAGTCTGGCGTGTCAGATTCAAGTCCCAAACTGTTCTAGAAAGTTCAGTAAGTACACGGCCTGTGTGTACCTTGTTGGGACCGCAACTTGCGTTCATCGTTGAAATCAATTCCCACGCGGATCCTAACAGTGATAGGGGTAAAACTCGAGGTCTTCAATCTTTTTCATGTCTTGAGTTAGCCTGAATATACTAATATACATATATTATGCCAATCGCCTCACACGAGATGAGAAAACTGCATACATAGTACGTACTCATATCATATCAAAGGTGGCGGATATTCAAGTATTAAGCATTTTCATGACAGACTTCGTCAGATTTTGTTCAAGTTTCTTCATAATTTTTGAATTTCCCGACCGAGGTATGGAATCTTTCCACGTTGAAAACAAATTGAGGAGAGCGTGAGGCATTCAGCAATTTCGTCAATCCGATAAAGAGCCTCATAAACCTGCAGAATTCGTCGTCACCATTCGAGAATCGCCGCCTCACGCGAATGCGCTGGGAATTATATGGACAACCCCTTCAATGAATTAGACGGCCGACTCGAAATATCATGAGGTTATCTGGAGGTTGTTTGTCAACGCCCGAGTAAGCACTTGGGTTTATTTTTCGTCCGGATGAAAAGCTCACAGGGGTTTATTGATTTCCTTGAATTCCCCGGGATGTATTGATCAAAACGTAAAGATTGAAATATACTACGCCTTCTCCTCTATACATCTCTAAAAACCCTGACTGGACCCGCGGGTCAAATTGGACGGCTTTGAACGTAACAACCAACCTCCGACTTTCGGGACTGCAAACTGATGCTGTAAAATCTCACGAATTGAAATTTTGGGATGTCACAACGACAAAGCGTCTCATGATTACATAACATGTCGCCGACATCCCCAACCAGGCTACATATTATACACGTACAAGTGTATATACGTGATGAAGTACTTCAGGCGCTGCCATGCCTCTGGAAGATTTTGCTTAAATGCGACGCATTCTGCTCCAGGCATATAGCTTCACGACCAATGAACGTTGAACGCTCATGCACTCAAAATCTTCAAGTTTATGTCCTTAATCTAGAACTACCAGCGGCCTGGAGCTCGAACCCGGAAGAAAAACGGTTATTTACACGGTGTTACTATTTCACGTGGATGTGACGCCATGACTCGGCGACTGACAGCGCTAAGGTGGAATTTCTCATAGAAAGTATTTTGGACTTCTTGACTTTGAGCCGAGATCTTTGACACGCAACCGGACTCCACTGATTCTAGCGCCATGCGGACGCTCGTTTAAAACCTCGACAGCAATTGACATTCTGCTACTCTCTCCGCAGAGAGAAGTTCTGATCTTGATCATGGGGACGGGTACATTCCATACGACTATAAGAACGTTGATTTTTATATGCCAGCAGTGCAGGATTTCACTGGCACTTCGACATGTTTTTCCACCTCCCCACTTTGCTGGGGCTGTTGGCCTTGGTAAATGCTGCTCCTCAAGTTAAGATAGGGAACGCAACACTCGTAGGAAGGGACATAACTCTGTTGAAACTAGACTTCTTTGGAGGTGAGATATGTAGCTTATTGCGGGTCTGATTTTCTTAAGAAGACTGTCGTTATTAGGGATTCCTTTTGCTGAGCCTCCTATCGGAAACCTACGCTTAAAACCTACTGTATTGAAAACGACACTCGATGTTGATACGTTCGACGCCAGCAACTTCGGCAAGGGATGCCTTCAGTCTGTAAGTATGCTCACATTGGTGTGAAATCTGCTGGCGCTTACACGCTTCGCACACCTGATCATCAGACTACCGCCCTTGGAATTTTGTCCGAGGACTGTTTGACAATAAATGTATATCGACCCTCCGGTCTTGCGGCAAACGCAAAGCTTCCTGTGGTAAGCATCGTCATGCAAGAATGTGTTTTTACAGGTCTTGATGCTCAATTGTTGGTAGCTTTTCTGGACGTAAGTTGGTTTCCAGATAGGACAGTGGAGCGACCGTCTCAATCATCTTATAGCTACGGTGGTGGATTTGATGGTGGAGCTGCATCCATTTTCAATGCTAGCGCTCTCGTCGCTCAAAGTGTCGCCCGTGTATTTCGTTTTCTTTTAAATTTATTTCTCGAAATTTGACACCATTTGATCGTGTTAGGGTACTCCTCTCATTTACGTCAACTATAATTATCGCCTGGGACCGCTTGGATTTCCTCAAGGACAAGAAGGTATCATTAAAGGAAATTGTCAATCATCGGAATGTTCATTGTTGATGTCTAGCTGACGATCGCCATGCGTTGAACCTTGGTCTGAGAGATCAAATAGCAGCGCTGGAATGGGTCCAAGCTAATATCGGTACATTTGGGGGCGATAAGACCAAGGTGAGCTAACACATCTAACAATATCTAGTTGTTTCATGTCCGTTGACTCTCACAGGTAACGGTCTTTGGTGAAAGTGCCGGTGCGATCATGACCGCCGTGTTATTCTTGAACTCGCCTCTGGAAAGATTAGCCCGAGCAGCTGTGAGTGAATCAGCATCTTGCTCACTTCTAACACCAATTGATGAAACATATTTGTTTTGTGGAAAAGATATTTGAATCAGGTTCCGCAGCATCTGCGTTGGAATTCAAAGCCTCTCGCAGGGAGGTTGACTGGCAAAACTTTGTATCTGGTGTCCCTTCATGTGCTTCCCTCGCCACCTCTGGAAATACCTTCAACTGTCTCAAGGCTGCCAATTCGTCTGAAATCTTCTCGGGTGTTCTCAATGCTCTAGAAAATGCGCCAGAGGCGTTCGGATTTGATCCCACCATAGATGGACCTGGCGGTCTTTTCCCCGATATTGCATCTCGCCTCCTCGCTAAAGGTCACTTTGCACGCCTTCCGTTTATTGCAGGTACGAACTTGGACGAAGGTAAAAACAACTTCAACATCACATTGATTTTGGCTGCTTATGCTGTGTCTCTCAGGCACTATCTTCACCCCGACCGTGAACATTACCGATGCTGCTCTTCGTGAAACTATCATCTCTAGTTATTCGCCACCACTCGTCAATCCAGCTGTCCTCCAAGCAACCGCAAATAAGCTGTTAGAACTATACCCAGACGATCCCAGCGTAGGATCACCTTTCAACACCGGCAACCAAACATTTGGCCTACCGTCCAGCTTTAAACGAACAGCTGCCCTCAGTCGAGTAAATTTCCTTTCCGTGGTTTCGTATATTTACCTTTTATGATAGTGGGCGATCTCAGCTTCCAGTCACAACGCAGAAGTTGGATACAGACAGCAAGCCGTGCAGGAGTCAAGACCTTCGGATACCTCTTTACTCAACCTCAACCAAACAGTAATCCTGCTTTTGGAGGTCTGTCTCTTCTTCTTTACCTTATTCTGAACTCTCGAACTCATGAAATCTATTATTCCTCTAGTCTCACATTCCTCTGAAATCCCATTTGTCTACGGCGTTCCGAGTGACGGATCTGCATCTTCCGCCCATCTTAGTAGCATCATGGTCGATTATTGGATCTCATTCGCAACAAGCCTCGATCCCAACGACGGTCATGGCAATCCTCGTACGTCCAATTCTCTTTTCTATATCTTAAGTACTCACCATCAATGCAGGTCCTCACTGGGGTCAATATACACCCCGAAATGAAGCGGTCCTCCAACTCAACGGCGATAACACGACAATGATTCCTGATGATTATCGTAAGGAGCAGATAGATTTCATCAACTCTGATCCTACAGTGTTCCATCACCGCCGTGCCCTGATCTACAGGAAGTGAGAATGTTCAGTAGCCATAGCTTGGAAACTTTCCAGGAGGAAGAATGAATTACATACTTATAAAGTTGTGTGGCACGCGTATCGATATTTATGGTCCCACTGTCTTGTAACTAGCTCGCATACCATCATTTTCAACAAGGCTTACATCATTCTACAATATAATTCATCTAGCTCAAACGTATCTCTGTTCTCTTTTGAAACATTGTTTTATAAAAGAAGTGTGAAATTTGAGAGACGTCCTGAGTATATAAGACCAGTAGGTAAATTATTTATGTACAGTTACAACAAAAAAAAGAATTCTAGACTATATTAAATAGTTAGATCAATGTGGTATTATCGTGCCGATACTTTAGAAGAATCGAAATTGGGAATGGAAAGACAAGGAATATCTGGATAGAGACAAAAGAATTAGGTAGCATGCATATATGTAGTAGTTGTTGTTTTAGGCGTGTGTTGAAACC
>Ga0247779_1001493_pt1 | contig 11191 bp, 11 predicted proteins | sample UWRJL221509R5_FD_179925 | JGI IMG/M metagenome (GOLD analysis project Ga0247779, IMG submission 179925) | Plant litter microbial communities from Arlington Agricultural Research Station in Wisconsin, United States - UWRJ-L221-509R-5 | ecosystem: Environmental > Terrestrial > Plant litter >...
ATATGCGTCCATTGACCAATTGAATAATCACCTAAGTTTACTCTAGGATACTATATCGACGTATGAAAATCAATCCATCACTTATTAGGTTCTATTTCTGCTTCGTCATTAGTATATTCCCGATTGACCACACATGCTTCAATCAGTGGTCTCCGGAGAAAGACACCAATACCATACACTAGGAGTCTTGGTAAATTTACCAACCAACCACATCAAGTGAGCCCTTACTACTTTCGCTCCCCTTGCTTTACTTACCAAGCAACTAGGAATATGAATAATGGTCTCTCGACTTCACCATCAAGCTCGTATGCAATCTATGCGCTGAATGTCTTTTAGTAAGCATTTTGGCTCGTTTCCTCCCTCTATTGCATTATTCATCGTTAAATTACAGCTTTCAAAGCACAATTCTACAATGTTTTTACTTCATATTATCTCTCGTCTGAGACTAATCAAGACGATTGCATATCCCCACCTATTCTTTCAGGAGACTCCTCAGTAAGTCAATATTGTGGTAGCCAAGTTACATTTTCCTGACATATTTCATCTTCAGTCTGATTTCCACTTTGCACTTTTATTTGACTAAACATCTCTTTATGTTCCTTGTCTATTCCCCTTCGTATCGCTATTTATTTCCACAAAATCACCATATTCCTCCGGTCATTATTTGCTCACTTCTTTTTGTAGTTTCCTCCAACCCCCTTTTTCTGACTCTACTATGTATATCCGACTTCACTAGCTATATCTGTTTGTATATAACCTTTTCAGATGACATCTCAGATTTGAAAAGGTGTGAGTTTGACATCGTTTATCGAAGCGCCGGACAGTGGGCTGGCAAGGTCGGACTTGTCAGTTTAACTCCGACTCGGCCGACGGTCGGCACGTCTGAGTGAGCGCTGAACTTTAACCACTTACTCACAACTTGCTAAGCCCCTTCATAGCCTCTACGAGCTCTCTCTTCTGCAATAAATGTTGCAAACCACCCATTTAAGCTACAAGGAACAAATTTCACTGGAAATCAGTTGTCTACTGGGGTCTTTCTGTCATTCCGAGCACATCCGAGTCGAAGTCGAGGACTATCATCTCGGGCTATCACCCCGATTTACAAGCATTTCTAGATTCCTGCAGATTTACAGGAGGTAGCCAAAAGCTACGACCAGCACAACATATAGATACCTGAGGACTTCCCTCAAACCCAAGTTTTATCAATAGCAAATGTAACGTATTTATAATTGCAGTTCTTTCGTCCTTGACTCGACATTAGGCTCTCTACATGCTATCAACTACGGCATCTTGACAAGTTATGTGTAATATATAATCACGGCCGATGCGAAAGTAGGAATTTCCGATGCCCCCCTTACGCCGGAATAACCACCATTCAATATTGAACGCTCATCCCGGAAACGAACTTTGACAAGCATAACAACTTTACCAATCCAAATGTCTGGCTATGGCAATTTATTGTAAGTCTTTACTCTCTTTGCGGTAAGCTTTTCTTGTTGTTGACTGTCAATGATAGCTCTTCGCTATTACACAGAAGGAGGCAAGTGCATGAACATCCGCATGAGTCAGAGCGACGAAACGACAGCATAGTCCCTTGCATCAGAGCTGAACGCCCCCATACTCCTGCAACGCATTTCTCTGACTTGTTATCTGAACCTCTTGATGTTGCTCGATGGGATCAGCTAAATAACCATGTTGGCTCACCGAGCTCTGGAGATTCATCTCCTGATGCATCTAGCCACGGTGATCTCTATTCCTACTTCAGGCGGTGCTCCTTGTCGATGCAATCTGCCCCATCAAGTTCGGCCTTGCCAGCCATAGTCGACGAACGACCTCCAGAGTAAGCGACTTCCCCACCAGATGCTATGATACAACCACATCAACTCTTCTAGGTATATCGACACAGTGCCCATGCAACCTGATATCCCCATACAATACACCTTTACCCCAATGTCGTACAGTACAATGATTCTGTCGCAAAACTCAAAAGATGGGACTATTTCTGGACCTAGGTATCACATAGCTATCGGCTTGAACTGCTTTCATACATCACGATTATCCGACGAGGGGGAGCGGAGTACGGCACTCTCGTCGGTGGATTCAAGTGAGTTTATTCTCTCTCTGAATGAAAACAAGAGTGGGTGAGGTTGATAACTCTTGTTTAGAATGGGATTCTTTCCAGAGAGATCCACTTTGACTATCGACGGGAAAATACATCCAGTGAGAAAGTTGTTAACTATGCGTTTTGGACCGCGTCATGCTGTGAGTTTAGTGGCATAGTTACTTTTGTACTCCAAACGATGGCAAGCGCACCAAATGATTCTATTTTCTACAGGGATATTGGGCCTGGGTTTCCCCAGGCAGAACAAAGTCGCAAGGTCTTCTATGGGACTGTAGGATACTTCCCTTCACTGTAAGATCTGAGAGCCATTCCATGTTATTGCTCGATGGTTTACTTCCGTATCTTTCCCCTCTAGTGCAAAACATTCGACACTACTATGGTATTAGCAGAGTTTACGCCCTTTCCTCACCCAGGAGGAATAGAAAGTTCAGGAGTGCCTATGATGGGCCGGACACTTCGACCAAGTAAACTTATTGTCAATCCGCAGGGGCAAAAAGTCTTCGACGATATTGTTCTATCACTTCTTGTCATTGAACGTACACGGGTGGCACCCAAGAAACTATAGCCTGCCTTGGACGCTGTATGATATCCTTTGTATTGTTCGGTTCTCTCTCCGGTGTACAATTCTGAAACTAATAAACAGATATGTATGGGTTACACATTGCTAGTGCTAGGTGGCTGGTAAGGATATTGCGTTTTCCAATGTCTCGCGATCTGTTCGCGAGTGGCAACCCATACGTCTGACTTTTCAGCAATGTATTCAACAAACTATAGAGCGAGATTATAACCTGGACGGCGAGGCTACTAGATATGCTTCAAGAAACTCACTTTCTGAATGGCAGGGAACCGACCAGGACGGCCAATCATCCGGGCATGAACTGCGACTGTGAGGTACGAAGGCTGGCCGTTCTCCCCTTCTTCGTAAAGCGTGTCGAAGCCATTTTTTGCGTGTTCGAAGAAAGCCATGGACGATGCAAAGCCGGGAGCGACGTAGAACTTGAAGTCGTTGCAGTCATAAGTATAAGGCATCAGAAGAAGACCTTCGTCGGGTCCAGCGATGGGGTCAGGAATCCAGTATGGCAGGTCGTCGGCATCTACAAGGAATACCATCATGAAGATAGCACCGAATAGACAAGAGATACTAGGGGCTCACATGTGTCTGCCTGGTATAAAAGTTCCAATCCAAGCTCACGGTAAACTTTCGATACCAAAGCACGACTGCGAGGAGAGGGACGACCGTAGTACCATCCCACAGGTACTCGTCCCGTCGGGCTGGTTTGCTTGAAGGATTCGACTGCCTGACGGATGAGTTTCTCTTCGGTTTCAGCATCCATGAGCGTGTAGTTGATCCAACGATAGCAATGGGAGGCGGTTTCGTGACCTCCATCTTCGCAAGCCTTTGCGATATCACTGAAAACATGTAATTAACCCAAGACGATTCGAACAACAGGAAGCTAAACGTGTAAATAAACGTACGGTTGTTGCTCGTATGCTTTGCCGACTGCGTATATGGTAACGGGCATCTTGTATTTCTCGAACAGATTCAGGAGACGCCACATCCCTCGACGAGCGCCATACTCAAACTGAGTCTCCATTGGAATATCTCTCTCGGCTTTCAGAGGCGCTTTCTAAGTAAAGTGGCTAGCATCAGCAACGAGAAATTTGAGAGTCGTTGAGAAAACATACAGGCCCAACTTCCTGCAGATTACTCTCTGCCTGAGCATCTCCGTTGTCTAGGGAGCTCTCACCTCCTTCTTCGTAGTTAATTACAAAATTAACTGCAATCTTTGCGCCATTTGGCCAGTTGGGATTAGGAGGAAAACGTCCGTAGCCTTTGAAATCGCGAGGAGGGTAGTTGGTAAGGTTGACAGTAGAATTCGACATTGTAGCCTCAGACGAAGAAAGCCGGTCGCAAAGAAGAAAAGGTGGTAATTCCGATGGGAATCCCTGAGATATTCATGTTGCTTTATATGTCTTCAGCAGCCCATGCATCAATGATTATTTTCACAGAGAGTGTGGAATCCCGAGGTCATATTTGTGGTAAACGACGGCTTCCACTTCCTATCACTACCGGATATGATTGGACGACTGCCCTACAAAGACTATCGGAGAATTATTGAGGAGGAAAGCAGATAGGAAAAGGAGCCCAGAGTAGTGAAAATGGAGTCAGTACAAAATAGCCTTACTGATTTTTACAGGCGAAACGCTTTGAACGCAGTCGGGAACCATTTCCGCCTCAATTCAAATTAAAGAAGATACAAATAGATTTCTACTATGTTTACACTTTGAGATTGATAAATATGTACATAAGCGAATTCACGCAGGTGGTTGATAAGGATATTGAGCCTTCCAATGCCTAGCGATTTGTTCACGAGTAGCCACCCAGACATCAGGCTTATCGGCAATATATTCGACGAACTGAAAAGTAAATTGATGTCAGATCCAAGCCTCGGAATCAAGCGAGAATGTGAAATATATACCTGCTTGATGGCGGGGAACCGTCCTGGACGACCAATAACACGAGCGTGAAGGGCAACAGTGAGGTATGATGGTTGGCCGTTTTGGCCTTCCTCGTACAGTGTGTCGAAGCCGTTCTTGGCGTGCTCGAAGTAGGCCATAGAGGAGCCAAATCCGGGTGCGATGAAGAACTTGAAGTCGTTGCAGTCGTAGCTGTAGGGAACCATCAAGAGACCTTCTTCAGGTCCTGCAATGGGATCGGGGATCCAGTAGGGAAGGTCATCGGCATCTAAGACCAGCAGTCAGCACGGTGGAAAAGCCAACATAAACCTTAGACTTACAGGTATCTGCTTGATAGAGGAGCTCGAGGCCAAGCTCACGGTACACCTTTGACACAAGAGCACGACTCCTAGGTGAAGGGCGACCATAGTACCATCCAACAGGGACCTTTCCGGTGGGGCTGGTACGCTTGAAAGACTCTACAGCTTCCCGGATGAACTTCTCTTCTGTTTCAGCGTCCATTAATGTGTAGTCGATCCAGCGATAGCAGTGAGATGCGGTTTCATGCCCACCCTCCTCGCATGCCTTCGCGATTTCACTGAAGGAAGATGTCAATATTTTTACTCGTGGAATCGCAAATGAATATAGACGTACGGTTGTTGTTCGTAGGCTTTTCCAACTGCGTAAATGGTGACCGGCATCTTATGCTTCTCGAACAAGTTCAAGAGTCGCCACATGCCGCGACGCGAGCCATACTCAAATTGAGTCTCCATTGGAATATCGCGCTCGCCTTGAAGTGCAGATTTCTATAATATCCAAGACAAAATGAAGTATCAGAACTGTTGATGCAACCAACTCAAATCACAAAGAACATACAGGTCCAACTTCCTGGAGCATAGTTTCTCCTTGGGCATCACCATTGTCCAGCGTATTCTCACCACCTTCCTCGTAGTTTATCACAAAGTTGACGGCAACTTTTGCGCCATTGGGCCAGTTGGGATTGGGTGGGTTGCGTCCATAACCCCTAAAATCACGGGGAGCAAAGTTGGTAAGGTTGACGGTGGAGGTAGACATAGTCAAATAGATGCAAGGCAGTCGCAGATGAGAGGAAGTGTGTGATGATTTAGCTGATGAGAAATAATCAACGCTTTATACCCATCACTCCAAAGTTCTGGAGTCCCTTTGAAAGAACCCAAGCAGGCCACAAGAATGAAAACTCTCGGATACGCGGCCGTCATAGCGGCAGCGGATTACTTTTCCTATCTTTCTCAGGGTTCAGGAGATAGCGGTAATCAAGAACGGAAATTTCTTTCGACAAGATACGAGAGGTGATAGACGTCCAGAGCAAGGAAGAAACTCTAGCGTTTACAATTACCGATACACCACGTGACCGTCGGGACACAATCCCGCCTCCTATTTAGAGATTAGATTAGGAAAATATTCGTTATGTATGTACCTGAGATAGGTTGTATGTTATTCTAACCTATTACAATCAATTGACGGTTAATTAGGAGCAGACACAACTGCTAGATTGGAAACTAAGCATGTCATACTAATCGTCATTTCTCATATCCTCTCACATCATGCTCCGCTACAAAACGAGCAAAAAAAAGGGAAGCAGACACGTTCACGTAAAGATGAAGTGAGAAATGATGCATTTAAAACTACAAAGAATACATATACACGTTGATCTATAGAAAATGAATCATAAAGACGTCCTACCGACTTCTCCAGTCGAAGGCACCCTCCCACGCGCTGGCAATTTGGAATAGCCCCGTCTCGTCCCACCACTTCCCCACAATCTGCATCCCCACGGGCAATTTCAAGTCGGCGTCAGCATCCGTGACCCAATCTTCCTTTGCCGGGGCGAGAGTGCCGATGGGAAGCGTCAGCGCTGGGTGCCCCGTTCCATTGAATGTGCAGCAATTGAGTCCTTGTCCAACAGATTTTTGAATCTTCTGAAGGGCAGTCGCATTGGGAGCAGCATGGGTATTAGCAACCTGTGAGTCAATGAGCAATCGTTCACAGCATCTAGGGAAAATGTACCGACAAAAGCGACAGTTGGGAGAACTAAACAGTCGAAGTTCTCCAAAGCAGCCGTGTAAGCATGAGAAATTTCCATTAGTTTGTTCATTGCCTTCAAGAGAGATTAATAAAGATGAGAGAGTAACGAAGACAGATACATACCTTTCCATACACTCCGGACATCGTTTCCCAGCCATAAAGAGCGTTCAGCTGACTGTTGATAGTGGCAGGAATGAATTTCTCCCACTTGTCCTGAGTCAATGGAAATAGTCTAGAGTTCGGTTAGAACAAGAAGTGAGAAGGAAAGTAAAAATGCGTACAGATTGTGAAGGTCATTCTGGTAATATTGCCTGTGACCACTTGCTTCACCGAGCCGAGTCACCCCTCCGGTATAACGATTGGCAACCTTGAATGCCGCAATTAAAACAAGAATAAAAATAAAAATAATAGTGCATACCATCCAAATCGTAGGTGCGATGGTGTGCAACGGAATGCTGACCTCCTCGACAGTCGCACCGAGACTCTCAAAGAGTTTCGCAGATTCTTTGACCTTCTCAGCCACTCGCGGATCTAAAACAGGCATGTGGAATGCCTCCTTCAAAATTCCGATCTTCTTCCCGTTCAGAGGCTTTCCAGGTTCTGCGCCTTCAGCGACCAGTAGTTCGGAATACTTGGGAACGTCTTCAGGAAAGGGACATCCAGCTCCTGACCGGTCGTCCATGCCGTCAGCACCTGCGATAACCTGAAGGAGTAGAGCGGCATCGTGGACGTTCTTGCACATGGGTCCGGCATAGTCATGTTGCCACTCATTGGATGCTATGGCTGTATATGGCACGAGACCAAATCTAAGGAAATAGTCAGCGGAATGTATCAAAAAATCGAAGAGAGAAGAAACATACGTCGGTTTAATGCCTACTAGACCGCAGAATGCGCTGGGCATACGAATAGAACCACCCTGGTCGGCGCCAATGGCCATATCACACGAGCCATCAGCAACGAGAGCACCGCAACCCGAGCTGCTGCCACCGCTAGTGCGTCCGGGGGCATAAGGGTTGTCGACAGGACCGGTGACGGAGGTAAATGAGGATGCAGATTGGCACATGGATTCGGTAGAGGCTTTGCCAGCAATCTAGATGATAATTAATACAGTACAATATCTTTTGAAACAAGAGGTCCTTACGATTCCGCCAGCCTCAAGCACGCGTTTGACTACGGTCGCGTCGACGAATGGTACCCAAGGTGGAGAAATAGCATCTCTATTATGCTGTCAGGTAATGTTGTGATTAAAAAAGGATTCAAGATGACTTACGTTCCAAGGGTACAAGGTACTCCAGCGACAGAGATACAATCTTTCAGCACAACTGTCTTGCCTTCGAGTAGCCCCTTCTTCGAAGATTTCTGCTTATCTTCGATGGCGAACTTGCATGCCCATCCTCCAAGAGGATTCTCCTGTATATCTAGTGAGAAGCAAATACTTCGATGAAGATGGAATGTATGAAACTTACAGGCGTTCCTTTCTTCGGATAACTCACATTCTCCCGAGGATATCTCTCGAAATCAGGCTTCAGCGTGGGAGGGATGTAATCCTCCATAGCCAGGATAGATTCAGCAGAGTCATGAAAGGCAGCTAGAACAGATGCATAGTCCTTTACGTCCTGGGGGTTCTTGAGTTCCATCCCAGACGAGATTTCTGCGGCCAAGGCGCGAACAGTATCTTCGGTGACAGGGTTACCCTCCTTGACAGCGAGCGAGACGACGGACATGATGAGATAAATGGGTGTGGTTTGAAAGAGTAGAGTTGGGATTTGCTGGACACGGCCATGCTGACATATGCGAATATAAATAAGAGGTGTTATGCTCAGGAACGGTTCAGAGACGCGAAAGAGACGCGGGTGACGGCTAAGTCGGAGTCTGAATTTGTTATCTTATCTTAACCGGCTTTCTATTCCGCTATTTCCTGTATTTTCCCGAATAATAAGAACTCCTTCTCCTATCACCACCTCCATCGGTATCGGCTCGAGTTCTTCACATAATCATGGGAAGCTTATCTTTAGAATTAAATTGGCATTTGCAATAAAGATGTTAGACCCTGGCTAAGTTTTCCCCAACAATTCCCTTCTGCAGAATATCATGACGACACCTGTTGAATCCAAGCTCTTCACGCCTCTCGAGCTAGGTGCGCTGAAGTTAAAGCATCGGTGAGATACCTCCTTGTAAAACACATACTTTAGTCCCACTAACTGATTGTAACACCAGTGTTATCCTTGCTCCCTTGACGCGAAATAGGGCCACAAAGTCACAAAAATATCCCCGAACATGGCACCCGGACGACCTGAATGTTGAATATTATACACAGCGTACGACTCCTGGAGGACTATTGATTTCCGAAGCTGTGTACGTACCTTTATCTACTTCCTTTTATTTTGCATAATTTATATCTCCTCTTTAGACCAGTCAGCCTGCAAGCGTCTGGAATGTTAGGTGTCCCAGGCATTTTCACGGACGAGCAGAAGACAGGATGGAAGAAAGTAGTGAATGCTGTACATGCAAACGACAGTATTTTTATCATGCAACGTAAGATATCTTTTGTGGTCAAGCAACTCATCATTTATATCCCTCCTCTAGTATGGCATCAAGGTCGTAACACCCACTCACGCGTTTCGGGAACACACACGATTTCTTCATCTGCTATTCCCATAACAGATTCCAAGCACCAGTTACCGGGACTGTCGGCAGTAGAATTTGAAACACCAAAGGCCATGACGCAAGAAGACATCGATGCGGTCAAGAAGGAATATGTAGACGCTGCGGTATCGGCACGTCAGGTTGGATTTGACGGAATCGAAGTGCACGGCGCGAACGGGTAAGACTGGACTCACCCCTTTTATATGAAATTTTCTGAGACGGGTGCTACAGCTATCTCCCTGACCAATTCCTGCACAGCAACATCAATAAGCGCACGGATGACTATGGTGGCTCTCCCGAGAACAGATGTCGATTCTTACTTGAGTTGGTGACTGATCTTGGCAATGCCATAGGATTTGACCGCGTCGGCGTTCGATTGTCGTAAGTCCATCTTCATCTTCATCGATTATTGTTACTGCCAAACATCTCAACATGTTCTAGTCCATTCGGTTTCTTCAATCAAACCCGCGGAACTCAAAGACTATATCAGTGGACATACCTCTGCAGGGAACTGGCTTCTCTCGGATTAGCATATGTGCACCTTATCGAACCTCGTCCGTTTTTTTATTTCGTCTTCTACTCATTGGCTTATAATATTTATCTAGGCTTCGATGAAGTCAGATCCGAACAGGACAAACTACGTGCTCTGGAATCAGCTTCTAATTCTGATGAATCATCTCCTGAGTTCACACCAGAGCAACTGACTCTCCTACCCTTTCGTGCCGCTCTTGGAACGACACCATGTATCGTCGCAGGAGGATATAACCCAAGTAATTGTTGGGAAGGAATTGAGCGGAAGGAACATGATGCAATTGCTTTTGGACGCTACTTCACTTCCAATGCTGATCTCGTAGATAGACTGCGAACAGGAAAGCTGCTAGCTCGCTATGGTAGGTCATAGTATTATTAGTTCTTTCTCTCTTGTTTACAATTACCTCAGATCGGTCACGATTCTATGGACCGTTTGTGGACAATGAAATTGGATGTAAGTACTCAGTCTCTCTCTAGAAGAAAGTTTCTAATGTATTCTCAGATACCGTTCATCCAAATCAGCAATACGCTGCTCCCGATGAAGCTCCCAAGACAAGTCATGGAGGAGATTGATCGTGATTATCCCCAACAAAGCCCACCACTATGAGAATACATTGTTTTACTCGAGCGATCAAAGTCTCCCCTGAAGTTTTAAGAATGCATATCGATTTGGTTAAGTAGTAATGAAAAGCCTCTTAATGTGGTCAATAATCATGAATAGCGTTTAGTCGGGGGGAAAATGAAATCAAGTTTGAAGTAAGTTACATATTGAGGAAAAAATAATGAAAAGTGGGGAGGGCGAGTATTGCACTAAATATAATCTGAAACTAAGTCTAGCTCGAAAATGGATTTTAGTCAAAAAAGAAAGAAAGAAAAAAGAAAAATCGGAATGAGGATAACATCCTCAGAATCTCAGATGAGTGGGGGGAAGAGATCAAAAGCTCGATGGAATTCTGTTATGTAGAACAGCGTCTGGTTCTATAGTTCCATAATTAATTAGTATGCAACAGACGGGGAAACGAGCCAAAATGCTTACTAAAAGACATTCAGCGCATAGATTGCATACGAGCTTGATGGTGAAGTCGAGAGACCATTATTCATATTCCTAGTTGCTTGGTAAGTAAAGCAAAGGGAGCGAAAGTAGTAAGGGCTCACTTGATGTGGTTAGTTGGTAAATTTACCAAGACTCCTAGTGTATGGTATTGGTGTCTTTCTCCGGAGACCACTGATTGAAGTATATGTGGTCAATCGGGAATATACTAATGACGAAGCAGAAATAGAACCTAATAAGTGATGGATTGATTTTCATACGTCGATATAGTATCCTAGAGTAAACTTAGGTGATTATTCAATTGGCCAATGGACGCATAG
>Ga0247779_1001494_pt1 | contig 11185 bp, 7 predicted proteins | sample UWRJL221509R5_FD_179925 | JGI IMG/M metagenome (GOLD analysis project Ga0247779, IMG submission 179925) | Plant litter microbial communities from Arlington Agricultural Research Station in Wisconsin, United States - UWRJ-L221-509R-5 | ecosystem: Environmental > Terrestrial > Plant litter >...
CATGGTTTAGAAGATCCAAAGACCAAACCTGGACCCATGTTCAAGCGGAAGCAGGCAGAGGACTGGCGTAAGTTTTGTTTCAACTTGTTCGGAGGCAGGGTTTGATATTGATTTGAAATTATAGTGTTTTATCAAGAACAAGTCGTCCGTCAGGCGAATATTCTTATAAATCAGTTGAATACTCCTCAGGGAGCTCAGCTTACGAGGAAACCGTTTAGGATTAATTGGTTCGTTAACCAGCTTGCAATGTATGTTCTTTTTTGTCCTGTTTCTTTTGGACGTGGAAGCGGTTGCTGAGACGTTTTGTGGTTTTTTATAGTTGTTTGATTTTGTGGACTCACGATCCGACGTTGGACGATGCGCTGAAGCTGGCGAAGAGTATTATGTGCCCTGTTGATGTGCTTAATGCTTTATGGCCTTGTCATGGTTCGTCGCTTTCCTCTTTTTGTTCGCTGTTTATTTATATACTCTTCGTAGATATCCAACAGCGCTCCGACTCCCTGCGTCATCAACTAAGCGAAGCGTGCCGCTCAAGGGGTATTGAGCCTCCCCTTGCAGCTTCGTACACTGTCCCCGCTTTCGTTCGGCCTGAATAACCGACTTTCCTTTCGTTCGCCGCTCGTTGTTTTGTTTTAATTTGTGTAACACATCCGATCCCGCCTTACTGGCCTATGCGACATATCTATCTCCGACTACTCCACCTTCAGGTGCCTAGCCGATTACCAAACTAGCCCAATTCGCCACTTCTTATCAATATACCATTTTTCTTCCGCGCCTTTCTTTCGTATTTCCAACGATTTTATTCGATATCTATTCATTCATCTCTAGTCATTATCTATCAGTCCTATCTATCAACTCAATCTTATCTCTGACAACCCGTGTTACCCAACTATCTATTCGACCTTTTGAACTTGCGCAATCGACTTGTCGTCTTCGTCGTCGAGGTTTTTCTGACACATCTATTATTGGATACCCCCCAACATATACCAGCACGAATTTGCTCCCGAGTTGGCTCCATTCTCCAATCTCCATCTCCACCATTGTGCGCTTTTGTTTCTATGTACCAGTAGAATTTGATTTTCGACTCCACATTGTTGTTGTTATAAACTAACTGCATTACCCCGACTCAGAGGAAACGCGGAATTTCCTCTGCATGCGTTTGATACCCACAGTTGATACCCCCCATCCGCACCCACAACACGTACATGTCATATACATATACCATAACATTGACTGATGTTTTTATGTCGTATCATATAAATATACTTTGTATACCTCTTCTTACTGCCAGTTGGCTTATCTTTCGTTATTCCTACGTACATAAACTCACATAAACTCATCGAACTGGAATCTCGATTTCAATGCCCTATCTGAAGGTCAGATCACGAGGACGTAGAGGGGAAGATCGTCGGTGTCTTTGTGTCAAAATCTCGGTACTTGTGGGCATACCCACTCATATGTATTTATAGTAATACTTATCCGCCCGCCTCAGCATAACGTGCGTCGCGTCGCGTCGGTTCGGGATGAATAGGATATATTTAGTCTAGTGTGATTTGTCTGCACGCTAACATTCCCTTGCCCGAACCGGGAGCAATGGCAGACTCGGGCAACTAAAGATGCCTAAGTTGTTGATCCTGTCAGAAAATAACTTTTTTTACAGGATGTACACAAGGCGGGATCTGCACTGATCTGCACCCGCCCGCCTCGGCGCCCGACGCGAACAGACGGTGTGCGTTGATGGCCCGGTGATTGATTTTGTATTTATATTTGGAACTTTGCAAAGCTTCGAAGGCAGTTGATCCAGTGCTTATAGGTTGGGGGCTCTATTGATGGTCCTTCTCATAGCATTTGTCAGTACATGGAACTTAAGCTTGAACGTTGAACGCTTACCTGGAAAATGATACGCAAGTAACCGTTCAAAATATCCTAAAAGACAAAGCCCGCGTTTTCTCCATGACATGGAAAGATTCCTTAGGCTCGTGAATCGTGCCTGCCTCCAGCCTTTTAATACTTTAATTCGCAACGGCAATAGGTAATTTGACATGCATTAGTATGGTCATTTTGAATCGTATTTTTGACTCTGTTTCGGTCCATCGCAAATGAATAGTCTTGTAGCTCACCGGACGGGTGATTCGAGAGGAGAAAATGGGTCTTCTCACCTCTTTTTTTCCGGACGAACCAGTTACCATCGCCAGAACATTCAATTGCGGGGGATTGGAACGGAGATTTAAAAATCGCTATTTACAATCTCCGAGTTAGGCGTCGACGGCATGATCCCAGAGCACTCATTTTCCTGGCATCGCTCTTTCGCTGAAGAAGCTTCAAATGTCTCTCAATCTCTATGTACCGTATCTATGTTTATATCTCGAACAGTAATGGCAGCGAAGGAAACCTCGGTCGCTTATCGCGATCAAATCTCAGTCCCTCTCGTACCGTAAGTTGGTCCTGGCATAATTTCTCATCGGTGCTGACGTGTTACCGAAGTTTGCCTGAACATTCCGACCTTGTGATCATAAAAACAGAAGTTTTGTCTTTTTGCAATGGTCTGCGACTTCAGGAATGCGTCTCATTTGTGCTTAAAAGTCAGCTACGGCACGTTCGGCATGGGGCGTATTTGTCGTTTGCTTTCATTCCAAGCAGAAGTAATGTTTCTTACCGGCGGCGCTTCCCACGGCCAGTAGACATCCCAAAAGAAACGAATACCTTTTCATTTGATATTCCTCATCAGTTGTGCAAAAACGAGACGAACTAGGATGTTTTTGGGGACTTGAAACCCCTTGAACTTGCAATGTAAGCCCAAGTCGTCTGTCTGTCTGACCGAGGTAGATTAATCATGCGGAGGTACACAGCATAAAAATCGGCGATACGCTGTTTCGGATAGAAAGTCACAACTCGGCCAATGAAACGCACCTGAAGTCTGCGTTATCCATCCCTGAAGCTGGGTCGAATGTGCCAATTAAGACAAATGATGGTTACCTGTGGTCGAGATATGCATCGATGCCAGATCGAGAGGCTGCAAACCTCATGGCATGTCGTGTTGGGATAACCAAAGTGAATGGGGAATGGGGAACCTTGAAGAGGTGAGTTATTTCCTGTCCAGCATTACGGAAAAAGCAGGAAAATTAAATCCTTCGCCTGAAGGCGTTATGGTGGTTAGAAAAAGTCCGAATTATTTACTTCAACATCAGGTTTTCCAGATGCGGAAAGCTGTACGGTTCGTACTTCTGGCGAGTGCGATCGTATTGGGGGCTTCCTTGAAAGGCGAAATACACGGCGGCGAATACGCGAGTCAATCGTTCGATGATTTCTGGAGTTGGAATAACAGGAATGGAGGATGGAGACGCGAACGGATCGGCGGAAGCCTACCGTGTCCATGGTCAGAAGCGGCTTGTGTTTATGTGAGTTTTTGTTTTTGTTCCTTCTATCGACTGTTTTCCCTTTTCTACTCTCATACAAGCGATCTAATGTGATACCTCAGAACCCTGTCTTAAACGAAATAATAGTTCGGGGAGGTTACAACGCTGACATGCCAACTGTTTACTCTGAGAACCATACCACGTTTCCTTTTCTTACTTTGCCAACACGCATATCTGTGATGGGTCAGCGAGTTCTGACGTCAATGGGCAGCGCGAACAAGACGGCCGAAGGAAGTGGAAGCAAATTCTAACGAAGGGCTTTTCGGAGGATTCACGAACACGATTAGTAGGTCTTTCGGCGACTTGTGGAAATTCAGGATCGATATTCCTGGAGGAAATTTTGAGGGCGTCGATGTAGAAGAGGAAACACGGACCGCACTAATAGGGCCTTGTCAGCGCTGTTTTACTTGTGTGCGTGAATTCTTTTTCTGGAAGAAATTATTCAACTAAGCAACAATTATCGTACTCGATTGACATTTTTTAGGATCGTGTCGCGAGCGCGCATTTTCTGCGACCCAGATTGTTGGCGTGACGGATGGAAAGACCACAAAACGGCTCATGGATGCAAGAAATTTTGATTTTTACAAATACAGTAGGGTGGTAAACATTTCTGATGAATCAACTCCGGTTGTTAATCGTCGGGATTGGAAGAATGTAATCTCGCGACCGTCATGCAGCCTGGCATGCCTACGTCCATAGGTGACTGATAATCATTTTGACAAACCAGATTTTATTGGTATCCTATTCATGTTTGATTCATCCAATTAGACTATTCGGCACATATAAACACGGTACGGTCCGGTGTACAACTTGAACAGCCTATCTCTGAGTATTCCCGTTTAATGGTAGTCGTGACTTTTACTATCGTCGCGCATCTTGGGGAATATCTATACCGTGGATCCGATGGTAGGTTTACTAAGGGTGGGGACCATGTCGCGATCTTGGATTGGCGTGCTTGCTGAATATGATCAACTAAGATCGATTTATACAATTCAGGATCCATGTCACCAGGTTCGGCAACACTGGCAATAATTTTGAATAGATCCTCACCCGCACTTACATATGGTAGGGAGGCTTTGGATTGTTTCGCATGATATTCAAAATGCCTCTATGATGAGAAACACTTATTCAGCATCAAACTCGAAACATAGTAACCAAAATAGATAGACGTACAGATAGCCAGTGATAAAATCGAATAAAGATTGTCTTGACCTCTGTGAAATGTCCACAGTATATTTCGTAATTTATCCATCCATTTGCATGCCAGTTAAAGACGAATATTTCGAGTTTTTCGAACAATTCTGAAAATAGTCCTGTAAAACCGGCCAGGTCCGGCGCTACTTCTTCGACCAACGCAATAAATGCGGTGTAAACAAGGACGTCCCTTCCGTAGGGGTCGTCAGGTGTAGAGACCGAATCATCTGGTTCAGTCAATAGACCTAGGTCTTTGCAAACTCTCGCCAGTACAGTTTGGCTGTGTGTGATAATTGTCCTCGTCAAATTATCTGTGTTTTTATCCACAAGATAATCCTGATAGATAGGTAGAAGCATCCAACGATTGTTTCCGGTATCCACAATAAGTCCTATTCGTTGGAGAATGTCCACACATCTGTCGTGGATTGAGCTATCGGCAGAAAAAAGATTCTTCGAAGACCGAAGCGCGTATAGAGCATCAGGAGAGTGGGATTGTGGCATTCTTATGTATCTGAGCAATAGATCGGCGACTGAGTACTCCGAGTATGGTATGTAGAGTGATATGTGGTCGAACAAATGAGTCATGGCAGTTTCGCGGAAAAGCGGGGTTGGCATGGACAGGATATTGGTCAAAGTATGCAGCATCTCATTGACACCGCAGATGTCCCGAATTGCAATGAGAAACCGGTATAAAAGAATGAGGTAGACTGGAACTCCAAAGGACCTCTGAATAAGTTGATTCCGCAAGTCAGCGGTTGTATATCGCTGAAGTAATTCATCCGACGAAATTTGGTCCAATATCCAAGCTGTGTACTCGTGCGGCCCATTCTTTCTGTCGTTCTCATGAGTTATTTCGCGGATGATGCATAGGTCTGGAAATTGGCTGAAGACCTCGGAGACTGGGTCACCCTGCCGTGATGTTACCAATAGGCGAAAGTTGGATGGAAGTTTTTCGAAATGATGTACAATTGATGTCAGGATGAGAAACTGTTCGTGCCGATCCAACACTTCATGTAGACCATCAAGGATTATGAGAGTAGGTCCAACCATTGTCAATGCTGCCATATGTGAGGTACTGTGTAGCCTCACAGGCTCAACGAGTAGCTCGCCAAACTGCTGTCCAATATCAGCATATGTTAGGGCGACATTTGATTTGAGCTTGTCGGCCATACTGGTCATAAACTTTGGATCATAATGTGCGATTTGGTACATGATGGAGCTGGAAATAGTTCGTGAATTGACTTCTCGGTGACCATTAAGAAATACAGAGGCGGCAAGTCGCTTCTGTTGGGAGAATGTTTGGGCAATTGTGTTGGCTATAGCTGATTTTCCGCATCCCACAGGTCCTGTCAGAACATATATCTTTTTATTCAGGGCGTCATCAAGGGTATGGGACGCCCAGTCAATAATGTCCCGAATTTCAGCCGTACGTGTGCTGTGTAAACATGTGCGTCCAGAGTCCCACCCGACCCCCTTGAGATGAGGAAGATCGTTTATATAGAGCAAACTCTCTGGTATATTCATTGTTAGTCACTGGAAATACTTAAAAAGTAAATCTCAGTATATTGGCCTACCTATTGTTTCGACCGTCTGAAGAATACGAAATGAAACGATCGCCGTTTGCAGCGACGATCCGAGGATCAGCTCAATCTTCACCTCTCCGAAGGCTGTTTCGAACCGCTGTATCATTTCGTCGGCATTTGAAACCAGGTTTACGATACTTCGTTGCGCTTCAGACACAAAAATATTAACATTGAGTAGGTTGAAATATGATATTCAACCACATACCAAAATACTTAATTTTTCGATACTCTGCAACGAAATATGCACACTCTGAAGTCTGCTCCAGTAATCTTTCCAAGGCTTTCTCATATGTTGTAATTTTCTTTATTTCTATCCCATCCCGGACGTAAGAATATAAATGAGCCATGATCAGGCCCAAGCGATCGATCTTTTCGTCTCGCTCTATTTGTTGAGCTAAAATCTGGGGTCATATCAGTAAATGTTAAAGCAACGTGAAATAATTGGTACTTGCATGAATCATTTGCGTGACTGCGTGCACAGTAACATTTGCTCTTGAATCAAGCTAGATAAAATGAGCGTATATTCATTTTAACCTGATTCGAATTCTCATAAATATCAACCACATACCTGTGAGATATTTGCCGCAAACGCGGCAAAAGCATCCAAGGCTTTCACCAGTTGAATCCACATGGAGGGCAAACCTTGGAGTTCCTTCTCTGATAGACGTTCAAGGGCGTTGTCCATTTGGTGAAGACCGGAAAGGGAACGCAATCCAGCGTTGGATTTGTGTACGTTGAATATAACTGAAAACGCCACATTTACGCGTAGAGTCAAGAACCCTGCAACGATGTCGGTTTTTGATCCCTTCCCAAGAGTACGATACAGTGTGACCTCGAGTTCTTAGGACGATAAGTCAACACAAATGAGACAAAACATCAAGGGCATACCTTTATTCTTGACGCTTGCTAAGAGATCAAGATTTGCATTCCCTACGGTATGATCCTCCCGATAGCGATGCTTACAGAGAACAGTTATCTGTAAGGTTGATTCCAAGTCCGCAGAGCTATTCGGCTACTGGTAAGTTTTTACTCTTTAGGACGTTAGATATGAGGAACTTACAATACAAAGCTTTCTTTCCACGTAAGAACCTTATTTGCTTGACATTCTTCTTCAGTTCGTGCTGGTTGGGTTTGCTTATTTATCCCATTGAGATCTAACGAAACGTAATACCATGGATGTCCTCTTGAAACGAAAGACGCGTGCGGGTTCGCAAATTCTCGAGCTTTGACGACTATTGGTAGACGTTAACACTGCGTGAAGAATAACGACTGACAATACCACTCACCTTGTACTTCGATGTCTACTGTGTTCTTATTTTCCGTGACCATTTCGTCAAGAGTTAAAGATTCCAATGTATGGAAGCGACTCTTAGCAAAATAAGAAAAGTGGAAGTGGGTGAGAAGTGAATGGACAACACTTTGAGGGCGATAAAGCGAGATCAATGTGACAGAGCACAAAAGACTTCAATGCTGTGCTTTGCACATGATGGAAATGCAGTGAAAGTAATGGCAGTGTATATATATATAACAAGTTAGGCCTCTCTGCGCTTCGGCTCAGAAGTATGGGAAACCGAGTTGCATTTCTGGAAGAATAGGGTTTTATGATCAGGACATGTCTTCACTGCATGATCACGAAAACGGAATTTATTGCCAGTGTAATGGAAAGACACTGAAATGGCAACGGTATAATTTAGTGGAAGACGAAAAAGAGATGAGGAAATAAAATGCTCTGAACCAATTATGTACAAAGGGATTCGCTGGTCTGCTTGGGTATAGGGTAATAGGACGGAGGCTGTATCATGATATCAGGAATCATGATGCGGTGATGCCAGTAGTTTTATGACAGCGTAGCTGACATATTTTAATGAGTGGTAATTCCAGAGAGAGAGAGAGAGAAAACACAGCTAACTGAGACTCATTTTATGTACCCTTTAGTTAGCTTTGATCGCTTGAGCCTTGAGCAACGGTCTAGGAGAATGTTAAGCGCTCGAGGGTGAGAACTATTCATAGAAATCATTTCTGATTTCTGATTCTTCAACATATATGATATGATATTCGTTATCTTTGTCGTCGAATCTGGTCGCAGGTTCAAGTTGATTTTTGATATCGCCTGGTCCGTGTGATAGTTTTATTATAAGAGTTTATTCGTCTAAGTATGAGTCAAATATTGCATTACCTTGTCTGATTTGCAAAGATCGACTCCGACCGCATTATATCCCCTTTATGTGAAGTGATGACTGCCGCTGGGGCGTCTGCAGCTTGTAGTGGAAGTGCCAAAACACGAAAGGTCGCTCCCTATGTTTAAGCGCTCATATCACTGCAAAGGAATCCTCGTCTTCGACACATCTTTGTTTCAACAGCAACGTTGATGGAAGGATTCTCGAGAAATATTTCGATAATATCAGGAGGACGTAATGAGGACCAAAGAGCTAGAATCGGATTTGTGAGGGCTGGCAGGACCGCGCTCAATCTATCCAACGAGAAATGAATTTCGGTTGGTAGGAACTGAGCTGGAAAAAGACGACGCCTAAAAGAGCATATTCGTGGAGTCCAGGTTACGCTGCTGGGTCCCGTACCCTCCACACCTCGCCTTGGTCAACCATAGGTTTTGATCAAGCTACAGAATACATTCACGATAATGTTCAACTGGGGTGCATAACTTATAAATAATTTCTTCAGCTCTCCGGAATACTGAATAAGCTTGCAATCTTTTTCAAGCTGAAAATGACATTAGTACTGCACGCAACATTTGATCTAGGAAGAATATCTGTATGTGGCATTGTGGCAGTCCAAAGAACAAAATTCCACGCGTATAAACATCGTAAAAAGGAAAGCTGAAGGTAAAAATTACAATGCATAGCAAAACATACCCTGTCGTTACAATGCTGACAGCGCTGGGCGGCTGTGGGCACTTCTCATGAGAAGCCGACTCCAATCTTCCCCCAGGCCCACCTGCACCTCCCATTCCGCTCGCGCCCACACCCACCAGCTCCTCTAAAACCCCTGCAGAAATACGACAAAAATCCACCCTCTCTATCCATGCTCCCACCCGTCACTGGATGAACATTTTCGTACCACCCTCCTCGTTCCGCCCCTGGCGTTTTGGTGGGTGTTGTGCACTACACTTCTCTTTCGAAGGAACGTTGGGAAGATGGCAATGCGCCGATGACCGACGGTGAAACGGATTGAAACTCGGCGCTGGGCAGGATGCCTGGTCCCCTTCGGAGCTGCCAGGAGCTGTGAATGGCGTCCGGGCTGTACCCCTACTGTCCATGGGCGGACGAGCGGGCAGGCGAGGGTGCTATCCTTGTGCATGCGTCGTCTGCTCATCAGACCGCACCGACTGGCAGTGTTCAGGCAGGTAGCATGCCCGAGCCTCTGTAGCTCGTGGGAGGAATAAGGATCCTATGGCTTTACTCGAGTCAAGTTGACTATTGTGGTGCGAGTACATGGGTGGACCGTGGGGTGAGGAAGCGGGATGAGTGATGCCTTGAACCACAGGCTCAGGAATTGCTACGAAGGAAGGTCGGAGATATTCAAATACTCGTCCAATTCATATTGACCACCTGCCTCTTCCCGTTAAAAGACCCTCTCAAGCGCGGCGCTATATGGGGGTCGCCATCGTCATGAACATCACACCGTAATTGCCCTCTCTGTTCTCGTCCAACCTGCCAGTCGCCGATGCGGAAAAGTTTCTTGTTGCCTGGAGTTTCTTGTCTTGACGCTGTGATAAAGGTGAAAACAATAAACTGTGGATGTCAAAACAGAGGAGCCTCGAAGCCGTGGATAAAAGCTACATGATGTGTGTTGGTTTCGCGAATTGGGGCATTGAGCCCAGTGGAAGAAGAATCCAGAATGTCTGATATTTGTTGCTTCTTGTCAGAATAGTGGAGGTATCCTTCAGTTTACTCACAAATTAGATATTGCACATGCATTCCCATTCCCGCCCGTGGTCGTGCATGCACCGTCGTCATCATGTTTTGTGGTGCGGTCTTCGTATTTGGTTCATACTCGACAGATCGATAAGGTAGCCAGTTAGTATGCGAATGTTTTCAGCGCAGCAAATCGCCCGTGGTGTTATTATGGTCGTAACGTATATGACAGCGAGAACGAGACCAAAGATGTTTGTAAAATTTCAGAACATGAATCCCAACTTTAAACGGTATATATTGCAAGATATACAGGGGTGTGAATAAAAAAGAATGATACTAGGTGGATATTGACATACGCAACCATGATTTAAAGTCTTAAAGATGGGCTAGCTGAAGCCTCACTTTGCAAATACATGGCGATTTATCATGGGGAGACACAATGACACAATGGAGAATATTGAACTCAGGGATCCTGGGCACATAACTTCTTCAAGCGATCGAGTTGCCATAGATCATGTTCTTTCCGCATCACACCCGATGGCATAACATCGTCCGGCCATGCGTTGCTGATATTGAGTGTGGGCGGATATTGACCAGTACCATGTTTATCAGTCCAATCAAAGTCGACTAAATATATGTTTCCTTCTGCTGAATCATCAGAACGGGAATAGAGCACGTTCGCATCTCGCAGGTCTCCAAACACGATATTCTCATCGTGAAGACACGACACCGCAGTTTTGACTTGTGTGTGGACGAGGCTGGGAATGGATTCCTTCTCCTGAAGAAGTTGCCAGATTGACTTGCCTTTCACACGACCCATAACAACTATGTACAAGTTGCCAACTATCAACTCGCAGAAATGGAGTTTGGGGGCAAATCCAGCGTCCGCTAGCAGTTTGTGTGCTGCTTTGTTGTATTGTGGTGTAAATTTGACGACTTCTTCACCAGAGCTGGCGAGTTTGGTAACGTACATAGCAGTCGCTGCATTGCCCCAGTTGGGGATAACTGAAGTGGGCTGTCCAGTTCGAGCTATAGAGTGAGTAAAAATAAGCTTTGGCAGTTGGGCATCTACACAAGTCGGGTTCGGGTAGATCGCATTGACGTCGGCGTGAGATTCAGA
>Ga0247779_1001495_pt1 | contig 11176 bp, 9 predicted proteins | sample UWRJL221509R5_FD_179925 | JGI IMG/M metagenome (GOLD analysis project Ga0247779, IMG submission 179925) | Plant litter microbial communities from Arlington Agricultural Research Station in Wisconsin, United States - UWRJ-L221-509R-5 | ecosystem: Environmental > Terrestrial > Plant litter >...
AAATCAAGCCCTTGCCTTACCATTTCTTGCATCTCCACACCATAATAGCTCTTATGGTATTCAAAAAGCACAATGAAGTCAATTACAATTGCAATAGGAGTACCTACAAAGGAGTACATACAGGAGATAAAGGAAGAATATACCTTAGTTAGTACCAGAACCTTGCTTTTTGTTTAGCTCTCATTTTTGGTATAATTGTTAGCCCTCGTCCCTCATACCATCATTGTTTCCTCGCCAATGTCACACTCCCTAGGCATTACTTGTTACGATTTGATCCCTTTGTCCAACTCTTTTTCATTTTCTTGATACTTGTTTCACCACATGAATTATGCGCAGCTAGGCTGCACATCGCCTCCTGTTTTACTGCGCTTTTGACTCCTGCTCGACATCCTCTTTCGGTACACGTTCCATGACCGCATGACAGCCTCCTTTATACACGCACTAAAGACTGCTGTTCCCTCCTATATAAACACTCGTCGTTACTCTTTTGTTCTGTAGCTAGTTCTTGAGAATCTACTAGTTTCCTCTTTCTCTCTCTTCGCTCTCAAAGTTCGCTCGATATGACTTCAGGACCTCTTCGGGATAACTCTTATTTAGGAGTTATTCATACGAAACGTCCTTGGTCATAACATTACTGGGTCTCCTGGACCACCTGAACTACACCTGCTTGCAAGTAGAGCTTTGCAATCTGTGTTGGTTGTGTTTTGGCATGGCCATCCGTGTTTGGAGCTCATCAGTGATTCTGGGTTCAAGGCACTTGATGATGGTAAGCTAGGTAAATATGCTTCAATGGATGTGTCCTTGCTGGGTGCAAACATTTCCGGTTTAATCACGGATGGGTCAAATGGATGAAGTCCTGTCTTTTGAAAGGTAGTTTTGATAATTTCCAAAGTGAGTGAGGCTTGTCAAGCCTTGTTAAGAATCTGTAGGAAGTTGCTTTTGGTGATTGGTTCCTCAGTATGGTAGAAATGCTAATCACACTCCTTTAATAAGTGATGTTTAAGAGACGAGAACACCACAACATCTAGACCTGATATATTTGCATTGCATGAGCAGGGTAGGCTCATTACTGTTATGGTGCACCCTTTCCAGCAGCAGCAAAAACATATTCTCACTCTCCTTGGCCCTGTGGCTGAATGCCAATTTCATCAGATTTATACATGTTGGGTGGTTTAATTTTGTAGATGGTGATAGCATCCTCAACAATGACCCACCATAGCACATCATTCTCTTGGTTCACAGCACAACCACATTTATCTTTTAAGGGACGAGAATGAGCTATTTTTAGGCAATTCTTGTGTTTCTGCTAAAACTGATAAGTCCAATTGATCCCAACACCCTCAATTGGGAATTTGTTGCCTAGGTGTTCAGCCAAGATCTTGTCAATGACTTCCTTTGTATGCCTGTGAGTGAATGGAAAGCCATGAACAGCAGTCTCACAAAGAAAATGCATGACAAGTTTTTCCTCAGCTGGAGTAAGCCAACTGCAGTCCTCATTGGCCTGTGTCCAAGTGTAACCACCTTCATACAAATGTTTGAGCATCATGTGACAGAGTTTAATAGGTTCACTAGTATTGGCCAAATTTTCTTTCTCCAAATTACGGCAAATTGTCTGCAATCCAGCATGATCTTTCTATAATTTCTTTATTTCATTGTGATAGGCCTCAATGGCCTGGGCCATCAAAGTGTCATGCCTGCGGTGTCAGATGATGTCCTTCTCAAGCCGAGATTTTGCCTTGCTTGGCATAAGTGAAAGCAGTAGGAAGTGCACTTGGGGATGGATTTTTTTTAGTAGGAAAAAACAGGCTATATGGTGCTTTTATTTGTGGAATAAATTATACTTCCAGCATGCTGCAGACTGCAGCAGTAAAGCACATGATTTTATAACATTAAATCCCACCCAATCCATGCCAAATTTTAATATTATATTAAAACATATAGTATATGTATTAAAGCTGCATTTTCTTTCTTCTGAAGCAGCCGTAGTCATCATAATAAATGTCGAGGCAGTTTTCCTTCAAAAGTGATCTTGATTTCCTTAAATTTCCATGCTGCAATCATATTTGCTAACATAATTTCAAGTCCTACACTTGTTTCTTATATTTAAAAGGCTGTATGTCTCCTACAGGGATAAAAAAATTCATAAACACTTTTGAGGTCTTGCACAGGGAATTGAGTCAAAGTGAGATGTTCTAGACTGCTGACAAGTCTATAGGTCATTCTGAGAAGTGTGGGGTACCAAGCTTCCATTGCTCCCTCAAAATAGTGTGGGTCAAGGCATCCAGCGTTTTCTGGGTGTTTTTGGATCTTCAGTAATTTGATGTTCAAAAAGGGTGTAGGAGAAGGAGGATAAAGTAGTTCATAGCTGGATAAATTGGTAGAGGTTGAAAAAACCATGCTGCTATTAGGCACAGCATTGGGTAGAGACTCTAGGGTGCTTGGACAATTTTTGTGCATTTTATTTTTGGCCCAGAAACGAGTTAATAATTTTTCAGCCTCAGGTAATCTGATAATGACTTTACCATCTGTGCTGACCTGAGTATATTGTCCCTTGGTCAAAAATTCCAGAAAAATTACTTGTCTATAATAAAATCCTGTCCAGAAAGGCTTAATAGCTTCTCACAGAAAAATTATTCCTCCTTGGTAAGTGGGGTATTAAATTTTGCAAAGGTGAGAGAAGGGAGTTAAATTGGAACAAGCTTCTGAGCAACTCCAGGTAGAAGCTTTGTTTTTGGAGGATACAGAAAAGTGTGCAGCTTGGATGGAGGTATATTCTCCTTGTTAGAAAAGCTGTCATTGTCCTTGGTTGCTATGTAAAATAAAGAGGGGTACTGGAATGTTTCTGGCATGATATCCTGACGGATTTGAGAAGAGATGAGAAGGGGCTTTAAAATAGAGTGGAGTGAGGTAAGCAATTGGGGGGGTAGACTGCATTGTTGTAAAGGTGTTTATAATCCGTTGATTGTGCCAGAAGTTGGAAATGGTGTGCCTGCTCGTTGAAGAGGTGCTTGTCTTTGATTTTCAATGACTGGGGTAGGAGGAGGGACTGGAGGTACATTTGAAACAATGGGAAACTGTCTTTGGAATATTCCTGGCATGTGACCTGAAGTACAAACATGCTCAAGCATCTTATTGTAGTTGATCTCTGGGATAAGCCAGGTAACAAATTCCCTCATTCTGGGGTCATCCAAATCAAAATAAAAGCAAGTATAGCTTTGTCCTTGGTCAAATAGAAGGATTCCTGTATTATATCCTGTCAGAGTGGATATAGGAAAAATAATTCTAAAAAATAGCTGATTAGGAGTGTTTGGATCTTGGCATATATCTGTTACTACCCCATTAGAGCTAGTGAGTGTACAGCATGCTGTCTTGAGTTGTTGTTGGGTGACTGGATGGTTCAGAGTATAGAATGGAATAAGAGGTGGTTCTGTATACATTGTAGATGATTGTTGAGGCTGTAGATGTGGATTGGAGTGGGTTTGTTGAAGAATTTCTTTCCTGCTTTTATATTCTTCCTGTTCTGCTCTTTTTTGCTTGATTTCGCATTTTTGGCCATACACATCTTGAAAGCACGTGCTCAATCAGGCGGCAGTATGAATACATGTCCATCAATCATTCTGGAGATTGATCTGTTGCTATGTTCATAGTTTTCATTGATTTCTTGTCCTGGAAACAGCATAGTCTTGTCTTTCTTTGGGTATCAGGTTGCACCTTATATTGTTTGTCTTTTATAGTGAACAATGGTGAAACATTTTGGCCTGGCAAGTCCGTATTACTCAGCCCATTATTTTCTGTTTTATCTCCATCAATCGTCATGATGCAATGGGATTTTTCCTGATGCACGTCTTTTCTATTGTTCTTATGCTTGCATTGTTCTCTGCATTTGGGCATGGATTTATTTGTCTCCTTGGGTCTGTCTAGGCATGCTTCTGAGGTGCAAGTACATGTTGCTTTAATTCTAAATAAATCCAGTGCATCTGTAATATTTATGTGGGGTGTTTTGGTCTGAATGTTGGGAGAGAGGATATTGTCAGTGCCTATACTAAAGGCATATTTGGTCATATGGCTTTCAGCAACAGCTTGTCTTGATTTTAATTGATCTGGTGTCACAAAAATCTCATACTTTGGCTTGTAGGAATTAATATCTTTAAAATTAAATGTGTTCCGTCAGTCTGTTCATCAATTGAAACATAATTACCTTGCTGCCAGGGTCATCCAAGTAATAATTCAAAGGGTACCTTGCTTCTAATATATAGATTTGCTTCAGTCACAATACTTCTGCAGCTTAATGGAACATCTGTTGCAAGTCCATCAAGCATACCAAATCCGCCGTTTGCATCTTTCATTCACAGTTTTTGGCTTATATCTATTGGAAATTGAAGATATTTACGTGCAACATCATCATGTATAACATTTATTTGTGATCCAGTGTTAATTATAGCTTGGATAGGCTGTCCTCAATACGTCATACTGGTTTGATTTCTGAAAATAAACATTAGTGCCTGTGGTTGTTATAGGCTTTGTATTTTCAGATTGTATAATATATTGCAGCGTGCTCAATAATTCTTTGGATGATCCTAAGATTTTGCAAAGTTGTAAAGCAATTTCAATGTCCAGTGTCTCCTGCACCACTGATCATGTGTCAACTTAAGTTGAAATCTCTGGCTGACATAAGGCTTTATTCTTATCTACACTATCTTTTGAGTTTGATGTATGAGACTGATTCTCAGCAGGCTTTGGCTTTGTTTCTGCAGGTGATATTGGTTTATGAGTTGGCATTTTCTCCGGTCTGGCCATTTCTATGTCTTTGCCTTTGGGAAAGTGTACATTTCTTGCGTCAATAGGTCTTATTTCTTGAGGTACAGGGGGAACATTTTCTTTAGCGGCTATAGGAAATCCTATGCCAGGGGGAACACCTTTTGGCTTAGCGTGTTCTGCTTTCTCTGTACTATGCAGTCTCATAGGTTTCTGAGCTGGGAGATAGACTCCATCTAGAACTTTTCATAGTGTATGTGTAGCTTCTTTCTGAGCTTCGGGAGTTTGTTTTTCAGAATATGTTGCTGGAAATGAATTATATGTGCTTTCATATTGGCGTTCATTTGCACTTTCAGAGTTGTCTTTGTGGATGATGTGCATATTTCCAATATGGTCCATCATCATAAGAGCCTGTATCAGAATCTGTGTTGGAGTGATTAGAATTATAGGTTTCATGGTTATAGAAACTGTTCACTTCATCATTCAGTCATCAAATGGCTTTGTAGTGCCAATGCTAAGGCTCTTTGCACTGCATCAACTATGCTTTCTCCTTGCCAACAATAAATTGGCTGTCCATTAGCCATTCTATATTTCTGTGTAGATGGATCCTGTATAATAACTCCTCTTTGTGGCAGGTCAGCCATTTTTGGGCACTCATTCAGCATGTGGTCCTGCTCAAAACATCTATAGCATTGATTACTAGGTGGATTGAATGGTGGATGTTCTACATTTAAGTTATGATTATCCCAATTTTGTGATGGAATTCTTGGTGCTTGGATTGGAATATTATTTGGGTATGTCAGGGGTGATGTTTGAGACATATGTGGTGGTTCTTGTCAATTATTTGATATATACTATTGTGATAAATGTAGTGGTTCACGATATATACACTTCTGTGTGATTCCAGTTTTGTCTAGTAATAACACCTTGTAATAAAGATGTCCATAGTGGGGGTCGTCAAGAGACATAGTATTGAGCTGTTGAATCATATTCTCAATTTCTCCTGACGTGCCTTGATATTTATGTGTTTGTTCCAATTCTGCTGGTGTTGGTACTGTGTTTTCTGCTTTCTTTAACTTCTCAGCATGGGTTTTGTACTTATTCCTTTTGACATGCTTGTGTTTACATTGTAGGTGTCTTGAGTCATTGTTGCTCTCTGAATCAGTGTCACTTTCTGTGTCTGAACCAGTATCAAATCCTGTAAAGTCAGTGTTATGGATTGCAAATAACTCTGCATGGAGCAGCATATCAGAGAACTTGTCTTGTTTAAAGTATTGTTCTGCAGCATCACAGATTTGCTTTACTGTCCATGGATTGGATATATTATGATTTGGTTCTTTGATCAGCAAATTTTCTAGCACAGTTCTTACATCCTTTGGTATTCCTACCCAAAAGTAACTGGCATAATCATTGTCTGACAGTTGTTGCTTAGCAAGAAGGAAACCAGCAATAATTGCATAATGGCAGAAGTACTTTTTCCATTGCGATAATGTGTTGCATGACTGTAACTGACTTCTTTTAACAAAGTTGACAAGGTCTATTGGACGATATTGAGTCTGCTTGCAGTCAGCATCATAGTAGAGCTTGATTTGGTTTTCAAGTCCAATCCAATTAGGTGTTTTGTAGTGCTCGGAGGTTTTAATAAAATCTGATACACTCTCAGAGCAGTATTCAAGTATAGTTCAACATTTTTCTCCTTCATTGTTAATGTTGTAGCGTGTCAACAGATTGTTGTAATGAGTAAGAAAATGTTCAACTTGAGTATATTTCTCTTTAAATGTTCTTGGAGCAGAGCGTGAACCACAAACAGGCATATTAGCAATTCCGGTAAAATTTACAGCTGGTTAACTCATGACTGTAATAGGTACATGAGGTTGTGTGTTAGGCTGAAGTGTAGAAGTAACAGCTGGCACTATTGCTATTGATAAGGAGTTGGTGGGTATAACTGAAGAGCTGGTTGATTGTATAATCTGAAAGGTGGCTGAGTTGTTTGAGGTGCTTGTAGAGTCCAAAGATGAAGGTGTGGAAACTGTATGCTCTGTTGAGCTTGGTGTTTGATTTTCTGGAGAGACCTGCTCGGTAGGTGGTGATTCTAATACAGGGGCTTTGTCGTCTGAGATGTTATAGTGGGATGATGTGTCTCAATATTCTTGTTTGCTTGGTAAGCTCATAAAATGTGTAGATTGTTTATGTTGTCAGATATGGTGATAAAGGAACCTCACTTGTGGTGGGCTCCAATTATGTCAATGTGAATTATGTTCCATCTGGGTTTCTCCGGAAGGAATCTACTTCGGGATATTCCAGTTTGTTCAGGAGGTTCCAATTACAGTCGGTAATCTGTGAAATATGATGTAAACAACAAATGTTCTTTGCTGAATGGATATTGTAGATCAACAAATATTGTGATATTAACTACTCTTACAGTCTGACAATGAATACAATATTGTAATTGTAGAGGTAGTGCTATGCATGACTCGGTAGTATTGTATGGAAAGTTGTATCTGTGGGTAGGAATCTTGTAAATATTTACAGTAATTGATTTATACTTACTTGGTGTGTAATGCTGATACCTCAAGACAACAATTGGCATAACAAGTAAGAAAAAAATGTCCTGTAGTTAATTATGATTCTATGGTATAAGTCCTCATGTTCTTGCATTAAATATGCTCATTTGATACTAAAGAAAATGCATGCCTGACACCGGTGGATGACTTATAAAGGCATGACAATCAAGAAGTGATCAAGCAGCACCCAAGCCAATGAAAAACTCACCAGGTAGGTGTCTTCCTGCTATTGCTCTCATTGATTATGAGTTATCTATGAATCAGAAGACAGCCATTCCGATGCAAAAGGGGCTGTCAATAAAACCGTGTCAGTGGAGAATCTCAAAGAATAAGTCTGCACAGAGCCCAATGTCTCTATGTTGGAAAGAAAAACCAACCGTTTGCTCATAGCTGACTCTCACTATAATACTTTCGTGCCTCAAGTCTTACCATGCAACAGATGCCATTGATAACATAAGGGCATCTAAAATTATTGATAAGTAAATGTATATTGTGATATCAACATTTTAAAAATATCACCTTGAGAGGATTCCACCAAATTCTGGCATTAAATGTACAACACAAAGGAGTCCAACATCTTTGGAGGCTGGATGAAAGGAAAGAATGGCAATGTGGTGGGAGTAAAGATTGGGATTGTGACCACTGATCTGCACTATTTTTTCTTTGGGGAAGCACATGAGTGTGTTAAAGTAACTAATCTAGCCAACTACAAGCATGTGGCTGATACTCACACCCAACTATCACCAAGCCTGTCTGAGTAAGCCTGAAGTCTATATATATAGTTTAGTTACAAATTTATTTATCATACTTCATTAGTCATCTGCCTGCTCTTATTTGTATATAAGCCTAGCATAAGACTGGATTGATCTCCAGTCTGAAAAACTCAAATACAACTGTCTCCCCTCATCACAAAGATCTACTAAGCACACATTAGCTGCTTGCTAGGTTTCAGTCATTTTAATTGGCTGTCTCTGGTTTTTCTAACAGAGCATGTTGAGGTGGAGTTTTAAATGACTTGGCGGATTTTTCAAGTTTTGGTTGAAGAGGACAAGAAAGGAGTCGCTGTCTTACTGACTTACTGACTTACACACTTAGCAATGCTTATATGAATTATTGGTCTTAAGCAAGGGGGATCATTCCCGAATGTAGTCATTTTATTTGGAGATAAAGTTGCATCTGAAAATGTTCAAGTCAGCAAGTCCACTAAATAGCCACTAAGTCGGCAAAATGTTCTTCAAGTCTGCTAAGACATATAAGTCATTCAAGTGAATGTGTAGCTTTCTTGATGCAAGACCCTATTATATAAATGGAGACTGGAGTAACAACTTTCTGGGCCAGGGTAACTCATTAATAGAACAATGCAACTATCAATAGATAAAACAAGGGGCAACAATAGACGTGAGAGTGAGTACTAAGAATAGAAAGGCTGTGTCTAGAGAGTCCGTAAGGGGTTAGATAACAGATAAGGATGGACACCAACATGTACCCTGAAAGCCTGTACCTTGTCCAATACTGCACACAGGCAAATGGCAGCTAAAAGTGTGCTTTCCTACTGTGAGAAATAATAATAAATCAAGCAAAAAACAGAGGACAAAGAAAGAAAATCAGAACACACTGATAGATCCATGTTAGTTATCTCAATTACAATAGAGAACACTATGATCATAACATCTTCAAGCTTGGACACATTGTGATTAAGCTCTCTCATGACTTCAGCAAGGTTCTTCTGTGCTTTGTCTAGTACAGCCTTGGTATTGGTCAATTCTTCCTATGTTGTTGCCAATATCTCCCCTGTCAATGCCAATCTCTCTTTTGTTGTTGTCAATCTCTCCTCAGCTGATGCTAATCCCTGCTCTGCTGATACCAACCACTTATCTATCTGTCATATGAGCTTCCAAAGGTCATCATTGTGTGCTGTGTGCTTCTATTTCAAGTTCCTGGTTTCTATTTTCTGCAAATGATAATTAAAAGAGGTGTGAGTGAGAAGGAAGCAGTCAGCTAAAGATGGTGGTACCTTTTACACTAACATTTCCTTTTGATCATTAATTTTATTTCAAGAATTGTTTGCTGCTTTTGATGCCTGCTCCTTTCTATTCAAACACTTTTTTTCTCCTGAAGTTGGTCACAAAGCACACTCCTCTGGAATACATTCATGCTGCCAACTTTATTGCCTGTAGTGTCAGGCTTTCAATTAAAACAAGTGATAGCTCATAATTCTGACTCTGTCTGCTGTGAAGGCTTTGTTGCTGTAGTTCATATTGGCATTAGTAAAAAAAAAAAAAAAAAAAACAAATGACTTGAAGAGTAAAATTCATTATCACAACAATCATCAGCACTGTCACTTGTATTGTTACTCTACTCCTGTGCCAGAAAATCAAATTCTAAATAGCAAATATCCCCTATCTTAAACTTATCCTTGAGATTGTTGATTCTATAATCGTGAACATAATTGCTGAGTTCATAAATGCTGTACTTTCTGTCATCCCCTAGTTTGTTCAATATGACCTTGTTTATAACAGGGATAAACATCATTTTGTCATAAATTCAGCCAAAGCCATGTACCGAGCAAGTAATTGATAATATGCAGAGTTGTAGAGGAGGGATTTGGAAAGAAAGACTTCAGTAGTTTAGAAATATAAAAGTCCTTTTAAATAAAAGAATAATTTTTAAGAGAAAATAGAATATTGGGTGATCAGTCCAATGGTATAGTAGCAACTACAATAATCAGATGTCTTGTACAGAGTTTCAAATGTGGTTGAAGCCTAACACAGAATCCGAAATCCACATTAACATTAGTTGGAATAAGGAAAGCATCACCAGGAACCACTACTCTTATATAATAATTTTATGTAAGCATCAAGAGCAGAAAAATCTGAGGTTCAGAAAACAAGAAACAAAAAAACTTGATTGCAAAGTAATTTTAAGCACAAAAAAAGAAGTAAAATTGACAAATTTTTTGAAGACAAAAAAGGTTAGGTTCTTAGAAGCAAGCTTATAGGCATATAAGTCTACAAATCTTGTAACTTGATATTTAATTAGTGAGGCAATATTTTAATGTTCTGCAAATAATTTTATCCCAATCTTATTATTTAATTCAATGTATGCTTAGTGGATGAATGTCATGTGGTCGTATTATATAAGCAGCAAAAAGTAGGCTGCAAAAAAATGTATTGTCAAACACACTTTAACACATTTGGGTGCTTTTTGGTTAAATAAATAAATTTAGTTAAAAATTGACTCTAAAGATATATTTTGCAAAAGTAAAACCTGAGGTCTTATGGCTAGATAGATTCAAATAGACCCCAGGAAGAATAAATGAAATAAATGAAATGTGGTGGGAGTTATTGAGCTTGTCGTCAACCAAGCATCTTGCTTATGTAGAGGTGCTGGTTCCTGATGACACCTACCTTAGATAAAGATGTGACTGAGCCATCCTCACTGATATTGTGTCTTGACTCTTGGCACAAATCTTTTATCTACTTTTCTCGCTAAATTTTCTTTGAAAGTTATACTAAAACAATAAAGAGAGGAAATTACTATATACTTAAGGAGATGCACAATTTTATTTGTACTTATTTGGTCTCTGTCTTTTTATCTTCATTGTTTTTTTTTAGCTCTTCATCTGCTTTTCTTTTCTACTGCAGTAATCTATTTAATACAGTGAGGGACAAAACCGTTCAAATGTTTTTGAATTTGGACGGTTACTTGAATAACTCTGGACTGGCTGATCCAAACTGGTTGAAATACCTGTGTTCTTGAACTCCTTGACAAAGGACTTTCTGGACATGCTATCTCTACCAACACTGGTATAAGTGTTGGTTCTATATTCTGGTATATGCTCCAAACATTGATCATTA
>Ga0247779_1001496_pt1 | contig 11175 bp, 12 predicted proteins | sample UWRJL221509R5_FD_179925 | JGI IMG/M metagenome (GOLD analysis project Ga0247779, IMG submission 179925) | Plant litter microbial communities from Arlington Agricultural Research Station in Wisconsin, United States - UWRJ-L221-509R-5 | ecosystem: Environmental > Terrestrial > Plant litter >...
TCGAGCGTATATGCTCTATAGCCATCGAATAAACTATTTTTAAATCACCTAAAGACTTAAATTTATGCATGGCCCATAGATATCAAGACTAAGATAGCTCGACCCTACACTGCAGTAAAATATCAATCGTAAATCTGGTGACCGCAACCACTGAGCGCCTGGCTTTGAGGTAACCTTATAGGCTCATATATTAATATTGTGGTGACTAAATTTCTCTTTTTTTTGCAGCTACTGACTCTTATAATCCTCCTCTCTGAAGTATGAATTCGGCATCGATTGGTAAATTCATTTGGACTCCGCTTTCAGGAACTCACCGACAAATATGACTTCAGGTTAGGCCTTAAATAGATTAAAACACCCATGCGATAGGTTATCCCCACGGCACGCTCAGATAATCGATGAGGAATACACTTAACATGTACAAGCGGACAGATATATATACAAAATAGTAAATATATCATATTTTATAACTATGATATCCATGCCTTGTCAGTGCATGTCGGTGCATGTCGGTGCATGTGAGTACCATGTCCGTGAAATCATGCCACGGACGTGCACGGACGTGCCACGGACATTTTCTTTTGCCCGATTACTAGTACATCAGCCTTCTATCGATATATCATTACCTCTGTTAATCACCGCTTTATTGGTGCCACTACATGATTTCGAGTTCTTCACTTCGGCCTTCAGTCATGAGTTACTAAAAAGTGCCATGCGAGGTCCCCGATGCGCATTCAAGAAAATAACCTGGTGTTTATAGTACCCGTGAAGCGAGCCGCTTGGCCAATCATGTCTCCACCAAGCTATCATGTAGAGTGTATATACGCCGTGTGCTGAACTGACCCGTCCATCACGCAGATAGATAAGAACACTGATCTCATTCCGTCAAATGTGATTTGAACGGTGATTAATGTTCTATCCTCAAAATTCTAAATCATAATGAATTGTGAGGCTGCATAATCTCTTTTCAATCAGGGGGAAATGACACTCGAAATCCGCTTAGGACTCAGCTCAGAATCACACTAAAATCACACCGAATCACTTACACTCGCTGTCCTTAATATTCGCTTGAATTCTCTTTTAAATTAACCTCGTGTCCAGCGCGTGTATCAGAAGCAACCATCATGGATGGACAAAGCGATTCGGGCATCTGCCACTGAGGAGTATTAAATAGCACAGTCGTATATTATCATGATACTTGGGTCTCCTGCAAACCCTCTGCCTTTTTTCAACCTGGAACGGGTCCGAGCCATGTCTCTATCATGCCTCGTGAAGACTATCTTTCTCTTCTTTCTCTTCGCTGAGCTTGTTGTCACTTCACTGGCAGTCACAACGCCCGTAAAGGGAGTGTCATCAGGCGCTAGAGTCCGAAAGACTCGACTCCACAGATTCCAATCGAGTGAAATCCATGAAAATGCCGTCGTCACACAAGCAACGACTTCAAGACCGGTTACTGGCTTCGATGAATCGCCGATCATATACTACTTCGATCAGCTTATAGACCATAACAATCCATCCCTGGGGACATTCACGCAGCGGTACTGGCAGTCATGGGAGTGGTACAAGCCGGGTAAACACGACCACCGTTGCCACGAGGTTTTGCCTGAATCATTAACAATTCGTAACAATAGGTGGTCCTATCATCTTATACACTGCAGGAGAAGGCAACTCGGAACGTGAGCACATTTTTTTCCATTTAACGGCATGACTCATCGTTGAAGTATTCAACACGCGCAACCTTAATAGCCACTGCCGTTTACGATATTTCGAACAGTATGATTCAAGGAGTCCTAGCGCAAGCGTTAAATGGAGCGATCATCAGTATAGAACATAGGTTTTTTGGCGAATCGAACCCATATCCGGATCTAACCGCGAAGAACTTGGCTGTGCACACCGTTGCTCAATCTATACAGGATATGGCCAATTTCGCGTTAACGGTCAAACTCGCAATGCCAGGTGGTGATACCGATGCTATTCGGCCACATAACACGCCCTGGGTGTTTGTCGGAGGAAGCTATTCCGGTGCATTAACGACGTATATTCTCAACAAGTAAGAATACTTTGCCAACTAAATGCACGAGACCCTGCTGATGATGTGATTCTTGTCTTGTCAGAGAGCCACATATCTTCTGGGCGGGATACTCCTCTTCTGGTGTCGTACAGCCCATTGCGTACGACCATTTATGCCTTTCCCGGTCATTCTGCATACTCAAATCTTTTTCAGGGACTTCTGGCAATATTTTGAGCCAATCCGTGAATATATGCCCCAGAACTGCTCTGCAGATGTTGAGGCTGTTATGAAATATGTCGATAGTGTCATTGGATCGAATGACCAAAGCGCGATTAACGAGCTCATGACTTACTTCAGCCTGGGCAATAGTGGAAGTATCTTCAATTTTCTTGATTTCAGTAAGCGTTCATATTGTATTCTCAGGTATATTGATACTTACATTGATTAGTGGAAGCACCGTTACAGCAATGGCAAGAATTAAAAGTCTCATCCACTGGTTTTTCACGGTTCTACGAGTTTTGCGACGCTTTGGAGGTTCAAAATGGCCAAATAGCGCCGGAAACGGGGTGGGGGCTTAATGTAGCGCTTCAAGCTTGGGCATATTACTTCGCCGCAAGTAATCTTCTGACATCTGTGTCCTATGGTGGAGCCACAGTAAATGCGGAGGTAGAAAATACCCTCCAGCACGATGAGAACGCATGGCTGTGGATGGTGTATGTATACCATGTCCATTGAGCGAATCTTATTTTTATGTTATATGGTCTTTCCCCCCTAGATGCAACGAGTTCGGGTTCGTGCAGAAAGGGCCCCCTCCAGGCTTCACAGGGCCTGCCATCGCTCCTGAACAACTCCTGGTATCATATTATGATGTACGTATTCCTGAAATCTCTGCCTTTCAGCTCTCACTCACGAATTCTCTATACAGGAACACTGTCAGCAAACATTTCCGGGAGCATTTGCCTCTAATACAATCGCAGACCGCGTGGCGATAACGGCGAGTACATACCAAGGTTGGAACGTTTCTTCGGACCGTCTCTTCGTCGTTACTGGGACTCGCGATCCGTGGCTGTATGCGACCTTCTCGGCACCATCGCAGAACATCACTAGCTCCGATTCGAGACCTATTAACTTGGGAGACGGATTCCATTGCTCGGACTTGTCAATCCAGGAAGGATTATTTTCACCCACGATATCGGAGATACAGAAACGGGCAGTTACGACGTTTGCTAGTTGGGTCGCCAATTTCACTCCGAATACGTCGACTGTGGCTACTACAGTGGCACCGATTATGATGTCCACGCCGACCGCACAGCTATCGTCATCATCACCTTCATCTTCTGCGTCCACGGAAAATATAAATGGTAAATCTGGTGCGATCTCCATGAAATCAAGAGGATGGAGGCATGTTATAGCGCTCAGCGTCGCTCTCGCGATTCAGTTAGTGGCGTAATTTTTTACGTGTAGTGGACTCGTTTCGAAGGGATTGATGTTTCAGCTTATCTTAATGAAACTAAGTTCATCATGATGCATTGTGGCTTCTCGATCAAATTAAATGAGAAAGACGAGAAAAGGGCAGAGGATTCGACTAGATGACCTACATCATGCATGGACGACGAAGGTAGGCCTCACAACAAATTATACTGAAAGGAACTTAGTCCTTCCTTCCTTCCTTCCGAGTAGCGGAGATATAGGAGGGCGTTCATCCCAAATAACACTCGACACGTAAGATTCAAGGAATGTAAGGTGAGAGAGGAAGGATCGCTTTGTAGAACGGCGACGGACAGCAAAGTGAACAAACACGCAGGCAAGAAAGAAAGAACTTGTCAGCTGACGTCATTTTCCCCCTGCATTCAAAAAAATCTAAACTCCGAAATCAGATCGGACAAACGGCAACACCTCGGCAAAAAGCTTCGATACTCTATAGCTAGTGCTGCCGCCACAGTGCAGCCGATGTGAGGTGACTGTGACTGCACTGTGAAAATTCAAACTCAGACACACTGCACAGCCTGACATGGTCACTGAGGCCACCGTGAAGTTATGCAATAAAAACGCTGCTCGAGCTCGGGGTCAACTCGGGCTCGCTGGTGTGCGTTCCTTGCCTTTGAATTCAACAATTTAATAGACACCCGGCTGTAGTAAACAATCAATATCCATGCACCAACATATCAGACCTGTCTCGACTCTCGTTGTATTTTGATCAGGATTTAATGATATTTACTTTTCTACTAGTGACTGTCGTACCTGTCTGAAATTTCTAAATCCCTTTGAGAGCTATATTTCCTCGGATTAAATATGGCAAATATCTTTTACTCTCAAGTTTCACGGTTCTGGCGTTCCGGCATCAGCCTGCTGTAATACTATTGTTAGAAGTGCTATTATGACGTCTAATATCTATGTTATTCGGCTCAGGATTCAGATGTACAATCTTCCTCGTGCCCACATAATCCCACTTAGTTATCTGCGACGGTGACGCAAAATACCATGATTTTTGGACGGGGCCCTGGTGTAATTATCAGAAGCGTTTACATTCGAAGAGTGCGCCGAGTGCGTTGAACTATGATTCAGACATTGATAGTCGAAGGTTAAATGGACAATGTTATCGACTTTTTGAATGTGGAAGTACTTATCATGCAATAATAACTTCACTAAATTTTTCTTTTATGTATATGAGGCAAATTTTGGCCATAATATTCATATAATCAGCTCCTACATGAAAGAAAATTCGTGTGCTATGTTTTTCTTATACGTGTGGGAACATTTATCACAGTCATCACGGCACTTCACAGCCAACTGTGTTTGCTGTGAGGCGTGTCACAGTGGCACTAATTTGGCCTCACAGCGACTTTACTGCACTGTGCGGCAACACTATCTATAGCTGCCTTGCCGTTCACTACTCATGAAGCTTTCGTAGCTTGTTACACAGTATTCTGGGTGGAGTAAATCTCCTCCATCTCTTTTATTGTTAAGACCTATAATGAGCAATATACTTATAGTATGAGATCGATCATACGAGAGGGTTGGTCGGGGACGTTGCGCGCGATATAAAATCAATCTTTGACCCAATTTAGGGATTCTAGGATTGACCTGCGCCCATGAATCTATCAGAAAAATATATGCATTACAACGAGGACAGATGGAAAGATTATTGTGATTCTACATTCCTTATAATTATCATTTGCGCATCTGTCGGGATTCCCTTCTGTCTAAGCACTGAGCACAAGTATCGAGCTTATAAATTTAAAGTACAATACCTTATGAGCTTTACGTGCATCTAATCCATCCCTATACTTACCTCCTTACCCTGAAAATTATTCATAAATTAATTTAGATTAAGGCTGAACTTTCAAGCTGGAAAACTAGGACTCTGAGTCTAACCCGAGCTAACTCGGGTAGTGCAACGATCCACCCACTAGTTCCGTGATCGGCATGTCGAGCTGGGTACCTGGATACTCCGGTACATCATGATTCATGATATAGGCCAGGAAGGCCCCATAGATAATGAGAATTATACGCCATATATAATGGTATATATGAGCAGACCACTAGAGCATCAAGCACATAAATACACAATATGCAACTGTTGGTGGGTGAGCAACGCCTGATGCAAACGTTGGACCGGCATCCCCGACTTATATTTGACTGTTTTGTTAACGTTTCTCACGTAAATTTAGTTTTTGAAAATCAACGAACCCACGGGCCCGTCGTACACCCGTCTCCCGCGCCTCGAAGGCAACCTGGATTGCAAATCATTATGGACTATGTCATCGATATTGCTATATATAGAGATTCACCGAAAGAAAATAGAAGCTCTTATTCTGGGCACCTGGTTTAAAGTTTGGACGGCTTGGTGCTATTTTCTGCCCTTTGGTCAATCATGACCATCAATGAATTACATAAACTATGTTCAATTAGTAAGACAAAGGTCACTTTTAAGACGACTAAGAAACCTACGTACTTCAAAAAGGAGATAGCGGTTTTTGCTCCCGAATATGTGCTCTATTGCTCGATCTCTATACTACCACAAGTCGTCTTGGTATTGGATTATGTAAAACTTCTGTCACAGAAGAACTCAATGAATCATTTTGATAACTCTGATGGTATTTGGGCTTTGAGAGATCAACAAAATCATAGCCGCCTTAATGGCTTTTACCTATTTACATTGCGCTCTTTGCGATAGGTATCACTGAGACTCAAATGAAAGATAAGATAAGATGAAACGTCAAGCGGTCGTCATGGATTGATCGTTTACGTAATTTTTAGTCGGATCACAGACGACACTGGTAGTTATATTCGACCATTTTTGCCTCGATCCATTTCACCTCCAACGTATGAGCGTCCCGTAATACGTTGCTGCCCTCAAAATACTGCGCTTACTTGCTCAATTCTACATACTGCGGATATTTACCCTCCCTCGCTCGATACGAGCCTCGTATCATGATACATTTCTCTGGACAGCCTCTGACGTGCATCCGCCGGTCTCAGGATGGAGCAGAGGCGGTACTATCTGAATGTCTCTCTGGGCTGCGTTTGATGAGCCCCTTGACAACTGCTCAGCGTGCTCTTTCCTTGGTAGTGACTCATAAATACATCCAGGTCCCTCTCCCCAATTCCTTCAGTTCTCCCCCGAGTAAGCTGGTGATGAAACGTCGGTATGCGAATAACGAGGAACGCAGTGCTCCGGGACAACATAAAACAAAAATATATGTTTCTGTGGATCTATTGTCTAGTTCAATCTCGAGTAAAAATAAGCACCTTCTGGCCTTTTTTTCTCACTCTGGCAAACCTTGGTTCTCCTCGAACCGAGAACTGGATTAACATAGTACGCTGGGACCCACACTTTCGAATAGCGCCGTTTTCGGCAGTTGTTGATCCGGAGCTGATCATATCGACCTCCGGCTGACAGTCTGTTGATACACATACATACTCGTAAAAATAAACGTCGTTTCGAATATGCATTCTGACGCTCTGTTACAGCTCAACGTAATTAAAAGTGCACTCTGGTGCTGCCCGAAGTAAGACAAGTGGACGACCGACCTTTCGTATATAAAGAAGGAACTGTACCTATGACATTACCATTTCATTCTCGCATTTGTTCATTCCCCTCGAAATGCATCTCTTACTCTCAGGTGCAGCTCTCGTCACTCTTTTCAATAATGTACAAGTGCAAGCTGCTGCCACGGGAAGCCCTGCTCCTGGGCTTGCCCAATCTCCCGCAATGGTCGCCTTGAATTCCAGTCTAGCAGGGCGCCTATCTGTCGGTACTCCATGGGCGAAACCGTGTTATAGCCAATTCAACGGATTCGCCCAAACAGCAGATGCTCAACAATGTGCTTTCGTACAAGAGAACTACTTCAATTCTCACAGTGAGTCGTATGATATGCCCCATGACTATGAAAATGTGTACTGAGCGTATTCCTCAGTTCCGCGTAGTGAGGCTTTTGGTGGCTATGCGGCTGTAAGTCTATTCCGACAAGGCTTCCGTACCTAGAGGATACTGATGAATTCCTTCAGACACAATTTGAGACCTGCATGTCCACCGGCGATCAATGCCTTCTTGACTTCACGAACCCGACCAACCCTGCCGCTTTCGCCCCACCGGCAAATTGCAAACAAGGAAGTGTTCCACCCTTTTATGTAAGTTTTGTATTCTATTCACCTTTTTTTTTTTTTTTTGGACCACCAACTCTAATGGCATATTATCGCAGATTGACGTACAGTCGAGCAACGACGTCGTGCAAGCAATGAACTTCGCCAGGAACACTGGAACTACGCTTGTGATTAAGAATTCTGGCGTAAGCATTTCCGAATACATTCCAGGATATCCCAATTTAGTATTAATGAATGCTCAAACAGCACGATTTCCAAGGCCGAAGCTCGGCTCCAAACTCTCTGGCTCTTTGGGTACGTCCAAATAACGTCGAAATCTGTCAAATATATACTTACAGGCACAACTCAGATGCTTCATCTCAAATCGGTAAGACTTCATCATATTCGTCCTTACTTCAGGAAGAAACCCCCTGACCGCTACCTTCTTTAGTTGACCACATCAAACAACTTTGTGGCAGATGGGTGCAAGACAAAAGGTGTTACTGCCATTACGGCTGGGGTATGTTACCTCTTTCGGACAATAAAAATGGTACATATACTGATTGTAGCACTCAGGCCGGCGTTAACTTCGCCGAAATCTATGCTTTCGCCGACTCAAATGGTCTTGAAGTCGTCGGCGGCACCGATGAAACAGTTGGTGCCGTCGGAGGATACCTTCAGGTGTGTTTCATGTACTATACACACAGTGTTTTTTTTTTTGCTTACATTTCCAAACGCATAGGGTGGTGGTCATTCATCTATTACTCCTTCCTCTGGAATGGGCGCGGACCGTGTTGTAAGTCGTCTCAGCTGCTAAGGTACATTTCTAGGTTTTAATACATCTCTATTTCCAGCTGCAATACAAGATTGTTACTACTGACGGCATGTTAAGGACTGTTAACGCTTGCCAGAACTCGGATCTTTTCTTCGCTCTTCGGGGTGGAGGAGGCGGAACCTTCGGTGTGGTCATGGAGGCTACAGTTATTGCCACTCCCAAGCGTGTATACCAAATGTAAGTACATCAGGTAAAGCTTATGGGAAAACACAAAGTGCTCACCAGGCTCTGCATCCGTGTAGCGCAAATATCAACTGGCCAACAGACGCCGTCTCCCAGAAGAAGATGCTAGCAATGTTCGTTGATAACGCAACCGCATTGGCAACAGCAGGATGGGGTGGATATCTTACAGTAAGTCTCATTCCACATGGGTTTTGCAGTTCAGTCATTAGCTCATATTTTTCTTAAAAATAGCCTGGAGTTGGAAGTTTCGTCCTTGCAAATCCATTATTGAGCAACGCAGATGCTCAGAAATCAGTCAAGTCCCTCGTAGATTTGTCTACTTCCCTCGGCGGTGTATCAAATGTCACAACAGTTAACTCTTTCTTGGGATGGTTTGCTCTTTTGACAGAGAACAAAGCCGTAAGTAATCTTGCAACATATTTACTGCCTTTATTTGATCACGCCTGCTTAGTCCGTCGGTTCCCCTAACGCTTTGACTTCCCGCCTCATTCCTCAAAAGAATCACCAAACGGCAGCATCAAGGGCACAGCTCACTGACGCTCTGATCAATGCTTTCAACGGAAGTATGGTTGCACAAATCCACTTAACCACCCCATTCGGCTTCAAAGGCACCAACGGTTCCGATACCAGCGTCAACCCAATCTGGAGGACGTCTCTTTACCAGGTAAGCAACGATTGTTTACCTTTTTCTTTTTCTTTTCCGCTGTTTATCGACTCGCAAATATGTATAGGTCCTCTTCTCTAACACCTGGTTCACGGGAGACACTTTGGCAGATAGAGTAGGAGCGTATGCTGCGTCTACCGCCTCCGTAAACTTCTTGCGTGACATCACTCCAGGATCCGGAGCCTACCATGTTTGTTTTTTTTCTTATATCGTTTCCCCAGCAGACTTAATTGATAACTTGCATTTTAGAACGAAGCTGATATTCATGAGCCAAATTTCCAAGGTATATTACTTCATTGGACTGCGGCGCATCATTCATCTAATATAACTGCTCTCCAATAGATTCATTCTGGGGTCCAAATTATTCCAAGCTTCTCGCCATCAAGAACAAGTAGTAAGTTGTCACTCATAATGAATTTAATTGTGCTTGTCCACTCACGCCAAACGTCAGTGATCCCACTCATTTACTTGACTGTTGGCACTGTGGTACGTTGGTTCCGAAAATATCCATCATTGATCTTGAGTACTTACGCCCCTTTCCCACAGTTGGATGGAAAGGCGCAAGTCAGAAACAATACCAATGTTACATTTAATTCATTCCGCGGACCAAGGCCGTATTCATTCCCTCATTAATTTATCATTAATTTCTCGCTATCTATCACACACACACACACACTCACTCATGGTTTTTGCTCACACACTTATTTATTGTTGAAGCTGTATACGTTTAAATAATTAGTACAAGTGTACAATTAATCCATAATATACGTAGTATTTCTACGTTGTGTTATTCATAGCTACAATATATTCCAAAGCACTTATGCGTGATTCTGAGTGTTGAGGTGATTCTGGAAGTGATTCTGTGCGCGATTATGCCCTAATCTCAGTGTGGTTATGCTTTCCCACGATTCTGGGTGATTCTGGAGGCAGAATCACCACTCGAATCACTTGTCAGAATTACGCACAGAATTAAATCAAAATCACTTGCTCTGACTGTTCCTGTTGCTCCGCAGCAAGTTAGAAACTGATCGTCACATTCTCTGGCAGTCCTTAGAGCGCTTTGCTCTCATCATTCATAAAGGATCTTAACATTATTCTAGCATCATTTCTTGGACTAGATTTTTTGAAACCGGAATTAATAAACCAGACTTCGCCTACAATTTGCAAAAAGCGGGTGCAAGAAGAATGAAAGTGTATTACTACCTGTTATTTAATCTCCTTGAGCGACCGCAAACAAACAATTTTGCGTGGGCACGGGCGCCTAGAATTGTCTGCATGTTTCCTTGGACGTGCAGACTTGAAATTTGATTGATGAATACTGTAGATTTCCAACCATTACTATGCATAAATATTAAATATACAAAATATAAAATCATTCCACGTCCGTATCGTCGTCATCATCATCTCCTTCACTACCCTCATCATCATCATCCTCAGTCATTTCTTCTACCCCAGCAACGCCGTTAGTTCCTTTCACTGACATTCTAGAGCCCGAGCTTGAAACAGGTTCCGACACCTGACGATTCATCCTCATAGGTGTTTCATGAGGAAATTTCAACGAACTGTAGGCAGGACCGCCAGCGCTAACGCTTCTGGCAAGTCCCATGGCGTTCCCCAAGCCAATTCCGGGACTTTTCACGCCCTGACTAAGTCCGAGCATGTACATGGTCGACGAGACAGTCCTCGTCCTGGCGGAGCCAATACCAGGTGTCAGAGGACTAACAGTCGATGGCGAAATCACTGACGTTCCTCTTCCTGAGATGGCGCTCAAATTTGGCATAGGGACCCTCAAACCAAGCTGAGAAAGTGGATTGTAAGTTTTGTCGTGTTCCCCTTCGCCACCAGCACCAAGTGGAAGCGAAAAACCAAAGAAACTTCCTTTTCTTGGCCTTTGCT
>Ga0247779_1001497_pt1 | contig 11172 bp, 11 predicted proteins | sample UWRJL221509R5_FD_179925 | JGI IMG/M metagenome (GOLD analysis project Ga0247779, IMG submission 179925) | Plant litter microbial communities from Arlington Agricultural Research Station in Wisconsin, United States - UWRJ-L221-509R-5 | ecosystem: Environmental > Terrestrial > Plant litter >...
GACGATGTAGAAAGCAGCATGTTTACTGTACTGTGTAATGACAAAATGCACGCTATGTTTCAAAGCACCTATATCTGGAGAGAAATTTGTGTGCCACAAGAACAACGCAAGTTAAGAGTGAGGCTCTTAAGAGAAAATGCAAAAAGAGCCGCTTGAATCTGTTAATGTTTTCCTGACGTTGCCTGCACTGCAAACATCACCTTGCTTTTGCGGGATGTAGTATGCTCCTTGCACAAATCAGGTTTAACAGATTAAAGACTGCTCTCTTCAAGGGGTACAAATCGTCGGTAACTTCTACGCATTGCTTGCCCCAAAGAAAGGGTGATTTTTTTTGTTTGGTTTTGGTTTTGGGCGACACCGAGGTTCGAACCACTGGCTTGGCGAATGTGTTGAAATTCGCAGCACACGGATTTACCGGTTGTCTACGCCACCCGTTAATGTAGCTGGTGGCACATAAAACATATCCCCCCCCTTTGACATTTTCGGACTTGGGCATTTTTTTGTTTTTGCGTTTGTTTTTGTGAGATGCGGTGGTGGGCTGAAGATAGGTGAAGATATTCGATAATCATCGTTGGAAGTAGCTGCGAAGCCATTTCAAGATGACAGATCAATTGTTTTCAAATCTTTAACTTATTTGAACATTTTATATCTCTTGATTTTGGAAAAGAAAAGATGGAAAGAAACGAGAGGGTAAGTATGCGCAAGAATGGCACCATCCGTGTTTGACACTTGTATTTGCCACCTTATTACCCTCCAACTCTTTTGCCTTCGCTAGATATGGGGAGATGACTCTTTGTAATGCATAAAAGATGTACTTCGTGAATCTCTACTGGCTGATCAGGGGTCCAAGCGTGGTTAGACTTTTCATTTCTCGTGACACACTTATCTCTTACCCATGCTCAGCTCACAGTGTCTAAATCGCTTTCTCTCACAGGATACATGTGCATGAGAGAGAAACATAAACATATGGCGTGTGTGTCGTCGCACCACGTCACTGATTCAAATTCTTCTGCTTTCCTTGAAACACAAGTTGGATTTTGAGCTGCCTCTAGGTTCAACTCAAATCACTGTGGCGTCCTGACATTATGTCTTCCTTCATAGGCCTCATACAGCGTCTTTACAAGGTACGTACGATGACGTGCTCTAAGCTCCGCATATACCAATTATTTTATGATATATCATCTCACTTCACCTTGTCCGACGACCTATATATTTCTCTTGCAGGTATTTAACCCACCTGTTGTTCCCAAATTATCGACTTCGACTTCGCCCTCGGCCACATCCACCAAACCTCTTAACTTTGGTATCCTCGGAGCAGCTACCATCGGTCCTCCTGCACTCATCTTCCCAGCGCGCTGCCATCCCGATGTTGTAATATATGCCGTCGCCGCTCGTAAGCTAGAAAAGGCCAAAGCTTACGCGAAGAGATGGGGCATTGAGAAGGCATATGAGGGGTATCAGAATTTACTGGATGATCCCGAGGTCGACGTGGTTTACAATGCGGTATGTCCTAGCAGGTATACTGTAATGTGTCTATTTGAAGCGTTCTAAATGTGTCTTGACAGCTTCCGAATGCCTTGCACTATGAGTGGACCATGAAAGCTCTCCGAGCAGGGAAACACGTCTTGAACGAAAAGCCGACGGCAGACACAGCAGCGGAGGCGCGGGCGATGTTTGCATTAGCAGAAGAAAAAGGGTTGGTTTTGCTCGATGCGTATCACTATAGGTACGTGCCTTCTGGGGTATGTATATGCGCATGATTTCGGGTTAGTTCACCAAACTTGTGATAGGTTCCACCCAGCGATAAAACGAGTGAAAGCTATTATTGATAGTCGCGAGATAGGAGAAATCCAGAACATTACGGTAGAAATGCAATTACCAAAGGGATTCTTAGGAGATGACGATATTAGATACGACTATGAACTTGGAGGAGGGGCCATGATGGATCTTGGATGTACGTCCATACTTTTGCACTTCTCCGCTTCCATCTTGTGCTAACACAATGATTAAAACAGGCTATACAATGAACTGCATTCGATATTTGTCATCCTCCGATCCTACCTCTGTTCTCTCCACTGTTCATACCCTCTTCACGCCACGTTCCCCTCCTCCGGGGTACGTTTCCAAAGTTGACCGGCGCATGGAAGCGACACTCGCGCTTCCCAATGATGTCACAGCCACCCTTCGATGCGACTTGGCAGTGCCTCCTACATATGGGTTCATCCCAAAGATTCCACGAATCACCGCAAAAGTGGAAGGCGTTCTCGGGAGCGTAGAAATTTTCAATTTCGCCGCGCCGACGTTGTATCATTCAATTGGTGTCAAGATTAAGGGAGGTCACTCGCGCGTTGAGAAGGCGTATGTATATAAAGATGTGGAAGGGAAGAAGGGTTTGGGAGAGGAATGGTGGACGACTTACCGCTTCCAACTTGAAGCGTTCGTTGAGAAGGTTAGAGGAAGAGAACCGGAGACGTGGTTGGACAAGAAGGATTCGGTAGTGAATATGGAGTGGGTTGAGAAGGTTTATGAAAAGGTGCGCACTTTCATCTTCTTGATGACTGAGAGACAGGGATTCTGATGTGTAACTGCAGAGTGGACTTGGTGTCCGCCCGTGTAAGATATGACTGTTTGTGTGATATGCAGTTACTTGCGTATGCGTATTTGATTGACTCTCCGTATCTTGCATTCTGCGATTCTCTTTCGTTTTTCAGTCATTCTTTCCCTTCAAATTGTTTTTATTTGTAACTTGCCGTGAAACATTGCTCACTATACTCACCTCGTGGATTCTTGGGTATCTAACAACTCCCAGCGACGGATATTTGTTGAACCCCTCATTCATAATAGCTTCCAGAAATCTTTGAAAGTGTATTACCGCTACTTAGTAGTGATCCTCTCCTCAATTTTACGGTTGACGCGGACGTGCTGCGAAGAATTTTGCGTAATGTGTAGCGGTCAGCGTGTATTGTACGAATGATTCTATTTCCCATTCCATTCGGTGGACGTTGCTAGTAGGCTCGTCGCGCAATCAATCGACCACGTAAATTTATAAACCTTCCTGGTACTCTCTTACTCAAAGTAACATTTTTTTACATATTAAATAAGTGCGCGCAGACCAGCGTACTAAGGCCGTGAGTCTATTCGTGATTAGAAGTTAAGAAAATCCGTGGTCAATGGTCCAAGGCTTATCGACGATGGCGTCGAAAATATGGCGATTTCTCTTATATAAAGACAAGGAAAGGCAGGGCCGCATATACTAAGAGTCAACTGCCTGACTGGTATCACCGTCATGAAATTTTCTCTCGTATCCATTTTGGCTATGCTAGCAGTGTCCGTCTCTGGCACGCCCGCCGTCGCTGATATAGAAGTCAAAGTTCCCGAACCTGTGCGTTGAATATGTTATCATTTTATAGGTTGCTATCGTATTTAATTGAATACCTTGCTGATATAGGATACACCTTCCTCGATTATATTCTGCGTGCCCGGCGCAGGATGCACTTACCCTCCGTTGACCATAACGCCCGGAGCGTGTGTCAACTTCAACGATTACCTCGCCAACATAGTCCAAGCGGTGATTGTCCCCAACGGATATGTCTGCACTGTGTTCTTGTATGTGGGATCCAGTTACCTGTCTTTGCTGACAGGATAAACGAGATTAATGTTGTTCATTAACTCTTTCTTGCGCTCAGGATTCCTGGTTGCTCGGAAATAGGCCACAGTTTCTTCGGTCAGCCTGACCCTGTGGTCCAGGATTTTCCGGATCAGTTCTACGAGAAAACAAATTCCTTCCGCTGCTCTCCCTTCTGAGACGACTCGACGTAACGAAGGGCGAGGATCTAGTAGTGCAAAGGTCGCCAAACGTGCTTACTCTATATCATGTATCATCTGGTTAAAATCTAGTATCGTATCAACGACAGGAGAACCAATTAGATAGTGGTATGAGAATATGTAGAATCACAAAGATACAGTCTTTAGACGCTTTACACAGCATTGCTTACATTCTGTGAAGGCTAGAATTTATAGATATCTTTACTGGGCCTCCTAGTATCCCACGTGGGAGAGATCAATCATTGGTCATCACCTTTCGGCAAGGACCGAAGCACTGGGCGCTTGTCGTAAATATACGCCTAGTATGCGAGAGGACCAAGGTCAAAAAGTACTGTCATTTTCTAGCTCCCCAGAAGAAAAATAAAAGAATCAGAAAGAGCTATAACATCAAATGTGAGCCTAAAAATCTGGTTTTCACTAGTCTTCCTATAACAACTTTGATAATATACAGTAGTCTACAACCTGCTACAGTAATCATTTATCTAACTTTTGTGAATGTTTAAATGAATGTTCCAGGCGTAGGTGTTTTCAACGAGAATGTGATATAGGAAGGTGTAGAAAGGTTGTTCCAGGCTAAAGGCCTGCACACTTTATCGTCAGAAATGTTGGCCTATCCTAACCTGGAAATCTTAGCTTCGCATCCTCATGCGGCGATCAATTTTCCACAGCCCAGCAAGTTCTTTGCTTCCAACGTTAGAAGAAAAAGGACAGACCGCGCAGCAGGTGAATTACGTGCTACATTGGGCATAGTCCTTGAACCGGATATTATGCATAAATTCTACATGTGGAAGATTACATTTATCAACAATCGTGGCAGTAGGTTACCAGATGCTGCAGCAGAGATGCCAGATACAGGCCGTCCATCGTTGATTTGACCAGAAACGATGTTTTCGGGTCTTTGGGGGAAAGCAAAATCCGCAAGCTGGATGCAGGTTGAGGACATGTTCGAGCAAGCCTGAGGGAGTTTTAATTTTTAATTTCCGACAGTGATCATATGCTAGCCTCGACTTTGACTCTCCTTGAGCTTGATTCTTGATTCTTGCTAATTTTCGATGGCTTCTTATCTGCGCTCGTAGCCCTTTAGTGGGGATAGGACAAGCCTATTGAGGAAAGCTGAATGGCCCCTCGACTTGATTCTTGAAATACCGTCCTACATAAAGCTTAACAAAAGGGCCGCCATTGTGTTAGTAGCCTCGATTGAGCGCTCACGCCTCAGGTATTGCTGATACTCGTGTTGATCAAACTGTCTGCTGCGATACTGATTCATGGATGTTAGCCAGTCTGGTATCCTTTTGAAAAGGTTGTCAATCGGCGGGAAGTTCTCATTTGGTCGGTCTTCTAATTGGCACTATGCTATTCCTCCGGAGAGTTTGCAACTTGTTTTCTGCCATTCTTGAAAAAAGCTACCCTTTGGACTTGGTGCTCTTGAGGCCTGCTCCCACGTAGCCGACAGCTCATCGGCCCCTCATACCCAAAATGAAACTTTTACATATTAGTGGCATGAAGACTCCGTAACCAAAGTTAATCAATGACTAGAAACCAAAATTATCCGTGGTAAATGGACCAGTTATTGCTGATGATTACGTCGAAACCACTAATTCAACCGATATATAGAAGGCGAAAGCACACCCAAATGATTATCGATTAACAGCCCTGAATTTCACCTACTTGAGCATACAAGCCCTTGAGCATGCAACTTTCTCTCGTATCAGTTCTAGCCGTGCTGTCAATGACCGCCTCCGGGTCTCCCACCGTTGCTGAGGCCGCAGTAAAAGCCCCAATTCCCGTACGTTTCAATCCATCATGTACTGTCGTCCTCGTTTGATGATTAGTTATTATTCCTTATGGCACAGGATATTCCGTCCACAATTACGTTTTGCACACTCGACGTAGGATGCGACTATCATGCATTGCCCATAACTCCCGGGGCATGTATCGACTTCAACGATTACCTTGCCAATGCGGTTCGTGCGGCGATGGTCCCTGGTGGCTATGTCTGCACATTGTTCTTGTACGTGTAGTTTATTCATTCTCTGTATATATATTCAGGTCCCGATTAGCATGAGCTGATAGCTTATATTTCATCTTAGAATCCCTGGCTGCTCGTACAAAGGCCACAGTATTTTTGGTAAATTAGATCCCGTGGTTGAAACCATCCCAGCTCCTTTCTACGAGAACACCAACTCGTTCCGTTGTTCCCCTTTCTAAACTCGTCCATGTGAGTACACTAAATGGTTTTGATTGACCGTATTGTTAATTTGTGCAGCGAAAAAAGACCAAATTTCATGGTAATCTATTACGGCAAGGTCGAAACAGTCGTGTAACATATTCGAACTCTGTTTACAATGGAATAAGCTACACACTTCTATTTGGCTCGTCGTGTTGCACCATTTTTGCCTGATCTGGTTATAAGGCCTTGGAGGAATTACGATGTTCTGGAACAAACAAATTTCCAACATGCCACTGTCAAGAATCTCCGTACATACTTTCCACATGCAAGCGTAGCCCAGTGAGATATTCAGAAAATTCTGTGAATGTACGATGCATCTCCCCAACAGAGGCAACCGAATTTATCGATCGACAACGTTTTCAGGTGGCTCACAGAGCTCAGAACAGCTGGTATTTCACTGAGACGTAACAAACATAACGTTGTACGTTGTGGGTCGAAATGAGCGGAGGGTCAGTAGATGTTATTGATAGGGAGAAAACTGGACATCATGATTCGTGTAAGCGCTCTCATGAGATAGATAAATATTTCCTTTTGTGAGGCGTTGATTGCTTATGTGCCAGAATATCATGACTGGTAAGTTTTTCTCGATCCCTCCCAGCATAAGTATGATTAAATATATCTCATTTACTTGGAGAGCTGAAATCCTCTGAAATCTGAAGCTGAACAGTCAAGATGGCGTTCGGAAGCGATTGGCACGTGCTCGAACCGAAACTCCACCACCACAGTTTGGAATTTACGTTATGATTTTACTAACCTTGAACAGCACCCTTTCTGTTGACTTTCATTTATAGCCTTCGTAATGAAATAGCAGGTAAATTTCCAGATATTTCAACCACAATGTAAGTTCGTTGATCACCCATTTCGTTTTCACTTGCACTGAAACTTCAATTTCATGCCAGTTTTGAAGCTATGTCCAATCTATGTTATTCGTCTGCAAGGTCTCAAGTTTTGACTACCTATGAGCTTTTGGACATAATCCTTTCCTATGTCGACTCGAACAAAGAGTTACTGGCTCTATCTCTCACATGTAAAACCATCTTCAACCCTGGAATGGATCGCATGTGGCGAACACTGTACTGCTTTTTTCCACTACTCAATGTAATTCCGAACATAGTCAACGTCGATGGGACTATTGTGAGTTTCTTATAATCACAAGTACCGAAGGGAATTAAGTGGCCTAACGCATTGTTGGAGACGACCACCAGAGTCCTGAAAGATGAGGACATATCTCGTTTCATATTCTACGCCCACCGCATTCAAACGCTCGAAATCTCCGGATTTGCTACCATCATGCCTTACATCTATCAATTTCTTGCTCGTGCACGAGAGCGCCCTCTATTCCCACTGCTGAAAAAAATTCATGTGAAGTCGGTCATGCATCTTGACTCTACGAATGAATTGCTTTTATTTCTAATCTCTTCAAACTCGCCAAGTCTCACATCCGCAATCATCAATGACATCCAGGAATGCGTAGAAGTCCCCGCGGCCTTTTTCTTGCAAGAACTTGCCTGTAACTCAAAAAACGTTCTACAACTAAATCTATCGGGAGAGCTGGGCAAAATATTACTTGATATTATCGGGGAATTTACCCGCTTGGCAAACCTTGAATTAACATTAACGTTCACCGACAACTTTCCCGACTTTGTTAAGGTGGTTTCCAGTCTCCCATGTCTGGAAAACCTAGTTATAAAGGCAGTCGGCGATCTTAGTCAAGAGCAAACACTTACGGGTCTGGAGCGTGCGTCTTTCCAGAATCTCCATACGTTGCAAATACAAGCGCCATCCGACACGGTATCCATGATATTCTGTGCAATATACCCAACGGCTTTGGAGAGTCTTACGCTTACCTTCACCGATGAACCAGACGAGATGCTCGTTCCTCATATTGACAAAACCATTCGACACATCATTTCTGCCTCAATTGCAAAAAGCGTAAAAAGACTCAAACTTGGCGATTATAGCTCTCCGATCCCATGGGGCACGTTCCTTCCTTTGTATAATTCACAGCTTTTGTGTATCGAAGCAATCGATACCAAGGCAGATTATATCGGTAAAGATATTCTCCACCGTAATCCGAACTGGAAGACGTTGCAAACATTACGACTGACAACGCCTGTTGAAAATCCGGCCAACAATTCGATTTCCATTAGTGACCTTCCGCTCTTTACAGAGCTGTGCCCTGCCCTGCGACTGCTAGGCATCACCGTCAGCATCTTGGGTCATTCTGAGACCGAGAAGATACGATCGCACTCAAAAGCACCATGCTCATGCCATGGTTTGCGAAAACTATACTTATCGTGCCTTGCCCCGACAGATACATCATTCATCAATGAGATATTCATTGGTCGCTTTATCGACAATATTTTCCCGCAGCTCACAATATTCAAAGCGCTTGGCTTTTCATTGGAAGGCAACAGTAAAAATCTCCCATGGTCTAAAGGAGTGCAGACCAGCGTTACAGAGTTTCGAGAAGTTAGGAGAAAAGCCGGGCACATATGTTGTAACATGAAATAAACCATCTACTTTCTTTGTGCCCAAACAGCAATGCGCACTCTACTGTTTCGCTTCCCTTCGCCGTCAGTACTTACATCACTACCCGTGCCCCCAATACCACTCCATTTGCAATAGCGAATCCTCCGGAAATTCCTAGTTTCTACCTGTTCGACCTTTTATCATCACAATTCCTTTAGCATCTATGCAATACAATCTAATGTATTAATTCTCATTATTATGAATCTCAAGTTCAATGATTCTGTTATTTTTGCTTTCCCTCTTGGACGGTTGTGAGTCGGGCGAAACTACACATTGTGTGAATTGGCAAAGATGACCGCGAATATTACATGGCAAAAAAAAGAGGAAAATGGAACGCTATGTTTTAAATAACATTAAAAATATTAACGGGGGCACGGCGGAAGGGTTCAACCGCTGTGCCCCCCAAAACATTATATATTTCGGGTTGCGATTACTTGACTGTGAGACCTGGACCGTGAGGATACCCGGCCACTGCTAAAGAGGCATGCAAGCGAAACAAATCCATAGCACCGCGTAATAATCAAAACTAGATGATCAATTCTATATCATGTTAATATCCTTTACTTTTATCCTTATATCCAGGTATCTAAACTAGCACATCCTCAGTTACTTGCTCCTCTTGTAAATCTTGCCCAAGAAACTGTTGAACACCTCTTTCTTCAACCCTCCAGGAATCTCAACAATCTCATCAATCTTCTGCCTTAGTTCACTAACCACCTTCTCCTCGTACGCAGCGTAAACCTCTCGAATCTTCAGCTCCTCGAATAGTTCCTTCACCCGCTTCTCCTTCTCCCCGTCCTTCCTGCCATAGTTCTCATCGAGGACCTTGCGCTGCTCCGCGTTCGCCAGCCGGATAGCTGTGTTCACCACCCACGAGCACTTGTTGTCGACGATGTCCGTTCCGATTTTCCCAATTTGCTCTGGTGTACCGGAGAAGTCGAGGAAGTCGTCTTGGATTTGGAAGTATTCGCCGAGAGGGATGAGGATCGAGCTTGATAGTTCGAAGGGGTGCACGGTCGCGCCTGAGGGGAGGGTGTAAGATGAGGGAATCTTGGATACGAGCAGAGCGCATGCGACGGGGAGGTAGAAGGAATAGTATGCGGTTTTGTAGATCACGATCAGGCGGTGTCTGTGAGTAGGAATAGGAAGACGGTTTGTGTCAGTCAAATAAACTACGGAATAGAAGTGATGGATAATATTAGAACAATTGCGACGTACCTCTCCAAGGAGAATTTGCTTAGATCGACTTTATCTTCAGGGGCGGTGATGAGATCGACGAGTTGGCCCATCTCTGTCTGGTATGTCGTCTCGTGGAAGAGATCGAGGAGGTCGGCGTAGTATGGCTCGGAGCGGAAGTGGACTTTGAGGAGGCGGTAGATGGCACCTTCGAGCATGAAGGAGTCGTTGATCGCGATAAGGTTGACCTCGGGGAGGCGATACCAGCAGGGCTGACCACGACGCGTGATAGAGGAGTCCATGATGTCGTCTGAGACGAGGAAGTAGGCTTGAAGCTACAAGATCGTGCAGAGAGACGCGTTAAAAGAGTAGACTTGATAAGGATCGAGGACGTACGAGCTCGATGCACCACCCAAGAAGAGCGGATTTGAAGTACTCTTCTTCGTTGAGAGGCTCGCCCTTGAGGATCTCGACGGTGTCTACGACGGACATGCCACGGTTGAGCTTTCCACCTGGCACATTGTAGTTCAAGCTCTGAAAAAAAAAGGATCGGATCGTTTCTGGTGTTTGTAGGAGATGGAGGGACTCACGTTGCGATACCACTCGATGGCTTCATTGGGCATTCCCTGAGCAGCAAAGTGTTCGATGAGCTCATCCCTGATCTTATCAAATACAGCCTCGAATTTGGCACGGCGTGCGGCTTTGGTTTCTGCTGAAGACATTATTGTTGTTGTGGGTGAGAAGGTGGTGGTGGTGAGTGAACAGGTGGTATAAGATATATGTAAATAGCAAGATGTGATGGTGGAGAAGCGTGAAAAACGGAATAGAAAGAGAGTGTGCGGCGGACGGACGGACGGAAAGGCGCTACTTATCCTGATGGCGTATCATCGTCTATCGTACGATGAACATCTATATTCAAACTGACTATAAAAATGGTTCGACCTTTACCAATTGGCCCGATTTCATCCATCGTGTAACATTCATTCTGTTGTATCTTCACGCCGACGCGTCCTCACTACTGGCTCCGAAGGATATATGTTCAATATATACGGGCCACGTATATGTAATGTATATTTTAATGGCTATATATTGAACATATATCCTTCGGGCTTACTATATAAAGCATCCCCGATACCTATATGTTCAAAATATATGTAGGAATATATATATGACGTATATATTCACCCAATATGTTCAATATATAGCCCTCGGAGCCAGCAGTGCCTATCCGCGTCGAAACGCGAACAAGAAGAATGTCGCTGATAAAGATGGTCCGCACAATTTTTTTTTTTCGTTCCGACCAATGGGAGACCGCAGTACCTGCAATTGGAAATTTTTAGCATTACCTGGTTCCGGCGCGTCACGGTGGATGCCCCTATTATCAGTGCATGCTCGAGAATATGTTGACG